>Ga0193738_1000080_pt1 | contig 59887 bp, 86 predicted proteins | sample L2a1metaG_FD_144927 | JGI IMG/M metagenome (GOLD analysis project Ga0193738, IMG submission 144927) | Soil microbial communities from a riparian zone of the East river system, Colorado, United States - L2a1 | ecosystem: Environmental > Terrestrial > Soil > Riparian zone | place: USA: East River... | reverse complement strand
CAGAGCCGTGTGCAAAGCGAATACCGTTCAACGACGCGAGCGCATATTGTTCGTTGTTGTCCGTTCCGCCTTTCTTGTTTTCCAAAAAGCCTTGAGGCAACTTGCCAGCGTACGCGCCCAATGTTCTAGCAATGACGTCAATGAATAAGCTCTTGCCATTGCTGCCCTTGCCGAACATCATCACGAGTCCATGATCCCGGCGCAACCCTGTAATGCTGTACCCGATCCAGGTATGCAAGAACTCATACATATCCTCTTTCTCGAGGCAAATCTGCCGGACTACTTTCTCCCACCGTGAATAGTCTGCATGCGGATCGAACACGGTGTCGGTGCATACCGTTAAATAATGATCTGGCTGTCGCCAATGTAGGACGCCTGTCTCTAGGTCAATGACGCCGTTCGTGCAGTTCAAGTGCCACGGGTTCGGGTTCATCTCTACAGGACGCGGCTCGTGGACAGACTTCAAGTGGTTATAGACCAGCGTTGAAATCTGGCTTATGGTGCTGGCACGACCCCATCGTTGAATCAACTTCGACAGATGCTGTCGCTGTCGATCAAGCTCATCGCGCCGCTCTTGTGGCGCCGTGCGAAGCTCTTCGAGCAGGACATTAAATTGATTGCGAATAACATCCACCGACATCGTGGACACCTGCGCGTTGATTAACTCTCTAACACTACCGCTAAACCACATTCCTCGCTGGACATTGTACGCGAAGAGGTCTGAGCCTTTTCCCTTCGGCCCAAGGTCCATGCAAAACAGATGACCGTACTTTGTGAGGAACGCGTGCTTGAGGTCAGTGTCCAGAGTGCCGAGGCCATCGGCTGTAGCGTGATCCGATAAGTCTGGATGGACTACCTCTACACGCTCACCTTTGGGTTTAAGACGCTCTTGCCTTTCCTTTTCGTTGGCTCGTTCATTGAATGCGTCCGCTGGGTTAAGTGGGTCTGTCACGCGTTCTCTCCGTAGAAGGGTCCGCGACGCCGCGTGCCCTGCTTAATCACTTCCTCGGCCACCCATGTCTCGAGGTCGCCCCAATTCTTAGCCTCACAGTGTCCGTGATGACACTTGAAGCCACCCATATAGCCATTCGCTTTCATGGGAGGGGCCACTGCCGTGCCGGTGTTGCTACGTGCGGTGTGACTCTCGATCCATGGACACGTAATGTCCATCCAGCCGCTGCCAGTCGCATGCTTGATGCGACCCAGCCGCTTGAGTGCGTATCGAACCAAATCGAAGCAGCGCTTGCGCTCGAGCGTTACGCCATCGTTCGGCTCAACGAAGTTTCTGAATCTTTCGACAAGGCCAAAGGCATGTCGCAGCTCGCTCCACGACGTCCGTATATTCGGCCGCCAGACCCAGACCTTACAGCGCCAGGGCTGGCCGTCGATCATGCTAGTAGGTTTACCATTAACACCGTCAGGCAAGCGCAGCACACGCGTAACGCCAGCCATGCCAGGGTCCGCACCGCCTCCTGTGAGCTTTGCAATGATCTGTCGTATTGCGTCTGTGACTCGCTCTGCATTGGACTCGGGCTGCTGTAGGAAGAAGCTCGCTTGGAAGTTACCTGGCGAGGACTCAACGACCAGTGTAGGCACAAGCTCTTCGGGTATCACATTGAGTGGGAGCTTCGTGCCTATGTCGTCGATCATGATGCACCACGTCTTTGCAAACTGTGCCTTGCGGCGTTTGAATCGACCATCTTCCTCGCGGAAGGTGCTGATGGCAACGTAGTTGTTGCGGTCGTGGTGTAGGGGGCAAGCCCCACCGCCCCACGGTGTACCGACCCAGGCTGTTGGATCGGCCTCGCTTGGATTGCCTCGCACCGAGCAGAGGATAGCTCGCTCATCGGTGCCAAGGCCTTTGAAGAGTTCCGACAGCACAATGCTGTTCGTCACGCCCTCTAGTGCAGGCATATTCTTTCTTACCTTTCTGGGTAGGGTTCTGTGTAGGTCGGGCCGTACATTTTACACCCGGTTTTGTGGGTGTCAAAATCCGACTACACTCAACAGTTGACAGCTCGCTTTTCCCCTGTATAGTCGCCACATCCCAACCCAGAAAGGCAGCCAAGATGGCACTCACAGTAAGCACAGAATTTTCAACCTGGCTCGATCGCGAGGTGGCAAGAACAATAGAGGGAATAAACTTCGCCAGGCTGACACGACGCGACCAGGAAAAGACGGAGGCTATGGGCTACAAAGCAGCAGCACGTCTTCATCGAGACTTACACGACCGCGGCATAAAAGAATTCGACCCAAAAGAATTCGAGGCACTACTCACGAAAGAACTTACCAAGCGGATCGGAAACTAAAATGGAACTCAACTGCCTCTTCGAAAACGAACACTACATCGTCTGCCAAATCAGCGGCTCCGGGGCACTACGCTCTGAGGGATTTGAGGTCGTCGACAAGGAGAATCATTCCTTCACATACCTCACCGGCGCCATGCGCAAAACATTCCAGCGGCAGATTAAAACCTGGCGTGAGAAGACGCCTCAACTCGAGGAGGTCGAAGCACGCCTCGAGCAGTTCTTAGTCCTCAACTGCAACCCGTTATCACTGCACTAAGCCCAGCCAACAGAAAGCAAGAAATGAAGAACCCAATTACCAGCACATGGCCTAATTCCTGGCATAGCGCCAACACAAGCGCGTTCGGCACCATCGACCTCCCGCCAGGTACCCGCTACGGCGCGCTCGTCGTCGTCAAGCGTTCAGACAATGTCGGCAGCAACCGTGCGTTCGTCGTGCAGTGCGACTGCGGTGTTGTCAAGCCCGTTCAAGGCAGGTATCTACGCCTCGGAAGGGTGACATCGTGTGGTTGCCTCAATAAGATCAGAGTCGACGGCAAGAAGAAAAGCGATCACCCGCTCTACATGATTTGGAAGAACATGATTCTCAAAACAACCAAGAGTTATCACAAGGGCTACCCAGACGCAGGCGCACTCGGCGTTCGCGTGTGTGAACGCTGGCTACAGTCGTTCGAGCACTGGCTGGAAGACGTAGGCCCACGTCCAGAAGGCACCATGTTCTGTCGCCTCAACAAGCTCAGGAACTACGAGCCAGGCAATGTCGGCTGGCTCACGGCCATCCAGCGACGAGCCGCTTATCACCCAAAGACTCATCATGCTGCTGACGCCACCGCCGCCCGCGTTTAAGTATAAGACCGCACCTCGTGGCAAACAGGGCGAGGTCATCGAGTCCTCCTGGGACCGCCCATCTTTGGCTTACCTGTGCCGTCCAGGTACGGGTAAGACTAAGATCGGCCTGGACCAGGCTGCTATGAATTTCCTAGCACACCGCATCGACGCATTGGTCGTGATCGCTCCCGACGGTGTTGACCGCCAGTGGATCGAGGAAGGCGTGCCGAAGCATTGCGCTGTTCCCACGGTCTGCTGGAACTACCATTCGAAGATGCGTAAGCTCGCGTTCGAGAAACTCGAGCGTGCAGTTCTGGCAACACCGCCGAACGACACCATGTTCGTGTTGACCATGAGCTTCGATGCACTACAAACGCCCCGCGGTAAGAAGCTCATCAAGATGCTGCAAGCCGTGAAGCGCTATATGTGCATCGACGACGAGAGCCACCGCACCAGCAATCCGCGCAGCGACGTGTATAAGGCTGTCAAGCCGGTGATGCGCTACGCGCGTGTGAAGCGCATCGGCACAGGCACACTCATTCGCCAGAACCCGTTCTCTGCATGGGGGCAGTTCGAGTTGCTAGGCGACGCTACGCTGGGATTCGCCAGCTTAGCGTCTTTCAAGAGTACCTATGCCCTCATGCTAGGCCCGCACAATCCTCTTGTGCAGCACATCGTCAAGAACCTAGACTCGAAAGGCCGGCTTCGACGGGACAAGAATGGCAACCCCATCTACCCGGCAATCATTGCCAAGGATGACGAAGACAAGCCTATCTACCGCAACCTTGGCGACCTGCGTCGGCGCATCGAGAAGCATTCGGTCTTCCTTACCCTGGCGGATGTCAACGGTACCGAGCCGATCGTCAACCAAGACCATCGCTACGTCTCACTTCATCCAGCCCAGCAGACGCTCTACGACGAACTCATCAAATGGGGCGTGGCACAGGCCCCTGGCGGACAACTGACCACTGAGGGGGCACTGGCCCTGGCCATCCGCCTATCGCAAGTTGTAGGGGGCTTTGCGCCCAGCGACGACGACCCACAAGCCAAGCCTGTCACACCGGAGGGCGAGAATCCCAAGGTGCAGGAACTCCTACAGCTCGCTCTCGAGCTCGAAGACGAGAAGCTCGTCATCTGGTGTAGGTTCTCGGCAGAGATCGACATGGTCGTTAGCACGCTAACACACGTCTGCGGTGCTGAGGCTGTGACTCAATATCACGGGCGCATGACCGCCAAAGAAAAGGATGCCAGCAAGCGACGCTTCATCGATGATCCGAAGTGCCGTTTCTTCGTCGGTCAGCAGAAGGCAGGAGGCACAGGGTTAGACGGTCTTCAAGGCGTTGCCTCCTACATGGTTTTCTACTCCAACGATTACCCATACCTCGACCGTCTCCAGGCTATCAGCCGGCTGGCACGTACTGATGGTGCGCAAACTGTGCAGGTGTACGACCTCACAGCGCAGCACACAATCGATGAAGATGTCGTGCGCTGTTTGCGCAATGCTGAAGACGTCAGTGAAGTAGTATTGCGTGCAGCGATTGCTCATGTATGGCAATAGCGACTTTCTTGCTTTTACACTACAATACCAAAACTCTATTGAGAAAGGGAGCCACCATGAAATCCGGTCGCGTCTTTATTACCCAGAACCCCATGCGACGAAACGTCTACAACGACCTCGTCTACAAATACGACCTGACAGCCGCGCGCGAGTACGGCAGCCTCGAGGTGCTCTTGCCCTCTGGCCCCGTGTTGATCTCGCCTCAGCTCGCCATCACTCAGATGCGTGAGAAGCTGCGCGACTTCAAACCGAACGACTGGCTACTGTGCCTGGGCGACCCTGTCGTCATCGCAGCTGCCAGCGCAATCGTCTCCGAGGTCAACGGCGGTGTCGTTCCCGTGCTTGTGTGGGACCGCCAGGTGCGGAAGTACCTCGCAATCGTCGTCGACATTCATACCAAGCGGCAAAGCGAAGCAGTGCCGGCGTAATAGTTTCCCAACCCAGAAAGGATGAAATGCTAGTTAAGTTGCAGAGCGTGCTCACGAAACAATGGCACACGATGGAGGTGCCATTAACCCAAGAACAATTCGACGCATGGCAGAGGGAGGGCGTCTCGGCAATTCGAGACACTTATCCCAAACTCACCAAGCAACAGATTCATTTTCTCACCACTGGCACCACGCTAGCTGAGTGGGAAATCTTAACCAGAAAGGAAAGCGAATCATGCTGATAACCAGGCAGAGTGTACTCACAGATAAGTGGAACACACTGGACCTCCCAGTGACAGCGGAGAGAGTGAACCACTGGCTGACAAGCGGTGAACTCATCCAGATAGTCTTCCCCGAACTTACCGCGGACCAGCGGCAGTTCCTCATGTCCGGTGTAACGCAAGAGGAATGGGACAAGGCTTTCGGCGATCAGAACAAGATCGACAGCAGGGATCTTCAGAAGATCGCAATGACGATGGGTAAGACCGTAGTCACTATCGACGAACATGGCAATATAAAAGAGGTCAAGTAATGAACGAAGACCTACGCGCCGACAACACCGAGAATAACTGCACCGTTGACTCCGACCCACCGGATCAGATCAGCCGTCCCCACTCCTGGCAGTGGGAGAGCAATGAGAGCAACTACCGCATCTGCAGCACCTGCGGCCGGCGCGAGTGGAACAACCGAGCAGGGATGTTGCCGCGATGACATCCATCCCATTCAACAAGTTGATTGAGAAGCTCGGCTCATTGAAGCTCCAATCACTACAACTCGACCTAGCGTCACTGCGCCGTGTTGGCTACAAAATTTTCGTCAAAGCGAAATGCAAAGTGTGCGGCACGGTTCGGGAATACTACGCATATAACCTAACGTCCGGCAAGCAGACACGTTGCAGCGCTTGCGCAATCAAGGGGAGCACATGGCGCAAGTAGAACAACACAAGGACGAGTTCAAGGCTCGCTGCTGGGATGCGCTCAGAACACGCATCTTGAACGAGCACGTCGACATCATGTTCGCACGACGACTCCTGGTCGAGATGGCCGACATCATGATAAGACTGAGCCTGCAGATATCACATGAAGAGGAAAGGAAGACGCCATGATTGACGGACCAATCGAAGACGACGGCGAGTACGTCGAGAATGCGACGGGTGAAATCTTCACCGTGTTGGCAGGCAATGTCCATGAAGGTACACCCACCGAAACAGTGCTCAAGGTACTCGGCACCGAGCTGCCGGCTATAGTCTACTACAGCACAGGCGACCCGAACAAAACCGTCGTCGTGTCCGAGACGGCCTTCCGCCAAGACTTCAGCCCGAGTGCCATATGAGCGACTTCGACTTCAGCGGCGTAGACACTGGCCCTCCGCGTGAGGACCACTTGCAGATGCTGGTGACGATGGCGCAGACGCTTCGCGAGAAGATCAACGCTGTCGCCGACGCACAAGCAGAGCTCGACCGCCTCACCGCGGACCTCAACCAGTTCCAGCTCGGCGTCCTACCCGAGGCCATGGAGCTCGCCGGTGTTGCCACGTACACCCTATCCGATGGCACCGTGCTCACAGTACGACCAGACGTCAAGGCCAACATCAGCATCGAAAACCGTCCCTTCGCTCACGAGTGGCTGCGGCTGCACGGGCACGGCGGCGTCATCAAAGAAGCATTCAACGTCGACGTTCGAACATTAACAGAGGAGCAACGCACTTGGCTGCGCAGCGCGATAACGGAGTTCGGCGTAATCCCAGAGAGTATCGAATCGATACACGCTTCTACTCTCAAGTCCCTCGTCAAAGAATTGCTGGAAGAAGGTACCGCTCTGCCACCTTCTATCAGCGTGTTTCAGTTCAAAAAGGCAGAGCTCAAAGAGAAAGCAAGGAAATCAAGATGACCGACGAAGTTAAAACCTCCACCATTCCACCGGCAACACCGCAAGACAAGAGTCCCGCCGACAAGGCGTTCGACCAGCCGCACCACGGGCACGGTGATGAGGCGAACATCGCCGTCAAGCCGAATGGTGCCGTGACGACAGCCGCAGATAACGACTTCAGCGGCTTCGCTGGCGAAGGGTTCGCCGGCCTCACGAAGGACGACCTGGCAATCCCGTTCCTTGTCATTCTGCAATCGAACAGCCCGCAGGTAAAGCGCAGCGAGGGCGAGTACATCGAAGGCGCAGCAGAGGGCATGCTCTTCAATAGTGTCACACGCGAGCTCATGGACCCGGTGGCCAGGCGCATCATTGTTGTGCCCTGTGCTTACGACCGCTACTTCATCGAGTGGCGTCTACGCGAGAACGGCGGCGGCTTCCAGGGCCAGCACGAAGTCGAAGAAGGTCTGACACTGCTCCAAAAGAGTATGCGTGACGACAAGAATCGCGACATCATCGAGAGCGGCAATCAGCTCAACGACACACGCACATTCTCTGTGATGGTTTACGACGAGGACGAAGGCACGGTGTCGCCGGCACTCATCACAATGACGTCGACGCAGATCAAGAAGGCGCGACAGTGGCTGATGCAGCAGAACCTGCTCAAGCTCCGCGGGCCGAATGGTCCCTATACGCCTCCGATGTTTGCCAGCAAATGGCGCGTCACCACAGTGCCCGAGAGCAACGAGAAGGGCAGCTGGATGGGCTGGGCCTTCACACACGAAGGCTATCTGAAGGGTCCACAAGACCCGGTGTTCATTGAGGCACAAGAGTTCGCCAAGAGCGTGAAGACTGGTGCCGTGAAGCCGGACTTCTCGAAGGCACCTGAAGGGGCTAGCGGCCCTGATGAAGATATCCCCTTCTAGGGGTACAGCCCGGCGACAGGGGCAAACTAGCTGCAGAGGATTTTTCGCATCGTGGGCCTCTAAAGCACTGAAGGTTAATCTGCCACACGCCCTGTGATCTACAAACAATGTGGCTTGAGCCTGGGCATGCCGAGAAAACTGCCCTCCTAATTCTTATGGCCAAAATCATTCACACAGACAACTTCGCCGGCGATTACCCAGACGAGAAGTTCGTCACGGGTTTACCTCGCCTGAATGCAGAGCAGGCTAAGGTCATCTGCGATGCAATCAACAGTACGCAGCCAGAGACTACCGACCGCTTTTACGTCGTCGTAGACGATGACTACGTCCTCCAACCTGGCTTCGAACCATGACTGCAACCGAGCTTGCGGTCTGCGCCGCACGCATTCTTCTTCTGATAGCGGTAATCATATGCGCTACAGTGTTTATCTCCCTATTCTTCTTTTCGATACCAAGATGAATCTCCCCGATTGCATTCTGACCGGCTGTTATTTTCATAGCCCCCTCGAGGGCAAGTACGTGCGCGGTGATCTACACCGCATAGGTGACTGCTACATCGTCACCGCCAACACCGAGGCGACCTCCAATGCCGCCTGGCACTACGGGGCACCGCCAGCGAGTGACATGGTCGTGGGTGCCATGCAATCGAGCTACTTCGAGCGTCGCGGTGTCATCGTGTTTACCAAGGCGGTTGCCACCTTTAATAGGCAAGCCGAGGAATACCTGGCGCGGTGGCGGTTTCCAGAACCAAAAGGTTTCAAGGTATAGCTCAGGAACAACTTGTTCCACTTCAGTTAGCGGTTGGGCTGGTTGCTGCTGGGTTCTGGGGTACATTACATAGGTCGCAGCAAACAAGCGGCACTAATCAACAACCCCAGAAAGGCACACCATGTTCTACGTCGTCTCCAAGAACCTCAACGCAACCGGCCAACGTGTTCTGCTGGCATCCATTGGCAACCGTGAAGAAGCCCGTGAGTTCGCCCGCAACAACGAAGGCACGGTTAAGACCGAGGCCGACTTCAACCAGCTCCAGATCGATGGTAAACTGGCACCTGCGCCGATCCCCGCAACTCCCGCTAACGAAAAGGAAATCATCATGACCAATCCCAATCCCGCCGCCGACAAGACCGACGAGGTCAACACGAACGTGACTGCTCCGGAAGAAAAGCCGGCTGACGCAACCATCCTCGGCGCCGCCGAACAGGTTGCCAACGAGCAATCCAAGCGAACCACTGTCGGCAAGAAGGAAAAAGAAGAACCCAAGCGTGTGAAGACCGCCGACGATGTGCTGGCTCGTGCCCGCGAGCACGCCAAGAACCTCGACAAGCTGGTGCGCACCAATCAGATGTCCAAGGTCGACTTCGTTCGTGCCCTGGCACTCTGGGAAGACAAGGCGCTCACCCGCGGCGACGCGCTCACCATCACGGCAGACCGTGAGCTCGGCATCAGCCCGGCAACAGTGAGCACGCAGTTCCAATACGCCCGCAGTGCCAAGTGGGAAGCTCACCAAGAGCGTGCCGAGAACCGTGCCACCGAAGCCGAAGAGCGCGCCGCCAAGAAGAAGGCCGACGAGGAAGCCAAGGCGAAGGCCAAGGCCGACCGTGAAGCTGAAGCCAAGGCGAAGGCGGAAGCCAAGGCCAAGGCCGACGAGGAAGCCAAGGCCAAGAAGGAAGCCGAAGCCAAGGCCAAGGCCGAAGCCAAGGCTGCAGAAGAAGCCAAGAAGACGGCGACGACCGAGTGAATCAACCGCGGGGCTTCGGCCCCGCTTTACTGAGCTCCAACCAGAAAGGCAAACACATGGCCATCGACCGCGCAAACAAACCCTACGACCCCAGCGAAAACAAGCCAGGCACCACTTTCAACAGCCAGGTGGGACCGACCTACCTGGGCAACATTGAACCTCCCCCTAAGCCCGGCATTTCCGGTGGCCTGCTGGCATGGGTTCTTACCTGTGCGGCCATCACCATCATCCTCGCGGTCGCCCTTGTCTTCATCTGGAAATGAACCCCGATCGGCCAACACCGCGTGACAAGCCGAAGCCGTCACGCGACAAGCCCTCTAGGCCACCTGAGCCGAAGCCCGCTGCCATCGTGTGGCAGCGGGTCGAACCCGCGGTGTTGAAACAGTTCGACCCGGCCTCCAAGGTCTGTACCATGAACTGCGGGCCACACCGCGATGACCCGCGCAGTGAGGCAGAGCGCAAGTACCTCTGTGAAGATTGTTTGCCAGCCAAGAATGATGCTATAATCAGCACATGAACAAACGTACCCTCTCCGACCTGCAACAAAAATGGCTCGCCGCAAACTGCGAACGCAGCCAGTTCCTCAGCTCTATTGCCGTTCAATACGGCGAGCGTGGCTGGATTTCAGAAGCTCAGTATCAAGCTCTGGCCAAGTGGGCAGCCAAGGACCCGAGCGTCCGCTGGTAAAAATTTAGCGCGACAGTACCCTGGCCATGGGGTACTTTCCGGCTATAATTTTTATCCCCCCACCAGAAAGGTAAGTACATGAAATTGCACGTCATTTCCCTCCTCAACGACAAGGCTGATCATCCCTATTACCCGCTCACTTCCATCGGCAACGAGGAAGAACTCACTGCCGTCATCAACCAAGTCATCCTCGATGACGAAAATCTGGAAACAGAATCAGTACGCTGCGAGCTCATGGGCCTGCTTCCCCCCGACGCTTCGCTGGCCGACATAGTCAAATGGGTTAACCGTCATTCCCGCGAGCTGGAGGTCGTGTTGGAATCAGACGACTAGTGCAAATTCTTTTGCCCCTGGCGCAAATCCAGGGGCAATTCAGGGTACATTAACTCATCGCCGCAACGGTTGTGGCGAACAACAGAAAGCCAGAAATGACCATCAGCCTCCTCGAAATGACACCAGCCAAGACCTACGCAACCCGCGACAACGCCATCAAGGCCGTCGAGAAGGCGTTCGTCAATCGTCAAACTCGCGACGAGAAGATTGAGTTCGTCGTCGTGGCGAATGCCGAGGGCCGCTTCTTCCCGATGTTCCTAGGCGAGCGCGCAATTCGGGCAGGCATGCATTTCCACTTCTGTGTCGCGAACTAATCAAAACGAAGGGGGGCTACGCGCCCCCGAGGAAGACCAGTGTATTTCAAGAGCATACCTCCGCGTCCGAACTGCTGCTACTGCGGCAAGCCCGTGGCCGACGAAGCCTGGGATGAAGAATCATATAGCTGGTTCAGCTACGGCCCGAACTGCATGCTGTCACACCCGAATGGGCGCTACGGCATCAAAATGATCGAGGGCAAGCTGTCTGTTCTCTGGTCGGTACGGCTCACCACGATGAAGCGTGCGGTGTCGATGGCCGAACACCTCGCCCGGTCGAATCCACAGTTCGAGGGCACAATCAAATTTGAGGCTGTGGACCTCGGTAAGGGCATTTCCAATGAGTGCAAAGTCAACAACCATTAACTGAGAAACGAAAATGAGCTTCGAGGAATACAAACAGAACATTGCCGACAAGGCAAAAGACGCCCGCCGCCAGGAGGCACTCGCCGCCTTGACGCCGCTGTACGCCGCCGCACGCGCCCAGATCATGCCTGACTTGAAACAACATGGTCTAGTTGAGGCTATCCTGAGGCACGAAAAGCGTAAGCTGGCCATCGACCTGGCTGTCAAAGACACATCTCCGAACAATTGAATCAGGCGAGGCGGCGGGAGCTGCCTCATTCTGGGGTACATTAACTCATCGACGACAAGTTCGTCAGTCGAACAAACCAAACAGAAAGTTAGAAATGAACACCTCCTCCAACGTCCTCGCCCTCGTGTCCAAGCTCGCCAAGGCTGGCTCCTCCCTCACCATCCACGCTGCCCGCGGCAAGAAGCTGGAGGGCAACTTCCGTTCGGCCTACATGGCCAGCCGCTTCGACGCACTGCGCGCACAGGCAATCACCGCCGCTTGCTGGGAATCGTACTGCCACGCCTCCGGTGTTGCCATTGAGTTCACCGGCGCCGATTTCTTCACCGCTTAATCCTCTCTCCAACAGAAAGCACATCATGACCGTCGAAACACTCATCACAGGCATCCTCTTCTTCATCATCATGGGTTCGCTCTACTTGCTGCCCACGATCATCGCGGCGAAACGTAGGCACAACAATCTCGCGGCTGTTGCCTCGATCAACCTGCTCACCGGCTGGACCGGCATCGGATGGGTTGCCGCATTCACATGGGCGGTGTCGAACAAGACCTGATTCAGTGTATAATCCAACTTCCCAAACAGAAAGCACATCATGACAACGTCTACCAATTCCAACTTCAACACCGAGCGTGAGTCGGTCATCCGCCGCATCCAGAAGCTCTTGGCAATCGCCAACGACAACCGTGCCAACGAGCATGAGGCCGCGGCCGCTGCTGGCCAGGCTGAGAAGCTCATGCGCAAGTTCAACGTCGACTTCGCACAGGAGATCGCCAACGACGTGCGCAAGGGTCACGGCGAGAACATGACGACAGCTGATGTCGTGGCAACCGCCAAAGACAACGGCACACCCAGCGAGCGGGTGCCAGGCTGGGCGCAGTGGATCGCCGTGGCGGTGGCTGGTATGCACGACTGCGGCGCGCGTAGCCAGTACACCATCACCGACAAGGGGCAAGAAGCCTGTATCCGCTTCTACGGCTACACCGCGGACGTTAAGGTCGCGTCGTGGACGTTCGACTACCTCGTCAAGACGGTGAACCGCCTGTGCAAGCAGTTCCGCAAAGACCCGCGCTATATCGCTGGCGGTCGTGTGGTGATGAACTCCTACCGTAACGGCATGGCCACGGGCATCCTCAACACGATCAAGAAGATCACCGAGGAACGCCACCGTGAGCAGCAACAGGAGGTTGCCAGCCGCGCCCTCGTGGTCGTAAAGCAGCACGCCATCACGGAGAAGTTCGGCGAGTTCAAGTACGAGTCGCGCGAGTCCAAGGCACAGTTCGACGTCAGCGCGTTCCACGATGGTCGTGAGGCTGGCAAGAAGATTGACGTCACCCGCCGTGCCATTGGTGGCCAGGCTGACGACGCCGAGCGCCTGGCTGAGTACGCGCGCCGGGCTGTTGGTCACAACTCGTAACATTAAAGATGGGTTCCTCTACCGAGGAGCTCATTTTCTGCCCCATAATACACCCATCGCAACACGTTGTTGCGACAACCCCAGAAAGGCAAATCATGGCTAAGCTCCTCGCTCTCACAAATTCCGACATCGCCCGCACCGCCCCCAGCGTCTTCGCTGAAGAAGCCGGCCCTGGCGCATCCAACCGCTACCAATTCGTTCGCACCGCTGACGTCATCGACACGATGCGCAGCGAGGGCTGGGAAGTGGTTTCGGCATCGCAATCCAAGACCCTCAACTCGGAGAAGAAACCTTACGCAAAGCACCTCGTTCGCCTCGTTCACAATGACTACCTGACCGGCAAGCTCGAAGTGGGCGACTACGTGCCCGAGCTAGCCATGACGAACAGCCACAATCGCACCTCGGCCTATGAGATGATGGCTGCCCTGAAGGTGCTGGCGTGCCTCAACGGCCTGATGGTCAATTCGGCACAATACGGTCGCATCCGCGTGCTGCACAACGACCCGAAGATGATGGACCACATCATCGACAGCACCGAGCTCGTTCGCGAAGTGCATTCCAACCTGGCACTGCCCAAAATTGAGAAGATGAAGTCCATCGAACTCAGCAAGCAACAAGCCATCGAGTTCGCCACGGGCGCAACCCTCCTGAAGTGGGGCGAGAAGCGTGAAGATCACGTCGACGGCCTCCTGTCGGTTCGCCGTGCCGAAGACGACAGCAACACCCTCTGGAGCGTCTTCAACCGCGTACAAGAGAACGCCATGAAGGGCGGCTACACCGCACAGGACCGCGGCGGTCGCACCATCACCGTCGCCGGCATCAACGCAGTGAACCGCGACATCGACTTCAATGCGAATATCTGGACCTTCGCGAATCGCGTACTTGACATCGTCGCACAGTAATCGGGTATAATGGGGCTTCGGCCCCACTCAAACAGAAAGACAGAAATGATTCAAATTGACGCAACCGTCGCCCGTTCCGCCCTGACCGAAGGTCCGTACTTCAAGTTCACCGGCGAAGCCTCCAGCATGGGCTTTCCCCCTGGCACGTGGCCTAGCAGCTTCCAGATCAACGACCCGCAATTCGGCAACGGCCAGCCGTTCCTCCGCACGAAGTACATCTTCGAAGGCAACGACAACGACCTCGTCGCCGTTGAGTACAGCCAGCAGTGCGGATGCACCTACCTCCGAATCTACAACGACTAACCCACGATGACAAAACCCACGCCAGGCACCGGGAGGTACGCCCTCTCCGAACGCCGGAGCATCACCCTATTCGGCGGCTACCCTGTGAGAGAAATTCTCGACCCACAAGGGAAGCCGATCATTACGGTCGCTCTCATCCAAGAAGAAGGCCTGATCGACCTGGCCGAACTCCTCAACCATCTCAACAGGGGAATCACCTCGTGAATCTAAACAAAGACCTCGTGCGCCAGCACCTCCTCAACAAGTTCACCGACGACGAGGCGCTCATCAGAGAGTACACCGACGAAGCCGAGCATCAAGAGGGCGAAGACGTCTGGCAGGTCATGTACGGCAACAACCTCGAGACGATCGAGGTCGACTTCAAACTGTACCGCGACAACAGCGGCGACCCGACCGGCGCTGGCATCCCAGTATGAACTTCATCCTGCCCTGGGAGCACTGGTCGAAGCTCGACAAGCGCATGCTGTTGCGCAACCTGGCTGATAGGGTAGGACCGCGCGATGCCACGCACGAAGACGTCGAGGCGTCGCTACTCATCTACTTCCCAGGTGAATCAGTCGAGAACGATTCATTCCACAGCCTCGTGACCGAGGTATACGCCCACTTGCGCCGCAACCGCGGTGTTGACTAGGAGAAGCAATGAGCGAAGAACCCGAAGCAACGATCAAAGAACATACCGACGAAGAACTGCTACGCCAGGCGCGCCGAGTGCTGCGGCTGTGTGTAGGGGTCAACCCATACGGGTCGGCTGAAAACGCTGCCAAGGCACGCCACGCTACCCGTAGAGCTCATGAAGTTCTCGACGCCCTAGACAGACGCTTTGCTGTCACAACCTGAAAGGACTATGATGCACACTCCAACCCAATACAGGCACACGCCCGACATGGGCGAGATTTCTGGGTTCGGTGGCGGCTACGAAGCCGTCTGCCAAGACATGCTAAGCGCTGGCGTGAACTGGATGATGGAAAAGAAGCTGAGCGGCGGCGACCTCAAGGCGCATACGTTCGCGGGCATCTACGGCCTCATTGAACCCGACAACGACAACGCCAGGGAGCTCGAGAAGGTGCTGGCAGAGGCCGCGCATGGTGACTGTACTGGTGCCATGATGCAAGCGCTTATGGAGCGTTGTATTTGGATCTCGAAGCATTCATGGGATGAGTATTGCGTCGAGATGCGCAAGGCTGAAGCTGCCGAGCGTGCGGTAGGGGATAGCCTACCAAAACCGTAGGGTATAACCTACAGGGCGGCAATGGTTGTGCTATAATGGGGCACCTCAACAGAAAGCCAACCATGCTAGAAATTCTCGTCAACATCGCCCTGGCCTCCCTGGCCGTCACCGCCCTGGTCGCTGTCTGCCTTCACATCCCAAAGAAATCCGAGGCGGTCGTTCATTCCGGTGTATAATCACTCATCAACACAGAAAGGCAAATCATGGTTCTCTCCCACGTCAATCGCTTCAACACCGGCGACACCGTCCGCGCTTACGAGTTCCAACCGATGGCAGGTCGTGACGACTGCTACCACGAAGGCAAGGTCATTGAAACCTGCAACCGTGAACATGGCTACGATGCCTATATCATCGAAGTCACCCGCCACGTATTCGGCGGCGAGGCAGTAACTTTCAGGAGGGGTTGCCAGGTCGCTGTGCCTCACCTCCTGGCTCGTCGCGAATACGCTCACCGCATTGTGGCGGTATAAAAATTCATTTGGATGGGGGCAGTTTGCCCCTATAATTGAAGCTCACCACAGAAAGGCAGTCACCATGACTACAGAAATGAACGAGATGACCATCCGGTCCAACCGCCAGCGCAACATCGTGTGCGTCTTCAAGCGCGGTCCCAAGCAGACCTATTACGTCGGAATCGACGGCCCTCAGCTGGCTGTCTGCGTCGCCGACAACGAGAAGTTCGAACGCGAGTTCTTCCATACCCCACTCAAGAAGGTCGCCGGCGTTGACCTCGAGTACACGCCAGTTGAGTTCGCCACAAGCTACATGAAAACAGAGGCGCGCAAGATGATGCCGATTGCGCCCTCGGCGCTACGGGTACTCACTGCGATCATCCGTGGCAGCCAGCCAGCCACTGAAGGCGAGGCTGACGATTCGGCATCGCAACAGGAGACCATCATGACAACTAGCAAAGACGAGGGATTCCGAAAGCCTGAAGGCCCGGTGGCCAAGGTTCACAAGTACCTGGACTCAAAGTTCGACAAGATTCGCAAGGGCTTGATGAGTCGCAAAGAGTGCATCGACGCACTCGTGGCCTCCGGCATCAGTGAAGGCACGGCCGTGACACAGGCAGGCGTCTGGGCGCGCAACAACGGCGTGAGCTTCGCCAGGCCGGCAGCGGCAGCTGAAAAGAAAGCGGCCGCCAAGGAAGCCAAGAAGGCAACACCGGAGGCGGCAGCGTGAACGAACTCAATCGCACAAAATGCCTCGTGATCCTATCGGGCGGGCAGGACTCAACAACCTGCCTGCTATGGGCCAAGGAACACTACGAGAAGGTTCACGCCCTCACGTTCGACTACGGGCAGAAGCATCGCGTCGAGATTGATGCCGCAAGCTGCATCGCCTCAATGGTCGGTGTTGACTCGCACCGTATCATGAACGTGGCTGGCACCCTGCGCGGTCGCAGCCCGCTCATCAACCCGCACGAGCCACTCGAGACATACAAAGACTTCCGGCAAATGGAAGACACGATTCAAAGCCGGGTCGAGCTCACGTTCGTGCCACTGCGCAACATGCTGTTCCTCGTGTTGGCAGCGAACTACGGGCTGTCACTCGACTGCTATGACCTCGTCACCGGCGTGTGCGCAATGGACAACGCCAACTATCCCGACTGCACAGACCAGTTCATCTCAGCCACGACCTTTGCCATGCAGGAGGCACTCGGGATGAACCGTGCTGACTACATCAAGGCCGACCATCCACAGCTGCGCGTGCTTACCCCTCTCATCAGCCTAACGAAGGCAGAGACGGTGAAGCTCGCCAGTACCTTCCCAGGCTGGGAGCGGGTCATGGGGATGAGCCATACCTGCTATGCCGGCGAAACGCCCCCATGCGGGCGGTGCCATGCGTGTGTGCTGCGCGCGGAAGGCTTCAGGCAGGCTGGGGTACCTGATCCACTGGTCGAACGTTGGCGGGTGATTAAAGAGCGGTGGCCTGCGGCAATGGCGAGTGGCATCACCCTCGGTGAGATTGGAGACTTCGAACGCGACCCGGCAAATTGGCACCGCAAACCCCCACCTGGCACCGCCAAGGAAAGACCATGAGCGAATCAACCTATCAAAGCACGAAAGCCTATTGGAACTATCCCTGCGCACATCGGCAACACCGGCACAAGGGTGTCTGCGCACGCGTGCACGGGTACTCGCGCAGCTTCCACTTCGTCTTCGGGGCAAGCGATCGTGACGACTGCGGCTTCGTAGTCGACTTCGGTCAGCTGGGATGGGTGAAGTCGTTCCTCGATGAGTTCTTCGATCACACACTGCTTCTGTGTGAAGATGACCCGTTGATGCCGCAGTTCCGCCAGCTCGAGGTCGCGGGTGCCGCTACCATTCGCACGCTGCCCTACGGCGTCGGCATGGAAGACACAGCGCAGTTCGTCTGCGAGTGGGTCAACAACCATCTCATCGCAAAGTCGATGGGGCGGTGTTGGGTCATTAGCGTTGAGGTAAGAGAGAACGACAAGAATTCAGGGAGGTATATCAATCCAAATGGCAAAGCTCATGCATCTTCTTGATCCTCCCACTAAGCGTAAGTTCCCCGTCATCAACGCGGACATCAACGCCACCAAGAACTCCTACGACATGCTGCGTGATGGGCAATTGCTCATCCACAGTATGTTCTACACAATCCAAGGCGAAGGCCCATACGCCGGCGTGCCAGCGTTATTCATACGATTGGCTGGCTGCAACATCGGTCTGAAGCAGGACTGCCCCTGGTGCGACACGAAGTTTCACCTGGCCGATGGCAGAGTGGTCGAGGCACACGACGCCATCATGCACGAGCTACATGCGCACAAGTGCAGTCTCATTGTGCTCACTGGCGGTGAACCGTTGCTGCAGTGGCAACACATCAAGCAGGTCATCACTCAGGTCGACCCACACTTCGGGATGTTAAGCCGGCCGACCTGGCAGCTCGAAACCAATGGTCTGCTGCTACGTGAAGATATGATCGACACCGCACGTCGCCAAGGGCACATGCGCTTCGTGTGCTCGCCCAAAGTGCCGCACTCACGCTCCACCTATCCGCTCATCCCGCAGTTCTGGTTCAATAGCGCTGATGTACTGGACCTCAAGTATGTCGTGACGGCCGACAGTGTGTCACCGTATCACGACATACCCGAGGATGCACTCGCAGCTGAGAACAGCATCTACATCAGTGGCATGGCTGTCTACAAGCGCAGTCCTATGCCAGGTGAGATTGCTACCGTATGGGACGATACGTTGATCGACCAGAAAGAAACAGCGCGCAACTACCGTCACGCCGCCCGGCTGGCCATGGATTACAACAGGCGCATGACCTGTCAGACGCATCTGTTCGGAGGTGTTGAATGAGCCTATACGACGACGGCCATTACCCGCGCGCCCGTGACCCGATGCCAATTGCAGTTGAAGAACTGCTACGCCACATCGAAAGCCTAGCACATAGCGACGCACTACGCGAGGGAATTGAGGAAACACCGGCACGCGTCGCTGCTGCCTGGCGCGACTATTGGGCCGCGGGCTACCGAGTGGATGTCGATAGTCTGCTCAAGACGTTCATGGACGGAGCCGACGGTGTTGATGAGATGATTGTGGTGAAGAACATCCCACTCTATTCGCACTGTGAGCATCATCTCGCACCATTCTTCGGCACTGCTACAGTGGCCTATATTCCGAACGGTCGCATCGTTGGGCTGTCGAAGATCAATCGCGTTGTCGATGCCTTCGCCCGACGCTTGCAGGTGCAAGAGCGAATCACGGCACAGATTGTCGAGGCGATCGACCGCAACCTCAAACCCATTGGAGTCGGCGTACAGGTACGCGCACGGCATATGTGTATGGAGTCGCGCGGTGTGTGCCAGCAGGGTCACTACACAATCACAAACGCCTTGAAGGGAGCTATCAAAGATGACGCTAAAGCTCGTGCCGAATTCCTCGCCGCCTGCAACGGAGGTTAGCATGACCAGTACAGTGAAAATCGTTTTCGATTTGACTCATGGTCAATGGGCCGACCTACATGACGAAACTCAGCCGCAACGTGCAGACGGTGCCTACCCACTTCGCGATGATGTGGAGTGGATGGGCGTGGACACAACTGAACTCTCTATCGGTCGATTGTCAGGTGGCATCCGGGAACCAGGCGGCACACCCGCTGTCATCATCCGAGCGGACAGAGAAGACGGTAGCGTTGTTTTGATCGAAACTTCTCTTGGAGTATTTATAAAAGCAGCAGAAATGATGACAGCTTTAGACACTGTCGAACAGCAATCTAATGATGTGGTAAACAAGATCAAGTGAACCAAAATGAAAGACGACAAAGATGTGGATGATCCTCCGGGCGTTGTTATTCATGTCACTCCTGCTTATCCTCCTGGATGCAAGCACGAGTGGGCTTATCTTCAAGTGAAAGACGAAGATGGACGCCTCAATGAAGAGCCAAGCCACTGTACCAAATGCGGCATGTCCTTCACCCGATATATCTTTACCGAGTGCCCATGAACCACACCGAGGACTTCAATGACTGCATTAAGATCTATGCGGCAGCTCGCTACAACGGTCATCGCGCGGATTCTCAAAGCGGCAATCCGATGCAGATTGCTGCCGCCGCCGAGTCGTATCCGTTCCACCTCGAGAGCTATCACTACATCGGCAAAGGGCAATGCGATGAAGTGATCCGCCGCAACGGCCACAAGATATTCATGGACTCGGGCGCGTTCTCGATGTTCACGCTGGGTATTAAAGTGGACCTCGACAAATACGCCCGTTATCTGATTGCGGCACAGGACTTTATTGAGATAGCTTCGAACGTCGACGCCATTGGCAAAGGCCTCGAGGCGGAGAGCTACGCGAATCAGAAATACCTGGAGTCGTTGAAGTTGCCGATACAGGTCTGCCCTGTGCATCACGCCCGCGATCGAGATGAGTGGCTTGTGCGGTACCTGGACGAAGGCTACGACTACATCTTCATCGGCGGTATGGTACCGGAGGCAACACCGTACTTGATTGAGTGGCTGGACCATATCTTCGACAAGTACCTGGCGAACCCGGACGGCAGCGCCAGGGTCAAGGTCCACGGCTTCGGGTTGACAACGTTCGAGTTGATGGAACGCTACCCGTGGTATTCAGTAGACTCAACGTCATGGGTCATGATCTCGATGTTCGGTAGTTGCATCATGGACATCGGTGGCAAGCGGCGGGCCATCTCATTCTCTGAGAAGAGCCCCAATGTGAAGACCGAAGACAAGAGCTTCTGGAGCCTGGACAGCGTGACGCAGAAATACGTCACCGATCTCCTACACGCAGAAGGCTTCAAGCCGGAAGACCTGGCGACGAACTACGGTATGCGCGATGCGTGGAACCTCCGCTACTTCAAACACTACATGAAAAAGATTGGCCGGCCCACGTATATGCGTGCAGCAGTCACGTTCTTCTAATGGACCTCGATACTCTCAAATACCTATGTGCGCACATAGGCACACTACTGCCAGCCTTTCAAAAGCTACACGTCTACGACGACGAGAACGGTGATCGCCGTGCACAGGTGAACAACGGCCGTTATACAGTCGACGTGCCATGCAACATGCCACTCTGCACAGTGGACGCGGCCAAGCTGGCGAGTGCATGGGGCGTCTGCGATAGCGACCCCACCTTCCGGGTCACGGACGCGAGTTTAATGGTCGTGGGCCACGCCAGGCGGTCCCGTATCGGTCTGGCAGACAGTGGGGAGTACCCACGTACTGCCCCCACTCCGAAAACCAGCCACACGGCCTCTGGCGTATCTGCCCTCATTGAACAACTAGAGCCCTTCGTCGCCACCGACTCCTCGAAGATATGGGCCAACGGCATCTGTCTTCACAACGGGTTCGCCTATGCCACGAACAACGTGATTCTGTGCCGTGTCCCATTCCCAACGGTGTTGCCAGCAACGGTGATTGTTCCCTCTGCCTGCTTCGGTGCAGTAACGACGAAGGGAGAACCGATCGACATGGGTGTCACAGAGGACAGTGTCACATTCTACTTCGATGACGACTGCTGGGTGAAGACACTTCTGATTGCCGCACAGTGGCCAACGCACGTTGTTGATGGCTACGTGAACGGATTAGAGGAGGTCAATTGGGCAACACCGCACAGCGCACTGGCTGGCGTGCTCGATGCTGCGGTGAAGTTGGCGGACATGCGCATACCCGTAGTGGAGTTCCGCGAGGGCGGGCTCAAGCTACTAGATGAAACATTCGAAGCCGACGACCTTGAGTTGCCGGCTACAGGGAAGCTCAATGCGCGCATGGCGGCATTGGTCTTCGAGCACGCCACGGCTATTCAGTGGCATATCAAACCCGATACACACGCCTTCAAAGCTGGCGAAGTGATCGGGCTATTCGGAGGACAGCGATGAGCGAGACAATTGCAGCGATTTACGAAGAGATGATTCAACTATGCCACGAGATACAGGAGCGTAATAGGCGGCTAGATGAACTCATGGCACAGGCCAAAACGATTGTGCAGAGTAACGCAATCACTGCCGAACAGCAACGCGAGCCGGTGCATCACGTAGCAGTGGCAGACCCGGCGAAGATGCATGTACTCACTGGGACACTACCGCCGAACATACTGAAGAAATAAATGCAGCGAGACGACAGTGTTGGCTTCTTCTGGGAAGAAATCCAGGTCAAGGAAAAGCGGATCAACTATGATCGGCCGACGCCACCTATTCCCGATACAGGATGGGTGGCGCCGGGCGCTTTTCCGAGGCTATGTGAGGCTAAGATATTGGGTCTGGATACTGAGACAAAGGACCGAGCACTTGTTGAGAAAGGTCCAGGCTTCCGTCGAGAAGGTGAAGAAGGTGCTCACATCGTAGGCATCAGCGTCGGTACGATGGAAGGTGGCCGCTGGTACTTCCCCATGCGGCACAAGATAGCACCAGAACAGAACCTTGACCCTGGCCATGTGCTAGCCTGGGCGCGCGACAACCTCTGCACCGAGGGCCAGGCAAAGGTCGGTGCGAATCTGTCCTATGACGTAGACGCCTTGTGGAGCGAGGGCGTCCCCGTGAGCGGACCGTTCATCGACGTACAACACGCAGAAGCGCTAATAGACTCTAATAGATTTACGTATAACTTGGACGCCCTGAGCAAGTCGTACCTCGGCGAGACAAAGGTAAAGAACGAGCTCGCTGCATGGATCGAACGTGCATACGGTGACGGCGATCACTATCGGGCACACATCTGGGCTGCGCCTCCCTGCCTAGTGGGACCATACGCAGAAGGCGACGTCGACCTGCCCCTGCGCATCTGGAGCAAGCAAAGAATCATCATAGAGCAACAGCTCATGATGGGCTTGTTCGATTTAGAAACTGAACTCATCCCGTTGATGGTCCAGATGCGCCAGGCTGGCGTGCGCGTAGACATCGAGTACGCCAAGCGCCTGGACGACGAGCTCACCGCTGGCATCCTCGAGGCCGACATGCGGCTGAAGACCGTGTCAGGTGGCATGCTAACGAACCTGGACCCGGACAAGGACATCAGCAAGAGCGACCTAGCCGCACTGTTCGACGCAGCCGGTGTTGCCTATCCGAAGACAGCTACGGGTCAGCCATCGTTCGTTAAAGAGTGGCTGGAGCGCGTTAAGCATCCGGCTGGTGAACTCGTTCGACACCGCAGGCAACTCCAGAAGTACCGCAACACGTTTGTTCGCTCCTATGTTCTGGACAAGCATGTCAACGGTCGGTTGTACGCGCTATTCCATCAGCTCAAAGGTGACGAGAACGGCACCGTGTCTGGCCGCTTCTCATCATCCCTTCCGAACCTACAGAACATTCCAGCACGCGATGAGTATTGGGGTCCGAAGCTCAGGGCGTTGTTCATACCAGAAGAAGGTGAGCAGTGGGTCCGCCACGACTGGTCGCAGATCGAGTATCGGTTCCTCGCCCATTACGCCCGCGGGCCGTCTGGGGAGTCGGTCCGAGAGCGTTATCGCAATGACCCGACCACTGACTTCCATGAGATGACTCTGGACCTCGTGGCACCATTTGCTGGCTGGGACATCAGCACAAAGGTACAGCGCAAGAGCTTCCGTAAGCCTGTGAAGAACATCAACTTCGGGCTCGTATACGGCATGGGCATCGACACACTGATCTCTTACCTGGGACTCTCGCGTGAGGAGTCCGAGTACATCATCCAGCAGTATCACAACGCTGTCCCGTTCGTACGTGCCACATACAACGTTGCCCAGAAGCGCGCGGCAGAGCGTGGTTACATCAAGACATTTGGCGGTCGACGTGTTCGCTTCGATCTATTCGAGCCGCGCTGGGGCAGTGAAGGGTACAACGGCAAAGCCATGCGCTATGATGACGCGATCGAGACATGGGGTCCGCGCGTTGCCCGTGCCTACACTCACAAAGCATTGAACGGTCTACTGCAAGGCAGTGCCGCGGACTTGATGAAGACAGCCATGCGGGACATTCACCGTAGTGGTGCCACAAAGGTCATTGGCGTTCCGAAGCTCACCTGTCATGACGAGCTCGGACACAGTGCAAACGCGAGTAAGCAACATCAGGAAGCAATCAACGAAGTGAGGAACATTATGGAGAACTGTATGACACTGGATGTCCCAATCCGCGCTGATCAAACACGCGGACCGAATTGGGGAGCCTGTGCATGATATACGAGCTCTGGTCAACTGAGACAGATCGTCTGCTAGGAACAATAGACGTCCCACGACACGTGAGCCATGAGATCGGCGAACGCGTACCGCTCAAGATGAAGGGATATCTTGAGACGCCGGATGGCAGCAAGTACAACGCTATAGAAGCATTGGTCTGCAGAATGAAGATCAACGACAAAGACTATTGGGCGCTGGAGACAAACCTACCATTGCGCTTCGTTATGAAGCTCGAGGGCTTCACTCCGAAGCTGGAGCGTCCTAGCCTAGCGCAAATGTTCTTCCTCGATCGTCACGCAAAGCCAAATGGATGAAGTCGGCTTCTGGGCGGAGCGCATTCGTCCCAACATCACCAAGAGCTGTCAAGCACTGAAGCTACGCTTCCATCTTGAACGCATCGAGAATGTAGTTGGCGACGGGACACCCGACGTCAACTACTGCATCGACGGTGTTGAAGGTGGCATCGAGTTGAAGTTCAGCGACACTGCACCGGGCGACACCGCACAGGTGCTTGGGATTCAGCACGGTATGCGACGGTCCCAGATCATCTATGCTTCGCGCAGAGTGTGGGCTGGCGGATTGTGCTGGTGCTTGATCGGCAATCAATCGGCGACCTGGCTGGTGGACCTCCGGGGGATGTCCCCGGCCGACATGGCCTCCCTCTCGGTCGCCAGTAGTGCCAGGCTACGCCAGGCAGCTGCCTGGCACTGCGGTCAGCGGATGGGTGGTACCCTACCCCTAGCCCTTATTGAAAGACTGCCAGGCACGGTCCAGCTCACTCCCCCTCTTCTTTCTCCGGGATGAGTGGAACGAATGAAACGTCCTTCGCTTTCACGCCCACTGCATCACCGAAAGATGCAATAGCCTTCTGTGCATCGCCCTTCGATTCGAAGGTCTTCGTACCCTCGGCAATCGTGACGCCGTTGTCGCTCTTGAAACGCCAGGACCATACGCCGCTGGAACCTTCGCTGACTTCGATCTTCATATTAACTCCTAGTCTGTTGAACGTGTGCGTGAGCCAAGCGCACTAGGTGGTTCTCGACGGCTCGCGAAAGATGACCCGAGCCAGAAGGCCCCGATCGTTGATAGTGAACCGATGATGGCCGTCACCACAATCAGTCTAACCTCGTCGGTGTAGATCTGTCCACCGCCCTCTCTAAGTATTTCCCAAGGGAACAGGACCACGAGCACCATCAAGACAACAAGGGCAAGCATCACCATCGATATGACAAATGCTGGTTGCGTGAGGAGAGATAACGGCTGGCCTTCCGGTGTTCGCATATTGGCAACGGCAATGCTGAAGTCCCGTGCTGCCGCGATACCTCCGCCACCGGCCTCTTGAATATTCAGATAGTTCTTCTCGATAGCTGTCTTCACTGCTGTAGCCTGGACAGGGTCAGCCTTAATAGCTTCAATGACCTCCTGCTCGTTCTTCGCACCAATGGCATCCTTCGCTACAGCAAAGACAGCTTCTGCCGCTGCGATATTGCGTTGAGACACTTCAGAGCCGGAACCGAATATCTTTGTGAGTTGTGGGACCAGTTGAATAAGAGACGGCAGCAGAGCCGCAATGATGGCTGGAATGGGCATGGCTTTCTCCTGTTGCAATTCAACGCCGAGGTCTGTGCTGCCGCGGGCTATCTCGACTGTCTTGCTGGGGATGTGAGGTAGCTTAGCCGGAAGCGCCGCTACAGGCAGCATCGTTGGTTCATGTGCCGCCTCTTCGTTCATTAACAGTCCGCCTGCCTCTTCGTACTCGCGTAGAAATTCCTCCAGGGTAACGACCGGCTGACCATAGGGACTGCCAGGTAAGCTCGCCCATTCTTTATTGCACTTCAACACCGCAATATGGATGCGGCCTTCTACTACGTCTTCGAGTGCCTTGCGCCCATGTATCAAAGCGATAGCAGCCAGGTCTTGCGTCGGCGGCTCGAAATTGATGAACCCGTATTCATTGCAAACGTTGTCCCAGGTCTTCTCCAGGAATTGATAGGCACCCGCCGCGGTGGACGTGAGTCTCTTACCGTTCCGGAGCGTGACTGTTGTCCTGATGCGCGGGTGATCGGCGAAGTCGTCGAACGTCGAATATACGCCGTCCGCTCCTAGGAACAACTTGCCGCCGAACAGTGTGCGATAACCGTCCTCACCCTGCGTGCCCTCGCCATATCGTATCGCCCACAGGAACGCTCGTACGTTCCGCTTGACGATGAAATCGGTGAGGGTGATGCTAGCCATCAGTAGAACTTCGACTTGCGCGGCGGCTTGTAGTCAGGACGATGCGGAACGACCCACAGCATTTTGTACCACATCGTGAGGCAGTAGAACGCGAGCGCGACTGCAATCCAAAAGCCGTCAGGCAGTATCTCTTGTCGCATGAACACATAGTAAGCCCGCGAGAACGCGCCCAGGCTGATGACACCTAACGCAATGCATTCCGCGACTGTCTTGCGCACAGCGCCAGCGAACTCTGCAACAATGGCAGAGATGCCAACGAACAACCAGCACAGCGCCGTGAAGTTAGGTTCAGTGAAGTAGTCGCTCATCGCTCGTCGTCCTTCTTCGGGGGCAATGGTGGCGGTGTGCTTTTGCGAAACCACGCATCGAGAAAATCACGCACAACAGTTGTTGCCTGCATCCACTCCCACACACGATTGAGCACCGACATACCGAACAAGCCAAGCAAGAAGCCGGTGAGCCCTTCAGGCAGCGCTAGCCACTGTGATGTCCACTCAGTAGCATAGAACGAGAAGAACGCACCGCCGATAAACATTGGAATGCGCTCTGAAAGCGTGCCGCTGACAAATCGCATCGACACCAAAGCACCGGCAACACCGGCTAGACGCAAACCCCATTGTTGGATGTCTTCCCACATCACGTCACTGTGATCGGCATCGTATCCACGTCCGACAGCGTGCCGTCGCTCGTCGTCATCGTGATAGTGTCCGAACCAAAGTAAGCCGGGTCCGGCGTGTAGGTCATCCAGCCAATTGCATAATTGATCTGACTCAAGTTTCCAACGGCGACAACTTCCTTCGTGTCTTGTCCCGTGATGCCTGGTCCCTGTGGAGCCACACCAGCGACCCCGAATTTTTGATTCTTAAATGTGCCCGCGAATGCCCCATAGGACGGAGCCATCGCATCTGTCTCAGTGGTGAAGCAGCCTACGCCACGCAGCGACGGTGTTGCCGTAACGGCTGCGTCCCATTCACGCGTGCATTCCGCAAGAGTCAGGTTGTTTGCGTAGTCATAGTTAGACGACAAACCTAGAACCATCTTCGTCCCGGTTATACCCGTGTCATTGAAGATCATCTGAGTCGTATTGATCACCGCAGTCGCGTTCTTGTTTCCCGACCAATCAAGATATAGACACTGAAGCCATGTCAGACAGTTCGCGTTAAATAGTGCGATTGCCAAATTCTTCATGGGCTCATTCCACCCACGGAACGACAACACAATCGCAAAGTTTGGTCCGTATTCCGCTCTCAACTGCTGCGCAATATAGATTGCTTCTGGCCCGAGCAACGTGCCTACAGGAGCACCATCAAAGCATTGGAAGTCAATGCCGTCGATGCCGCCTAACGCGTTGGCATACTCTCTGATTGAATTCAACAGGTTTGTCGATTGCTGACGCGTCGTGTAATAGAACTTGTGCGTGTCATCTCCTATGACAACAAGCACCTTCTGTCCGCGTGCCCGGACCGTCTGCACATCGAGTGCCAACGGCCAGCCAGGAGTCGGCCATGACACAGCACCGTTGTCCAACCCATTGCCCGAGTTGCGCATACTGAGCAAACCAATGGCATACATACTCATTGTCACTTCTGTAATGACCTGCGTGCTCCAATAGGTCCAATAGCCATAGACAATTTTGGCAGGAAAACCGTCTGCCAGAAGCGCACCCTGTGTTCCGCCAATTTCGATCCTCAATGTCCCGTTGAAGCACTTGAACCTTGTTTCCAACGATGGCTTGTATGCAGAGGCGACTCTGAATTCAGTGTTATTAGGATATGAACGAAGTTGAATCGGTGTATTCCTTGGCGTGACTTGCGGGCCTGGGACAATATTGGTCGGGGCCAATGCAGGTGAGCGCACAACAATCTGGATGACGTCGCTATCGGTAAGTGAACCGTCCGAAGTCGTCATCGTAATCCGTGCAACGCCAGAGAAGGTCGTTGTCGGCATGAACACCATCGAGTTGAGTGCGGTGTTGACCTGTGCCTGCGTGCCAGAGATTGTGACGTTAGGCGAACCGTTGCCAGTAAGCACCGAGCCGCCCGCGGTGTAGATCGCTGCGGTGCCGCCCGTCACGGCAAGCGTCACAGTAACGTTCGGCGAGTCTGCATCGTATACACTGATACTGTTCGCCGGGAACGTGTAATTGGTTTCGTACGCCGTTGACCTTGCAGCAGGGTCAACATAATTCATTGGCGGCTGCGGAGGCGGCGGCGGGGCAACACCGGAGATTGCGACGGTGAAGCTGTTCGAGATAGGTGTATGGCCGTCGCTGGTACGCAGAGTAACAACCGCAGTGCCACTGAATCCCGTCTCCGGGTCCAGACGCATACCATTCATGGCCCTGTTGATGTTGTCCACTGAGCCGACGACGATGACCCGATTTGTCCCATTGTGCGAAACAATCACACCTGGATTCTGAACAACCGAGAGTGTCCCGTTCGTCGTCGTCAATGTAGCCGTTACCAGTGGCGTATCGACGTCGCGCAGCAGTAGCCGGTTGCCACCGGCCTCCGTAAAATACTTCGATGAACTCACGTACCCGGTCTGCCCAGACGGAACAGTGTTCGTCGGCGGAGCGTTCTCCGGGAACCATGGACGCGGTGGCTTGATCGGACTAGTCGAGAAGGGACGACGAGACATGATGTGACCTTACACCGCAGACATGCGAAAGATACGGAAGCCGATACCGTTACTCGAGATGATTGCGGCGTTGCCGGCAGTGATCGTCTTGTTCGTTGCTGTGCCGTCGACAAAGGTCACACCGCCAGCGGCAACAGGGTTGATGGTCGCCGTACCTGCAATAGCATTGACGAAGATTGAAAAGCCATCCACAAGGCACTCCGCATGAAAGGTAATGGTGCAGCTCGCTCTGACATCGACGATACAGCCGTTGTCGCCCAGACGCATCTGTCTACTTGCCGAGACATCAACACCGGGCGAGTCTGGGTCCGCTGGGTCAGCACGCACGCGCGGGAGGCCGGAGTTGTAGATATCATTCAACCTCGAGATGTAGTCTCTGCGACCATATTCAAAGGGGCGTGTAGCCATCACACTTCCTCCATCGCTACTCGTGTAGCATAGACATCATAATTGGGCTGAGACAGTGATGCGTTGTCGGCGAACTTGCCCCACAGTTGATAACTCTGCTCGAGCAGTGTGTCGTCGCTCTCCGGGAACAGACTAACGAACAACGGTTCCGTTACGCCGTTCAATCTTATAAGCCGTAGCATGGCCGCACGATCTTCGCTGTCCATGTTGCTAAGTTCAAACTCAATGCGCTTCCACTTCGGTCCACGTTCACCGCGCAAGTCGCCGGACTCAGTGCGCTTGTTCTTGCTTGAGTCCACGAAGGTGACGCTGTGTCCGAAGTTGAAGTTGTACCGCGGCGACCAGACCGGACCGGCAATCAACCTGCCGACCTCGAGATAGGTGTCGGGATTGTCCAGGTCGAAGATGTGAACCTCGAGTTTGCGCACGGCATAGTTGCCAGGTATCCAGACAACCCCATAGCCACCGTAGCCGTAGGCGAACAGAGAGGCACCGCCACGCTGATAGAAATTCTCGCCCAATGGGGCACCCCACATGAACTGTCCTAAGCCCGGAGCCGCTGCACACTCGACTGCGCCGGTGTCGAACACAGGCATTGGGTCTGTCTCCCATGTGTACCCGAAGACGCGCATAGTGGCCTGTGCGGTGAGGTTGTTGAATGCTGCCACGACGCAGCTCACTGTTTCGGGCTTTGGCCAGGTACAGACAACACCGGCGTTCGTGTTGACAGAGCGCCAGACCTTAGCCTTGAGGTTCGACAACAGGTTAGCGGCCACGAGTGAGCCGGACTCACTCGACGCAGCAAGCGTGGCGCGGTCGATTGCGTTGTCCCAGACGATGCGAATATTGCTCACGATGATCCTAGTGTTGAATGATGCCCTTGACGCTTTCGAATAACTTAGTTGCCCATATTGCTCTAACGCGCACACCGCCGTTGAAAGTGCCGTACTTGCCTGGGAAAGCCTGTGAGCGCGGATAGCTAGTCATCTCGATGGTCCGCACCATGTTTGGATTGCCGCCCGGTGTAAGAAGAATGCCATGATCCGTCACCGGCGTCACCGAGAACCATGTGATCACATAACTTTGCGTCGCTTCATTCCACGCCTGTGCATAGCTTCCTATTTCCCATGTGATAGCTGTACCCGGCGCGATGCCGGTGAGCTGCACTGATAGCGTCTCGCGTTGCAGACCATTACCGGGTTGAATGCGATATGGCGACGATGCCGGTGCTGCATTCCAGATAGAGACATCGCTCACCAGTTTGATGCCGGTATACCCTTCCACGACAATTTGATCTGCAGGCTGCACTGGCACTATGCGCGCAGGCGATGTCTGCATGATCTTGTCGCGTTCGTTAACTGTGACGGCCATTAGATTAGAACCCTGATTGTGACCTGGGACGTTTGCCAGTTTACAGCGACCGAAACAACTTGTCCGATCTTGCCGCCGGACAAATTGAAACGCCGGTGAGTTAGCTTCATGGGCGCGCCTACTGGCGTGAACATGAGGTTCGCAAAGCCAATGTATTCATAGATGTGACGCTGCGTCGAGCGCAAGTTCACACGACGACTGCATTCTGTCGTGGCACTTGCACTTTCAAGCAGCAAACAGTTTTCCTGCTCTGGCTCACCCCACACCTCATACTTGTCGCGGAGCGCTGGCTCAGTGACAAGAACGCTCAGCCACTCTCGCGCATACATTGCCTTGTGATCTTCTGGCACACCCTGCGCAGTGTCCTCTTGCACTGTCCAATTCTTGCAGTAGCCCAGGCGTGCACCTGGCACAATGGGCAAACGGTCCGCAATGTGCAGAGAACCCGACACCATGTCCGACTCACCTACCTCGATCAACGCGTTCACGTTATCTGAACTCTCGATCACAACGTCCGTGACGAACATATAAGAGTCGAACGGCACCGCACCAGCATAGGTATCCCACTTGCGCATCAGCGGCCGGATATACGCTGTGTCCGCACCCGTTGTCGCATAATCGAAAACGTGCTTGAAAGCGGCCATCGTATTGCCGCCTTGAAATTCCCCGTCATTGAATGCCGATGGAGCTTGAACAGACGAACGAAGCAATACACCTGTCGCGCTATATTCCCAGAAGACAATCTGAACCTTGCAACGGTGCGCGCCTGTGTAGGCGCTGATGGTGTATCGCTTGTTCGCCTCGACAGGAATTGCCTTGCCGATGTACTCGATGTAAGAGTTCTGATTGTTCTTCGATCCATCTTGACGCATCCAGAATACATACTTGCCCGGTGGATACCATACCTCATTGAGGTTGATGCCCGATGCTGCTTCCACGATGCCACCGGACGTGCCGCTATACGACCAGCCGCTCATGCCCGATGAGAAGTCACCATTGAACAATAGATTTGGCTGCGTCGCTGGCGGCGGCAGTTGCAGCTTCACGAGTTGCGCTTTACCGAGCGCTGTCATCGTAAGGCGTGCACCTACGGACGCGGCTAATTGCTGACATGCAGCGCGCACAGTTAACCGCTCTGTTGAATACAATCCGACAGCATATTTGTTGGCAGCCTCGAACGCGGTGAAGTTGTCGATGTCAATATCGTTGATCGTGAAACGATGAGCGACTTCCGTACCCCACTCAAGCATCATGTGCAGCACGAGCTTACCGACGGTGTTGGTGTAGCCTGTGCTGAAATAGCCCGTCGTGACTCTGTCACCTTGCACGCTGCAGGTGATGCGTCCATAGGGCTGCTTGGCTAACGTGAAGCCGCCGACAACCTCAGTGAACGACACAGGGATGCCGTTGTCCCGCACCTCGATATTCTTCTCCGCGCTTCTTGGATGCCACACATAAGTCAACGTGTTCGCGTTCGACAGTAACGGTGTTATGTTGTGGCATTCGCCGGCCGTAAACGGCACAAGCCGATCAAGATTGGGTCCGCCGCCTAGCATCTTATATTCGTGCAGCGGCATCTCGAGGCGATAGAGTTTATCGCGCAGCCGCACGTTCACGGTGTCGCGCTGGCTGCTATCAATGTCTTCAATCGTGCCATCGAAGATTTGCCGGAAGTCCCTGCGCGGCCAATCCGCATCACCGATGTAGGCTTTGAACTCTTGATACAGCCACACGCGGTCAAACATCCAATCAAGCTCACCTGTTGAATTGTCTAGCTCGATGTCACCATACGATTCGTTGCCGCTTAAATCAAGATCGAGTGTCTGCGCGAAATCAAGACCTCCGCGCATCAGCGGCGCATAGAATGTTGGCGAACCATCTTCATATTTCGTGACGAAACCATGCGATGCGAAGTACACAAGCTCTGTCACACCCGTCACGGCGTCAATGCACTTCGTCTCGATCAACGTAACACGAAGCGCACGCTCATCGCTAAGCCACGCATCGAACTGTGCGTCGGACAACACCGGCCGGACGACTGGCACCGGGTAGACAAGCGGTGGCTTGATCTCACTGTCTGCATAGTCCGCTGTACTCCAACCCTCTTGCAGGTACCTGGCTGAAACTGCCGGCGTCGCATAGCCGCGCCGCACACCCGTCGCTGTCGGGGTGAGCAGGAACGATGTAGGCAGTGCTGCAGAGACATACTTGACTGAGGCAAACGAGTTCGTTGCTGGTGAGGCAATAGCGTATGTCGCAGGCAGTGCTGCCGATATCTTTTCACGTCCAGACCATGTGTCCGAAGGAATCTGAGCATAGTTCGCCGGTACAGCAATCGAGTTCTTCGACGGCGTCGCTGTAGCCAATGCCGGCGCCAGGCTATACGTAATACCCGTGGCAATCGAGTTGCTGTTAACTGCACTACCGCCCCACGCACCACTGAGCTTGAACGTCGTGGGCTCAGCAACGCTGCTATGCCGTACAACTGCGGCACCGGCAATATTCGTCGGATACGCTTGTGTATTGAACTCTGTCGGCAACGCATACGTGACTCGCGAGGCTCGAGTCGTCGTAGGTGTCCCGACAACACCGGCGAAGGCGACAGGCAACGCAACCGATGGGCGCAATACATAAGCATACGCTTCATGCGCGATGCTGGTATATGTCGCGGTCTGTGCGGCACCGGCCGCGGCCAACGTGATGACATCAACCGTGTTCGGTGCCGTGTGGCTATATATCGCTTCAAGCGCAATCGAGACTATCTGCGCTATTGCCGTGTCTGTCGCTGCCGTGAATGCCGCGGTGTACGTCGCGGGCAGCGCTCTAGTAACGTGCGCGAACTGCCAGCCAGTTTCAATCGTCCAGTTTAGGAAGAACGATGTCGGCAACGCAACCGATGTGTAGACCCGTCCGAGCGATACGGTAGCAGACAGCGCAGCCGTATCGTAGACTGCCTGCATCGCAATAGACAACCTGGCGAAACGTGCTGTCGTGGCAACACCGCCCAGGCTGTACGCGCTTGCAGTCGCGGCGCTGAGTCGAGCAAACCCTACAACAGGTTCAATCGTGTTGTTGAAGAAGAACGATGTCGGCAGCGCCGCGGATGTGTAAACTCGTCCGAGCGATACCGTGGCAGCCTGAGGAGCGAGTGTGTATTCCGCTGGCAAGGCCGCGGATGTCACCGCAATAGCAGCTCTTACTATGCTTGTCGTGGACAGTGCGTATACGGCACTGTATGTTGCAGGAGTCGCAATCGAGAAGGACGTGACGGTGTCGCCTGCAAACCCTGTGCTGAACGTATAGGTCGGCGGCAGGGCAGCAGAAGCATAGACCCGTCCGAGCGATACCGTGGCAGCTGTCGGGCTGTAGAGGTACGTTGTCGGGACGGCCTGGCTTGTGTAGCCAGCCAGGTCCACAGTATTCGGGGCGTAGGCTTGCGAAAACGCGCCAGGCAACGCGATCGTTGTACGGGTAAGGGGGTTGGTAGTCCCAGGTGTTGAAACCGCGTACAGGACCGGGCCGGCGACGCTAGCGTAGCCGAACCTGGCTGTCGTTGCCGTAGGCACAAGCGCGAAGGAAGACGGGTCCGCAACCGACGGTACGTCCACCGCAGTGATGGGGGCAGTGGCAATGTTGAGCCCATCGATCTGTGCAGGCTGCGAAACCGTGCCCGCGCTGTTCGTGTATACCCAGGCGACGAACTGACACGACGATACGTCGATTGGCAGTGTGCTTGTAGCAACAGAATGCCGGACGACCCACTGGCCTTCAGTCGGCGGGTTAGCAGCGGTACTCGGTGCCGACTCGAAATATGTTGTCCCAGCACGCTCACTAATGCGCAGATGCCTATAAGCATCGACGTTTGCGAAATAGGACGTGGTCAGTAGAAAAACTTCACCCCAGACACCGTTCGTAAATTTTATTATGCGTAGGCGCCCGCTAGTGCTAAACGAGAACGCTACTGTGTTGTTGCCGGGTGATTTAACACCGAACGAGAAATCGTTGTCAGGCGGATCGCCGACTTGCCGGAATGGTTGGACAAGCCTGGCAAATACCCCACTGCCTCTGAGATCAAAGTACGGCTTCGATTCAGCAAGAGCCTGTGCGCCAGCTATTCCATTCGTAACGGTGAAGACGCCTACGCCACCTGTGAACGCGACCGAGCCGTCCCAATTGACCACAGTCCACTTCTCAGGGTCTGGCCCCGCTTCGAAGTTCTCTTGGAATGTCTCAATCAACGCCCGCGTCGGTAGCGTGATAGTACCTGTCGCATCTGCTTCAACGAGTTCGTATGTAGCCGGTGCGGCATTCGACGTGATAGCTGTTACGCCGGTGTAGTATTCCAGCTTGAACGGCGAGACGAGGCTAGAGTTGATCGCGGTCGTCCAGACCATCGGGCCATAGGACGTGGCGGCCGATTGCCGTGCAACTCCCCAGACTTCACAGACCAATATATCGCCAGCTTCAACAGTTGCCGACTCACCTGCGAACTGTTGATTGAGCAATGGGTCGACGCCAACGCGCCACTCAGCGCCCGTGTCCGCCGATGCATTCAGAATGTATTGAACAACTTGCTGCGTCGATGGACGCCACACGTACAACACCGGCCAATGCCAGATGTGGCAATTGGCATGCGTCGTGCCGCACGATACTTCCCATCCCCAATTCTGCGCGGGAATTGTTTGCGCGGCGAGTGGAAGACTCGAGTGCCTCCCGTAATAGAGCGACTGCGGATTCGTTGTGGCAATCGTGCTGATGGTCCGTCCGACCGGAGCCTGGACCATCGTCTCACTGAGCAATCCTTCATTGGCAATACCGGACCAATTAACATTCTGCGCCAATGGCAGATATGTCGCCTTCTCGCCAGCCGTAGGTGAGACAGGCGGTGCGTCGGCTCTGAAGTACAGAATCGACGTCGGCTTGTAGAGGAGCTTGTACTGCGAGATGATGCGCGATGTGTTCGCCGTCATCCGCCATGTCTGAAGCCGCGCTATGCCCGTTGATGATGTGCTTACCGCCCAGCATTCGACGATAAGCAAGTCACCCTCTTGCGCTTCTACCCGTGCACCTGGAATGTTGCGCGTCGGAGCAGTCGTAATCGTGGCAGGCCATGCGGTACTCGCATTCGCTGCCGCATCGAAAATATGTCCAACGACTTGTTGCGTCGATGGACGCCACACATACATGACTGGCCAGAAGTATGTGTTCGCATCGAGGTTAGCCGCGGCGACAACGAAAGCGTAGTTCCAATTCTGCGCGTGAATTGTTTGCGCAGCTAACGGACGAGAAGTGAATCGTCCGAAGAAATGCGACTGCTGGGCGGTCGTCGCTTGTGAAGTGACAACACGGTCGACGACGTTGCCTACGCCGCCCCAGAAGGAACTCAACGTGCCTTCGATCGCACTACCTGGCGCAACGTTGTTCAGCGCCTTCGGAAGATTTGTTGCTCTCAGCGCACCCGGTGGACTATCAATCGTCGGGTCGGTGACGCAGTATAGGCTTGTGACGCCACTGAAGAAAACATCAATCAGTGATGGGACAAGCGCAAAGCTCGCGGGTGACGCAGCACTCGTGAGGTTTACGTTCGTCGGTGTCGGAACTAGCGGTGCAAAGACAGTAGCATCGGCACTGCTGATGAAAACTCGTGCCGCGGTCGATACCGTTGCAGCCGGCGTTGCAGAGTAGGTGTACGGCGTTGCAATGCTGTACGCCTGGCGCGAGCTCGTGGCTAGTGCCGGTGTTGTCAGGTACACTGCCGGCAGCGCTATGCTCTCAATGTTAACGATACCGATTGCTTTAGTTCCTGTAGCATCGGCCGGTGCCATTGGCACATGAGTAAATGGTGCTGCTCCAGTCGCAACATGGTCCTTCGACGCAATCAGTGTTGTCGCGTGAGCAAATGGCAATGCTACGCTGGTGTAGACCTTCGACACCGTTGCCGTGGCGGCTGTCGGCGTTGCCGCGAAGACAGCCGGGTCTGCAACGCTTGTCGTCAGAACCGGCGCACGAGTCACCGTAGATGTTGCAGCGGCTCCCGCAACCGCATATGCAGGCGTCACAGCCAGTGCGGCGCTGAACTTAGTGACGATGTCCGCCGCCGCGAACGGCACCATCGGCTCGAAGACTTGCGTGTCCGCAGTGCTTGGCGTGTTCGCACCGACAGGACCGCTCGGGCTCGCGTCAAGCTCGATCATCACCGCACTACGCGGTGATCCATACGAGGGCATGACTTCAGAAGCAGCGGAGAAGCCACCGCTGCGCCAATAGGAAATGTAGCGGCTAGCCGGTGAGTTGGTCGACCAGAGAGCGCCCGCTGCTGTTTCCCAGCCCGCACTCGCAACGGTAGGATTGCCTGAACCTTGCGTAGCGTTGAAGCCAATGGCAAGAGGGTTCGTCGTAAGTGCCGGACCTGGGAATGTGGCCGTGATCGCGGTGTTGAATGCAGGCGTTTGCGCCGTCGCAATCTGGCGCACCGCATCCAGACCCACGCGGCTCATGCCGCTGATGCCGAATACTTCAACATAGCCCGATGTGTGAGCGATGTTGCTGACGTAGCTGATTGTCGTTGAGACTGCCGTCGTGAGTTGATTAGCAACCCACATCGACGATTTGCGCAAGTCGTCGGTGTTCGTTACGTCTGAGCCCGGAACCTTCGTGAATGTCAGTCCACCGATGTTGGATACCACATTCTCCGTCGGCGTTATGTTGCCACTCACACCAATGAACACGACCAGCAGCGTATCGGCCGCAGGCGTGAACGTGACGGGATAACTCGGCGTGTTAACTACGTTGGCAGACGTAGTGCCAAATCCGCCTTGGTGGAAGATGGTTGCCATTGCAGGCGCGCATTAAGGCTCACGCCCAGCGCTATACAAGCGCCGAACGTTTAACGAGCCGTCATGATTTACGAATCAGTGAAGATCGTGCCGGGACTGGCGTTGTTGAACTTCACGGTGAACGAGTCGCCATCGTTCAGAGTCACAGCAGAGCCGTGGTCCCAAAACAGGACAAGAGCATCGACCGGCGCAGCCGCGGTGTCATTGTAGATGCCGTAATAGCGGAACGGTCCGATTGCTGCACCCGTCGCTGTCACCACAACCTGATTGGCCTGGACAGTCGTCGTGCCACCTGTCTCGCTGATGGTGACGCCAGAGAGGGCAACACCGCCGCCCGCGCCGCCTGTGTATCCGCCGCCCGTGGTGAGTTGCGTGATGTCCGAGAGAATTGTGTTCGCGGCTGCTGGCGCTGTGTTGGTTAAGAACAGCTTGAAGACATGCGAGCCCCAATTGTGGACGCCGCGATTCTTCTGCTCGCTGTAGTCGTTGAATTTTTGTGCTGCTGGCATTTGAATCTACTCCTTAGGCCAGTACAGGCCGTGAACGAGATTGATAGGTTCGCTGACGAGCGGCCCGAATGGTCGCCTCGCTTTGCACTTGAGCTGCTTGCTGGGCCGCCGTAAACGTGGCCCCAATTGTATTGCCGGCATCCTGTCGGTTCTCTTTGCGCAGAGCTGCAACTTCTTGGCGCAGTGCTCGCAACTCCCCTGAGAAGTCCGGCAGACCGCGGATGAAATTCGATTCCTGTTGTGGCAGGACCATTTCTTCCTTGTGAAGCAGCGCAGGGTAATTATTGAACGGTACACGCGACAGACCTTCAGCATGCGGAAAGCCGAGCGCATACATTTCAGTACGGGCTTGAATGAATTCCTGCAATGCTTGGTGCACGCTAATCAATGTGTTGTCGATACTCACGAGATGGCCGACCTGCTTCTCAAGTGCTTGCAACTGCGATTCGGCAACGAACTCGCGCGTGCGAGTCACATCCGCAGCGGCGGTCATTTCATCCGTGATCTTTTTGAAGATGATATCGTAGTCCGCACCCGAGCCGTAGAATTCTCTGCTGCCTTGCAACAGAGCACGCGCTGCCTCTTGCATGCGCGCGTTGTCTTCGGCCTTATAACCACCCGCCTGCGCTGTATTACGTGCCCCTTCGTACTGCGCCTGGAGCTCCCACTGCCTGTGCCCTGGCGTAAGGTTGCTCAGTGTCTGGTCCAGCCTCAACGACTTGTTGAAGTCCAAGAACGACCGTGTCGCGTCATGCATTGCATCACGCGTCGTCGTTAGCACATCCCTCTGACGCTCGTACGCATTGCGCAGAGTGTCCAGGGCTGTCTCATATCTTTCTTGTGCCGCTTCTTGTTTCTTAAGCGCATCCGTGGTTTTGTCTATCTCCGGATTGAGTTCAGCAAACGCACCGGCAACTTGCATCAGCGCTGCATAACGCATCCTGTCGCCTTCGCTCGCCAGGTCAAGACCTTCTACCAATTTGCGGAACGTCTCCTTGTTATAGGTGCGCAGGATTGCTTCGCTCCAGCCTGTCCACCCAGAGCCCGCTTGATTAAGTTGTGCGGCAATCTGTTGATACTGCAGCGCTGCTTGTTCTTCAGGCTTCAAGAAGTTCTGAGTGTAGGTCGAGATGTTAGCCCCAAGATTCGAGACGCCACCAGAAAGCTCAGCTAGATGGACAGACGCCTCAAGCGTAATATTATTAAATTGCTTTAAAACGCCACCGAACGTCTGCAGCTGCCTCCAGTATGCACCGACGGCGGCAACTTGTTCGAATGCCGCGACCTTTGCTTCTGCAGTCATGCCGACAGTAATCTTGTCGAAGTACGCGAGCATCTGCGGTTCCAAGCCCGAGTTGCGTAATGCTTCAACCATGATGACTGCCGAACCTTCGGCCAATGCTTTCGCTAATTCTTCAGCAGTACGTCCAGCCTCTTTATTTACATACTCGCCGAATTGAGTGCGAATATGAACCATCGACGGCGCATCGCCTTTCGGGTCCATAGAATAGCCGACGCCGAATTGCGCGTTCGCGCTTGTAGAGCCAAGTGCCGATGCCATGCGTCTGTAGTTCGCGTTCAAATCCTTAACCGCGGTCATGGCGTTCTGGTCCATCACGTTGCCTTGAGCACCAATCAAAGCACTCGCATCATAGCCAGCAGTACCTTCAATCTTTGGCCCGCCGCCTTTGCCGAACTTCTTGTAAAGAGCATAAGCCGCGATCGCCGCCAGGGCAACCCAACCGACCACAGGAATAGCAGCGAGGCCTGCACCAGCACCCATGCCGATAGCATTAGCCACAGGCAAGCCCGCCGCCATAGCGCCGGTGTAGGTCGTGGCTGCGGCAGAGGCAACACCGCCAAACATTGCTGTCCCAGCCATTTGTCCTGCCATCGAACCTATACCGCCCATGCCGCCACCGCCGCCACCTGCCGCGCCGCCACCTGCCGCGCCACCTACTGCACCGCCCATGAAACTCTGTCCGAAGCCCTGTGCTGCACCCATGATCGTCGGACGCAGGACCATCGTCTTGAACAGATTCTTTATGAGGTCGGCAGCATCGAGCGAGCCCTTCATCAATTGGTCGGTGAGCGACTGTCCAACCTGTTCCCAGGCCTTCTCGAATTCCTTCTGCGCACCCTTCGCGGACTCGGCAGCGGCGTCGGTGACTTCCTTGCTTCTGATAGCTTCTGCCAGGCGCTTGCGTGCAGCAATCTCGTTCTCAAGAACTTGTTTTGCTTGATCGCTACCTTCGAACTTTGCCAGGTCGTCCTCTAACCTGGCAATCGTGACTTCCTCAATGGCCGACTTGAGCTTGCCATGTCCGGCAACCTCTTCTTCAATAGCCGCAGCCTTCTCGTGAATCTTGGCAACGTCCTTCGTGGCGTTCTCAAGATTCTTTGCATCAAGTTCTGCTTGCTCTGCAACACGCTCACGATATACTTTGTTAGCGTCTTCGAGTGCGTCGCCAGCATCCATCGCGGCCTTACGACCCAGCTCCATCATGAACTTGCGCTCAGCTTCTGCGTCGCGCTTACGATCGGCCGCGGCAGCCTTTGCTATCCGGGCAAGTTCCTTCTCACGCCTCTCACGTTCTTTTATCTGTGCATCTGTTTCACCTGCTGCTATTTTCTTTTGCTCTTCACCAGCAGCGAACATCGCAAGTGCGGCTTCAGCGTTCTGCTTGTCGAGGTTTTCTTGAAACTTCTCGCCCAGGAACTTACGCTCACCGAGTTCTTTAATCCGGTCCAGGTGACCTGCTACTGCATTTTCAACGCCCGACCAATCTAGGCGCAAAACAGCCGCTGATGCTTGAGCTAGAGCCTTGATTGCAGATATAGTGGCCTCGATCAAACGACCCAGCAACTCAAAAGGAATGGTAATCGTTGTGAGGAAATGCCCTGCGTTGATAACAAACTCTTCGACACCTCTGTTCGCACCGAGTATGTCTGTTTTTTCGCTCAAGCCAAATATCTCTAGGGCTGTCTCAATGACCGCACCCTTGAATGCTTCCATCCCAGGGATAACGCCAGTCGCTATAGCTTGAATCGCCTGCCGTGCCTTGGACGACATTTCAGCATGAGCATCGGACATTGCGTCGGTCCGCTCAATCATTTCTTTGGTGAGATTAGTCTGGAACTTCGTCTCGTCCCCCAGCACCTTCATCACCTTGATAACCTCACCAGCGCCCCGGCCAAAGAGGGCCTGCATGATTTGTGTTTTCTCAACACCGTCGGCGTACCCAGACATTGCCTGCGCAACTGCCGCTATGCGCTCCGCTGGGTCGAGTGCTTTTAGGTCTTCAAAGCTCAGGCCAATCTTACCCAATGCCCGCGCTGCTTTGTCCCCTTCTTCGTCAGTCGACGCGAGTATGCGCGTCATCTGATTCATATAGCCAGCCATGCCTTGAATGGACACGCCGGCGATATCTGCCGCGGTCTGCAGCTTCGCGATGTTGACCGCGGACGCGCCGGTCATGTCCGCCAGGTCGGCATACTCTCCCGCTTGGGACATCAACGCATAGAGCTGTTTAACGGCCTCGATGGCTAGCTCTACTGCCTTCTCAATAGCTTGCGCAGCCAGCGTGCCTTTCATCACGCCCTTGGCTATGTTATCGCCGCCCTGCTGCGCGCCGTCACCGGCACCCCTGATTGCGTTCTCAGCCTTACCAGCCGAGCGCGTGAGTTCGTCGAGCGCTTGCCTGCCGGTGTCTACCTGTCGTGAGTCGACGCCGATGCCGAGTGTTGTTATGTCCACGGGCTATTCCTCGTCGTCTTGTGGCTTATCATCTGAAGAGGCGTCACGCATAGTTTTATCCATGCGGACAAGCATATCAAGCTCCCAGCGTGTAGGCAAGAAATTCCGATTCCGAAAGAAGCAATAGAGCTCCTGTTCTGAGATTGCAGCAAGGCCAAAACCAGGCGGTCGTGTATGGCCGAGACGGATGAACCAGTCCCACAGATAGTCGGTTCCAGCCGGCATTTCATGTCGTCGTAGCTGAACAAGTTCGTCCGGTGTTGCACCTGTCATCCTTTCGACGACTTCAAGAGTCTCGAACAGCGTTACGCCGTCTTTACCTCTTTTACTACCGCGGGCACTGGCTTCAACGAAGGCGCAGATGTCTTCTGCGATTGCTTCAAAAAAGCCGCCTCATCCTCCAGCGCTGCAAGTATGCGGTCCTTCCAGCTCGGCTTCACGGCCAGTATTTGTGTCACGCGTTCACGGACAAACGGTGCCGGCGTGCCATTGACCGTAAAGCCAAACCAGCCCACGACAACAGCAGCAGCAACCTCGAACTCGTTCTGCCGCAGTGTGGCGTCGAGTTGTTCGGCACCCTCTTCGGTCTTGAGGTCGAAGCGTGTGCGCTTCACAGCCTGGCGACGAATTGCCTTCTGCCGTTGACCCGCAATCGTCTTCTGATATTCGTCCGAGTCTTTGCCGACAATGATGAAGCCATCGGTCGGTTCACCATCTTCATCCCAAGCTATAGCCACGCGCTGAGTGTTGGGTTCTTCCTGTACTTGATCTAATTCCATGTCACCTTCCCGTGATGTTGAAGTCGTAGACAGTGATGTCGCCGGCACCCCAGACCATCTCAACACCGCACTGCGCGTTCGTGCAGTATTCGGTGCCGCGTGCCAGCGTAATGCCGCGCGAGTCCTTATGCGTCGCCATGTGATCGAAGAACTTTGGCAAGTCCAAGCGGATATTGCCTTGATCGTCTGTTGGATGATTCGCGCCGTCATGCTGGAACACGATGAACTTCCAGCCCGTGCGCGGTTGTCCTGTCTCTTCATTCGTGAACTTGCCCGATAGCCCGCCGAATGTATAGGTGCACTGCTTGCCGCTCGAGCCCGCGAAATACACATGATAGATCACGCCATCGATCGTAACGTCATGGCTATACCAGCCAGGATTGCGGCCATTCGGATGCCGACCGTAGTCGCCCCAATTGCCAATTGGAATCATGATCTCGTGTGTGAGCGAAGCATTCACGAAGCCTTGTCCCTGATCCTGTGTCTCCTGCAGCCAGATGTCCCAGGCCAAGTGACCTCGTCCAGTAGGCGCCTTGTTCTTTGCCCACTTCATATTCGCAACGAGCGCGCCGCTAGGCATACCGACCCGCAGTGGCAGGAGTCCTTTAGGCGGACCATTCGCCGGTGTTCTTGTGATAACCGAACCGCCCTGCGGTTGCCATTGCGATGCAGTGCTTCCAGGCGCGTTCGCCGGAGCAGTAGGAACCGTCTTGCCGTCCGGCGCACGCACAGCGAACTCACCGGCCGAATATTGTCCGGCGTTGTAGTGTCCAGGAGGCGGACCATAGATCAGACAGGGATAGCCCTTGACTTCACCATAGCTCGGATTGTGGTCGATTGCCGCACCAGACTGATCGAACTCAGGCCACTTCCACACAATGCGTGCAGCAACAGCACCTTCGGGCGACACCGTCAGCGAGCGCTCGATTGCTTGCGTGTATTGATGCGCAGCAGTGCCCTCTTGAATACCAGAGCTGCCCCAGCGGTTGTCGAATACCCAATACTTTCCAACCTCAAGAAAGTCGTAAACGTGCCGGACAGGATTTGGGATGTCAGGCACCGTACCTGCGGCCGGTGTCGGCGGCGGCGCTTGTGTCGGTGCAGGAGGCAGACGCGGATCGACTGCACCGGCCCATTGATTCACATTCCATGACCACCAGCCGCCAGCTTCATTCGTTTGATATACCTTGCCGCCGTGATAGAGCAACATCTTCACATTCGACGACGGCGTTGCCGTATCGTTGCGCCAGACAACACCGTCGACGACTTTCCACAGGTGTCCATATTGGTCGATGATGCGTGTGGCTGGAGGGATAGCCGTACCACTTGGACTCTCTGTTGGCGAGGCTCCACCGGCTGGCGGAGAAGTTGCGGGCGGCTGCGTCGCCACGGGCGGCGGTGCCGGTGAAGGTGATGGCGGCACAGGTGTAGGCGACGGTGATGCCACAGGCGACGCCACGAACCGACCCGTGAATGTGCCGGTGAATGTGCCCGTCAGCATTTGGCTATCTATCGCTCTTTGCGGGTCTACCTTTGCGCCATCATCTTCCATGTGAATCTCCTTGTGTGAGTACCGGCTACGCTGGAACGACTGCACTGTCCTGAAGCTCGATCGTGGTAGCATTTGCCACCAGCGCCGGGCCTCCGAGGTCATTGAACAAGCCGACGAAGTTGTACGTGCGCTTGAGGCCCGTCTCTACGTCATCCGGCGTGCTGGAGTTGAGTTTGATCTTGTGCAGCGAGAACGTGTTGAAGTCTGCTGTGTCCGCGTTGCTTGCCGCCAGTGCCGACACGATGCTCGTCTCAACTTCGTCGTCGTACAGATCGGGAATGTCCGCGCTGTCGTAATAGGCCGTGAAGCTGCCGGACGCCATGAGCTTGCCGGTGAACACGTCCGGCCGGATCACGTCGCCCACAACAGGGTCAGCAACCGCGCCACGGGCGTCCAGGGTGAGCGTAAGGTCGGTCACTGTGCCTCGACGTACCCCACCCACGATAAGCGCGCCACCAGCCGCTACCATCACGCCTGTCGTGGTCTCATTAGCAGGTGCTACGAAGTACCGTGCCGGATCTTTGAGTTGGTCCAGTCCCAGGAAGGTCCAGTCCAGGCCAGCGTTGCCCGAGCCAGGTAGACGAATATTCACTGACGATGCTTTCACGTCCTGGTTGCGTTGGCTACGCGGGACTTCCGGGAACCATTCTTCAGCGGTGTAGTAGATGTCCGTGTGTCCTGTCTCCGGGACAAACGTGATCCCACCTGGGAACATGAAGGAAGACGCGGCGATTGCTGTCTCGGTGGCTGGTGCTTTCCGGTTCAGTGGCATGACCGTCAACCGGAGTGCAGTCACGCCAGTAATGAGCATGTTGCGCCGCGAGCCTGCTGCAAGGCCAGCAGTGGGACGGATCACGCGCCCAATCTTGGCACCATCGGTCAACCACGAACCTGTCGTGCGGTCGATGGTATAGGTCGGACCTGTTCCGCCAACAGTAGCGGTGATGCCGGTGATGGGAGGGATAGCCGTGAACTCGCGCATCAGCAGTGCAGCAAAGAAATCTGCGTATGTCCCAGGCGAGAATAGAGAAGATATGGACCCGTTGACAGTCACAGCACCGTGACGCGAGGACATAAGCTGCTTGCGCGATGTCTGCTCGGACTCGGTTGTATAGGACTCTTTCGAACGGTCGAATGTAGACGTGTCCCGACGAATGACTTGACCTCCGGTCGTGGGAATCGCAAGCGTTCCCTTCGCCGGCTGCCGCTTCATGATTAGGAGCTTATTTGCACCTTTAGCGATTGCCATGATGTGTCCTCAAAGAAGAACGTTGATCTGTCAACTCTCTACTTGCGCTTGCCAGTAGATAGTCACCGGAACCCGCCACTGTCCCTCTACCGGCAGACCAGCCGCCACAGTTGGGACATGGGTAATTATCGTTGAAACGCCACCCTCAACTAAAGTTGTGCCCCGACGAAAGTGGGTGCGCAATGCGTCTACTCGGTTCTCAGCGTCCCTTGGACCTTTACCCTGCGGATAGAACAACGCGACTTGAAGGAAACCTTGTTCGATGAACGTGAGTGTATCCATCGGCGTAATCGGATCATTGGGCACGAGCTTCGCCTCTTGATACACCGAGCCATCAGCCGGTGGAGAGAACGACACGTTGTCCCAGGCTGTAGGCACAGCCGGTGTAAGAGCTGCCAAATGCTTCTCAAGGGCACGGCGTATTTGCGGCAGACTCATTTTATGTCCCTCACCGCATTCGCTATGTACTCTGAATAGCGTTGCACCGTTAAGCGCACGATGCCTGGCGGTGACGGCGCCTGCTTTGACCATCCATATTCCAGACGCCTAGCGTATGGCAATGAATTGGTAATGTAGACAACACCGCCTGCTTCCAGCGAGCCAGCAGCAGTCGTGATACGTGCCACAGTTGTCGACCCATCTTTGTCGACTGCATCAATCGTGGACACATTCGGCGAACCTACGCCAATCATCCAGTTCCCGCGGAACCGGCCTGTATCCACTGGCGACATCCGGACAAGCGCGGTCGTGATATCAATCGTGACCTTGCGAACAATCAAGTCCATGGACAAGTTTGTCTTCTGCTGGAATTTCCTGATGTCGTCGGCGAAGCTCATGTGCCCCTCGCTTGCACTTCATGCAACACGACTACGCCAGCAGGCTGTAGTGGACGTGATTCAACAACCTCGAGACGAACCGTCCCCAGCGTGACAACATCGCCGCTCTGCGGAGTCGTGCCCAGGCTAGGAGCAATAAGAACGCGACGATCTCCACTCTGTATGAGAGAACCGTCGACCTCACGCTGGTTATATTGAAATTCAACACCGCTGGCACTCCATACTTGAACGGCTTCTTCGTCGACAAAGCCACTGTCCGGGTCATAGCCTCCACCAGCACCTGCACGCGACACGAGCACAAGTTGTCCCAACTCATTGAGCAGGTCAACCGCAGCTTGCGCTAGCTCGCCGTACAGTGCAGATGCCATCAAATTCTTTCAAAGGTCACGGAACCGTATCCGCCTGTTAGCTCGATCAAGCCATATAGTAGGTCCCCGATGACTGGATAGTGTTCTGCTGGCTTCACATCGCCAGGTAGTCCATAGCGCAGCGTAAGCGGCCCTACGGTCTTTTCAATGATAGGGGCAGCATCTAGGTCCCGGTACAAAGTGCCCTCAACGTGGCGACGTGCCGCCTCGGCCGTTGCGGCAGCGACATTCGGATGAACTCGCGGTGTTGCCGGAATCGTTGATGTGTCCCACAGTGCTTGAGGAAGAAGACGACGAGCGTAGATGAACTGTGTGCCACGCCGTAGTGCCGCTTCGCGCTCTGTCACTGTCTTGTTGTCCCAGACATTCTTTGCGAAGCCGAGATCGGTCAGATATTTGTTGGCATCCTCTAGGCTGATGAAGCTGTCATAGCCCGGAGCCGGGTAGACGGCTACAGCCATGATGCGCTACGCCTCTTCTTCCTTGAGCCTCTTCCAGCCGGAACGCTCATGCATCTTCACGTCAGCAAGGGGTACGTCGAGCTCGACGCCGTCCACATTCACAAGGCGCACGGTCTCATCGTTGTCCTGTGTCTGGGGAGCTGCCCTGTCGACTACGACTGTCATGCCGACGTCTTCATTCGGTCCCTGTGATGGTTCACCGTTAGGACGCTCGCTCGCGGAGGCTGGCATGGCCCGCGCATTCGGTCGCTCAACGCCGGCCGATGGCTTGATGTCGTTGGCAATCTTTTCCACCATCGCCTCTTCGTCATCTACGATAGATGGCGACTTCGCTTTCTTTGCAGTGGTCATCTTTAGCCTCTCGATTAAAAATCTCCGGACCGAAGTCCGGAGTAAATTTCGCCCAATCAACAGGGGAGATAGATATGGGCTGGGCGTTACTTCTTGCCGAGCGGATTGACCACCGGACCTTCGCTGTCGGGTGCTTGCGTCGGACCACTCGGCTCTTCTTCCGGGGGCTCCGGCACATTCTCGCCACGGGCACGACGTGCTTCGCGCTCGGCCTTGGCTTCGGGGGAATGACCACGACCAGCTTCGCCGCTCTTGCCAGGTGCGCCACCGCCTTGTCCGGGTGCGTTTGGATTTGCCATGAAAAGATCTCCTTGAATGGTGAAGACCCGACGCGCTTTACGCCGGGCGATGGATACCACGTTCACACCTTACGTGCGTCATGGCGGTCGACCAATTCAGCCAGCTCCGCCTTCTTGGCGTCTGCTGGGAACTGGACGTTCTTGGCCTTGAGTGCGGCCTTCATTTCTTCAGAGGTCATGCCTTCGGAGGCCGGCCCGCTGTTCTGCTGTTGCTTCTCTTGCTCTTGCCGCTTGTCACGCTCGGTCGGCTCCTGCTTGGCTTGCTGGAAGCCCATTGCCGGGTCGCCAGAGCCGCCGCCTTCGCCGCTGCGTGCCTTCTCGAGGTCCAGGGGGCGACCTGTCGTGGTCATCGGCATCATGGACGTTGGAATAGCCGCTTCGGGCACCGCCTTCACGACCTGGCTGCGACCGTACTTCTCGGCCGACAGTCCCGTCTGCAGTTCTGCGTCCGCCGCATTGAGCTGCGGGATGTTGATGACCTCTGAGCCGTCCGCATTCTTCTGCGGTTCCTTCTGCTCAGTCGAACTCATGCGTCCGGTCGGATCGAACTGCATGCCGATCAGCTTACGAGAGTCCTCATCGACCTCGTACTCGTTGTCCGGTGTTGCGAGAATCTCACGTGCGTCGACTGGTTCGAAGTAGGCAACGCCGTTGGTGGCTTCTAGCCGCTTCTGCATCGCCTCATCGTCGCCGGTGTAGCGTAGTGCAATTTTCATATGATGCTCCTGTTCGTCGTGCCGTGTCTTACGGCTTGCCGATGAAGATCGTGCTGTTGATGGACGGCGTCGCGCCGGTGACGTCGTTGTAAGCCCGAATGTACGGGTAGTAGACGCCGTTGATCTCGTTGTTGAACGGAATCTCAATGCGTCCTGTGGACGTGATTGCACGCGCCGCCAGTTCCACCGGCGAGGCAAAGTTCAGTGTCGCCGAACCCTGGACGCGAACAACATAAGACCCGCCAGCGGTGTCGACCGCGCTGGTGTCGATGACGGCAACACCGTCCATGTGGGCGTTCCCCACGTCGATGACGCGAGCAGCGCCGGCTACCTGAGCAGCCGCGTCGACAGCAGTCGCGCCAGCATCTTTCAGGAGCATCAAATTGTCATAGGTGCGAGAAGGCATAGTTGTTCTCCTTACGCAACGATAGCAGCGTTGCTGATATGCCGGATGCGAGCAGCGGCACGTCCGTGTTCGATCACGATGCCGTTGTACCATTCGACCCGAGTGCGGAACACCGGCGCGGCTTGTAGCTCGCCCAGATCACGCACGTCCATTGGGCCGTTCTGAATGCCCTGGATGCGACCCGCGCCGATGCTCAGGATGTAGAGGGACGTGGCCGTAGCAGGGCCGCTTGCCGCTGCTTCGTCATAGGGAAGGATATCATCGCCGCCGTTGGCGCCGTATGCGACCAGCATGGGCAGGTCGTTGTAGTTCGAGATACGTCGGCCGAATGCGTCCGCGGTGTACGTCACGAAACCAGCAACGGCTGTCGTGCGCGCTGCCGCGGTGAACTTGCGCCGCATGCCCTTGGACATGAGGTAGTGCGTCGGGTTGTCCACGCTGTCGGTCGCGTCGTCGATGATGCCCAGCGATAACGGCGAACCGCCAGAGCCAGCACCGGCCGAGTAGACCTGCTGATTGACAAGGCGCTTCTGCAGACCGTCGAACTCGCGAGGGTTCGTGGACGAATCGCCCTTGATGAACTTCTGCGTCCAACCTGCCGCGAGCGACTTGACCTTCATGCGTTCGTGTGTTGCACGCACGCCCTGGCCTTGAGTCTGGATAATGAAGCGGTCCACGTCCAGGTCGCCACCTGCGATGACGAGCGCCTCGGTTTGCGGGTTGAGCACGCCGGACGATTCCGGAAATGCTTCGTTCACGCCGCGGAAGCTGATACCCGGTAGGGAGCCTTCACGGTTGTACTTCAACGCGTTGCCAGCGATGTCTTCGAACGGCAGGACCTGGAGGATGTCCGATTCCTGCGCAAACATTTCGATGACAGCCGAACGCACGATGTCGCCAGAGTTCAGCTTGGCGGCTTCGGGTAGGGTCAGTGCCATTGTTTCACCTTAAAGGATGTCACCTTTAGCGTGAAGCACCTAGCGCCTGCTGAGCGCGATGAGCGGTGATTCTTGCCTCGGGCGGAAGTTTGGAATAATCCGGTCCGCCCTTGGCAGCTCCGTTGGTGCCCATTGCACCGGAACCCTGTGCCCTTGGCCAGAGGTGGGGCGCGTTCTCGCGCAGAGAAGCCGCCCACTCCTCGGGTGTGAGGGGCGTCTTGCCATCTTTCCCGAAGACAACGGTATCACCACTCATGGCGATCACATTGCCATCGTCGTCGATGGTCCAGCCGGCGCCCTTAGCGCGCAGCACGATATCTTCTGTTGCTTCGGGCAGTGCGCCTGCCTTCTGCGATGCCTTGATGATGGACTCAGCCATTGCGCGCTCTGCGAGCTTGTCCGCCTTCGCCTTCAGCTTCTCGGAACGGGTCTGTTCAGCCTTGAGCTTCTTGTCCCAATCCGCCGCCATGCGTTCGGTACGCTTGTTGAGCACTTCGTCAATCTTGCCCTGCTTGATGAGCGTTGCCTCTTCGTCGTCCGCGAACCTCTTGAGGATGTTGCGCACGGCTTCGGGGTCGATGCCTTCGAACTGAGCCAAGTTGGCCTTGAGTTCCTTCTCTTTCCCAATCAGTTCACCGTTCTTGGCTTTCAGTCCGGCGACCTGCTCGTTAACCGCGGCCTCGATCATGCCTTGCACGAGGGGCTTCAGGTTCTCGGGAATCTGGGGAGGAGCAGGAGGGGGAGGAGGCGGAGGAGGTGCGCCGCCACCGCCGCCAGGCGGGTCCGGATCGGGTGAGCGATACTTCATCAAGACATTGCGTGTCAAGTACATGAATCAAATCCCCTTGGGAGTTGGACCTGGCGATGGGACCGATTGTACGTCCCAAAACATGGGGGCAGTTATTCCGACTAGCAAGCAGTCGTAGCAAATACACGAGTAAATCACAGAACCACCAATCGGCCCGCGCTTACCTTGAAAAGCACCGTTCACGACGCGTGCGTAGGTCTGTGAACCGCATCGGTGACACCGCAACTGTCCTGGCTGGAGAGGATGCGCTCTGGCACGAAGCAAAGCCGCCAGCTTCGGAGAAGGCGGCTTTGGCTTTGTGACGGCAAGAGCACACATGACATCATGAACGTGTGCAGTTCACGGTGCTCGGCGCCAAAGGACCATTCGTCGATGGTGCAGAGGTGCAGGTTGTCGTGAGAACGGTCTGCCCGGCTTGTTGCACAGTGAGCGTCACCGATGTGAATTGGATGTCCGTGATGGTTTCGGTCCAATTCGCGTTCGGACAATCCGGCGCACCTGGGACAGTGGAGCTAGGCGGCGTCGTTGTCACGCTGAAGCCGACGTTGCCATTCTTAAATTGTTCATCTGGGATGGCTACCGAGCCGGAGAGCGTGACGGGTTGCGGCACTTGACCGGGAGGTTGATTCTGCCCGCTGGGGTTCGTGCATGTTGCAGTGATGGTCCCGGTCGCCGACAGCGTAACCACGACATCACCTTCACCCAACCCCGCCAGCGACCCAGCTGCCGTGATGGACAAGCCGTTGTCGATGAGAGTCGGACTGCGGTTCTGTTTGAAGTGGACACTTGCGGCAAGCGCCGACACTGCCATCACTGCCGAGATTAAAGCAACCGCAATCTTCGTCTTCATGTTAATTTCCTAGTTGAGCTAACGGACTACAGGCCACAGCAACCATACGCCAAGCCGGGATGAATTTCCAGGCTTATTTCTTACCACATCCATACGAGCTCGTTAATAGCCTTCAGGATTAGGAGGAATAGCATAGACGCAGGTGAATCGGATCAGGTATACTTGCGTCATGATCACTCGTACACAAGCCCTCGCAGCCCACCTGGCGGACGACTTCGCCTTCGCTATGGAAGACGATGGCGAGCTCACCAGCCAGGCGGCAATCCTGCGTTACGTTGCAGCCATCAACGAAGATGTAACAAAGGCTGAGTTCGTCGCCGCGGCAGTAGAAGCAGGGTATAATGCCCATTCGGCAGGCGCCAGGTTCCTCGAGTCCCGCAAGGTGTCACGCAGCTACGGTTCGGAATTCGACAAATTTGGCAAGTCGGTTGCCCCGGCAGCCTAATCTGGTGTATACTCGACTCTTCGACAGACCCAAACAGAAAGCAAGAAATGAACATCATCACTGACATCCGCGCACTCGAAGCTCGCGCCCGCGCGGTCCCCAAGCAACAGCGCACTGCCAACTATCAAATCGCCCTCCGCCGCATTCGCGACGCCCGCCTGTTCGCCGACAAGAACACGGTCCACGCCGTCGCCCTGTGCCGCGCAGCACGTCACCTTCTTAATCTCGTTCAGTACACCTGATCTGGTGTATACTCAACTCTTCAGCAACCCAAACAGAAAGCACCTCATGTCCTACGTTCACGACGAATACTCCTACGACAACGCAGTCCGCAACAAGATCATCCGCGCCACCCGCGCCAAGTTCGAGCGCACGAACCCCGACGCCTCGGAAGTGATCGACTTCCTCCACAGCGCCGCCTCGTGGTCCGAGTTCGCCAAGTCACTGCTCGAGTCCTACGGCTCCCGCGGTGGCCTGTCCATCGGCCAGATGGCAGCAGCCCGTAGCATGGTCGAGAAGGCCAAAGCCCGCGCAGCTGAGCGCACTGCGGCCAAGAACGCACCCGCCACCAGCGGTCGTCACATGGGCAACGTGGGCCAGCGCGAAGAGTTCACGCTCACCATCAAGCGCGTCATGGAACATGAGGGCATGTACGGCACCTCCTACTTCCACGCCTGCGTCGATGAGAACGGCAACCAGTTCATCTACAAAGGTACCTCCGAGCTCGGCGAGGTCGGTGCCACCATCCGCGTCAAGGCCACGGTCAAAGAGCACTCCGCGTACAACGGTGTTGCGCAAACCATCATCAACCGTCCGAAAGTCCTGTAATGCCCAAGAAAGCCGACATCAAATTCACTGTGGAAGGGAGGGGGGACTTCCCCCTCGACATGCTGCGCTACGACCGCTGCTTCCCGCGCACTGGCACAGACGCAGAGACAATACTCCCACCCGAACACCTTCGCGGTCCTCGCTGCGTCACGCTTGTTGCCCTGGCAAGGGACTCGCGCTGGTGGGAGCCCGAGCGTGGTCGCTGGATCTCATTCGGCTGGACCGTAATCGATGTAACGCCCATGGACTAACCCTTCTTCCGCTTCTTAGCCCCCTTCTTCGCCGCCGCCGACCGCTTTACCGCGTAGGCGATGGCGACTGCCTGCTTCACGGGCTTGCCCGCCTTGATCTCGGTCTTTATGTTCTTGGCCATCGCCTTCTTGGAGGAAGATTTCTTCAGCGGCATTGCAAGCTCCTGATCCGCGCACGGTACTGCTCGCGATTCTCGCCAGGGCGTTTCGGTGGCGCCACGCGTTCGATGTCTTGCGCCGCCATCTCGTCGACCTCACGCCGTAGCTTCGCCGCGAGATTACTATCCTCACGCAGCGGTATGTTTTCTTGCAACTTCTTCAGCATCCCACCAAAGTCGCTGGCGTCTTCAATAGCTCGGTTCATCATCTCCATGTCGTACTCCTGTTAAATCATGCACCAGACCGCCTAAACGCCTCACCATAGCGCGATCGTAGTTCATCCAAGGTCAAGTCCTCACCGCGGGCGTTGCGCAGCTCCTCGAACGTTAAACCGCCTTCGTTGAAAAGCTTCGCCCGTGTTGCGCCAAGCACCTGCGTCTGCCGGGCTGGCGATTGGTCGGCCAACCATGATTCATAGTCAGTCTTGCCGGGAACACTACCATCCATGCTCGCCCGGTCGCCAGCATCAAACTCTTCCACGTCAACACCGAGTTCCTTCCACGACTTCGTCAACTGCACATAGGTCGAGCGGCACTGCCAGTGCAAGCGGCCTGGTCCCGCGCCCCATGGATATTCATGGTCGACGGGCTTGTGGTCGACGGTGTAGAGCTTGCCGTCTCGGACCTGGCATTCGGGCGTAGTCCGATTGTCCAGGGTCGACAGCCACTGCAGGTTGCCAATGATATCCTCATTGGCCTCTGTGACCCTATCCTTCGCGAACTGCGCCGTGTGAGACAGCGCCGTCCTTACAACCGCCGCTGCCTCACGACGCGTGACCTCGAGAATACCGTCACGGTACTTGTTCTCTCTTGTCCCGCGCAGGTCGCGAATGATCTGGTCTGTTGTCCTGTTCTGCACGTACCCGTCCGCAATGGTCCGCCGAATCAAGCGAGCTTTGGAAGTTTCTTGGTCTTTGAGAAACTCGCTAAGAAGCCCGCCCTGGAAGGGACGCGACATAGCGCCAGCGTAGACCTGATTAATGTCCACGCGTGCGATGTCAATTGACGGAGGTGTATTCTTCGCCAGCATCCCTTCCTGGAACTGTAGCTCCAGGGCTGTGAGCCCCTTGATCTCATCTCGTAGTGTGCTATCGAGATGAGAGTAAGCATCGTGATTGAGTACCCGGACACTTTCCAACATTACCTCGAGTCGTTTAATGGTGAACCGCTCTGGCGTCATGTGCTCGAGCTTCTGGACAAGCTCAGAGAACAGTGCTGCGTCTGCACGATTGAGAATGCCGATGATGCGACGAACCACTGTGTCCGAATAGAGGCGCAGGTCCACTGCGTGCCCGATCTCGGCGTCACGCAACTTCGTGTTCGCTGATCGTGCCATGTCTTACCGTGCCCGTGCCCGTGCCCGCCGCTCCACGGGAAGGGGCGGTCCGGCAGGGGGCTTAGGCTTGCCAGGCAGCTGCGGGGGCGGTCCGGCAACAGCGGCCAAGGGGGAAGCACCTGGCACACCCGGCAACGTGCCTGGCGGTGGCAGTCCCATCGTGCCAAGTGGTTCTTCGGCTTCCACATCCTTCTCTATATCGTCATTACTGCGCTCAGTAGCAATAAGACCAAGACGGCGGAAGAAATCACGAACGTCGTTTTTCGCCAGAAGACCGCTCTGCCACGACTTCGTGAGTTCTGCCATGAGCTGCGGGTTCGCCTGAAGCTGGACGAAGTCTTGCTGAATCTTAAAGGCATCTGCCCAGTCCTCTTCTTTCATGTCCAAGAAGCGTGCGCAGAAGCCGATGGCCCGCTGGTACGCCTCGGATACGTTCACGACACATAGCGACAGGACAGACGTCGTGGCCTCACGATCATTGTTCTCGCCCGTTGCTGTCTTGTTGACCTTCGTTGCCTCGATCATGCGCGCGCCGACAGCCACCATCTGCGCTTCCTTGTGCTCCATGGCTTCCTTCGCGAGCGAGTTAGGCTGGGCCTGAGCCATACCGAACGACGCACCTTGCGGCAACAGCAAAGGGCTGCGTGAACCGATATACATCTTCTGTCCGGTGTAGCGTCGCTCACCCGTCGAGTCTATGACCCAAGGATTCTGCATATAGTCGCGCCACTGCTCGGTGAGTCCGCTAATCCAGGGCTGGACTTGCCCGCAGAAGAACACACTATCTTCATAGTCAGCAGAATTCCGATAGTGAGCAAGGTTAAGTTGCGCCAGTCCATAGAGCGGTGCCGGGTCGATGCTCGCATCATTGTTGTTCGAGCCAATGAACGTGAATGGTATCTCCGTCAACACCGCACCGCGGCTGCGAAGTTCTACCGCCTCGATGAGTAGTTCGTCCCCTGCTTCGTTTGTCACTGTGCCCATGGACACGAGGCGCTTGTGCTTCGTCACTCCAGTGTCCTCGCGCCATAAGCGTACCTCCACGTTGCCTGCGTCGTTCAGGCGTATCTCGCGCCACTGCTTGACGAGCACGATGCCCCAATCACCGTCCTCTATCTCTGCTTCTTCTTCCAGGACGATCATCACGAGGGACGCTTTGCCATCTACGATCTGGTAGCGCCAGTTGATGATGGCCTCGGCATGATAGGCCTTGATGAGTGGGTGCCCGAGTGCTTCGGACCAGTCCACGAACAAGCCATGCCTGCCGACAGCCAGGTTGTTCTGCAGGACACTCTGCGACTGCTGATACAGAGACACGCCCAGCCCATCGCAGTCCTCGAGCAGGTATTCGAGCTCAGTGGGCAGCTCGGTCACAGGGTCACGGTGAAAGGCCAGACCGACTAGGCCCTCGAGTGTGAACTGCGTGGCTGGGTACCAGACTGCACGTGAGCGATAGGCCTTGTTGCGCGCTACGTTCTCGACGCTGGTGTCCGTGGCGTTGAGCATGGGAAGATAGAGGTCCGTCCGGAGTGCATTGTCCCCGGACACGACGTCACGCACGACGGACCAGCGTTCGCGAATGGGTTGTGGGACACGATTGAACGAGACGTCGCTTGTGATGCTTGATGGTGTAGCCATGATCTATTTGCCCTTCGAGAGCCAGCGTGTGAGAGCGCCGCGAATGCCGCCGATCATCTCGGTTTGCTCTGCATCCTTGGCGAGTGTGCTAATGATACGGGACACAAGCACATCGCGCCACTCGGGACGGCCGTTCCACTCACCAGCGTGCACGACGGTAAGAAATTCTTTCGTCTCAAGCAGAAGCAAGCGTTGTTCTTCAGATAGCATGCTAACTCTCCTTAGTCCGTTTAAGCCAACGAATCACAGCGCCACGCACACCGCCTGGCATTGCATTTTCTTCCTCAGCGGCTGCTATAGCCAGGTCAATTCTAAACAAGATATCGTGCTTTTCTTCTTTTGGGCTATCTGCCTCAATGAAAGCCTTAGCCTCGCGCAGCATCATGAGTTCTGGTGTCATAGCCTCACCCATTGGTGCTGAACCCCATGTTGATCGTCATCGCATCGGTGGCTTCCTTCAGCAAGCGATAGCCAGACTCGTCAGCGATGTGATCCTCAGCGTCGGTGTCGATGTCGTCAGTGTCCCGCTCCAGGCGCGGCAGCACGGGTATGGTGCGAACGAACTGTGGACAGGTGTTGAAGCAGAACAGTCCTGCATCTTCCATGCGAGGCTTGAGCGACGCGGCCAACCGCCCACGCATCAAGGCCCATCTACGCTTGCGCGAGCCAGGCGACTTGTCTGCCTTCGTCCAGTAGACACCGAGCGCTGCCTGCTGCTTCGCTGGACTGTCCCCGTTGATCTCGTCGAAGATGCTGCTGTCCGCTGGACCTGGCGTGCAGCGCATGTGCATGCCCCATTCCTTCTGCCGCTCCACGATGCCCTGACCGATAGTCCTGTCCGAGAGGCGCAGCCCTTGATTCGGCTTGCCGTTCCAGCCATACCACTCGTGAATGCGGAACAAAGTTCCCCGCGGGTAGGACCATCGCTTGCCGCTCGCAAGGTAGCATTCTGTCCCGTCGCTCTCTGCCCACCAGCCAATGCTGAAGGGCTTAGACGAACCCCAATCGAATGCTCGATCAATGGACCATGAGGGGGGAATCGCAAAGGGCTCAATGATATGGATGTCTCTGCGCCAGACATCGTCGAACATGCCGCCAGCAACGATGTCCCAATCGCCTTCTAGCATGGCACGCACCAATGCAGGGTTGCCAAGGCCCGCCAGGCGCGCTCTGTACTTCGGGTCAGCCTTCAGCAGGGCTGGATTGTCCGCGAGCTTGGCGGGTATAAAGCTGCGCACTAGACCGCCTTCTTCTTCCGGCATCTCGCGTAGTGCGAACGGCGCAACGTTGTCGATGAACATCGCCTTGACCCAATTATGCCCAATGCCGCCAGGATTGCCGGAGACGAGCACTCGCGGGAAGAGCCCAGCATATTCGGGAGGCACGACAAGACCCACCATGCGGACACGTCCTCGAAGGTACGCATACATCGGCTCTGTCCAGTGCGTGATCTCATCGATGAGCAGCACATGAATCTCAGCACCTTGATAGTTATAGATGTCATGCTCGTATTGGCAGTGACAGAGATGGATCACTGAGCCATTGTAGAAGCGTATCTGCCCGAGCCCATAGTTGATCTTGCACCACTTGAACAAAATCCAACCAGCAAGCAACAGCGGGAACGATGTCGGTCCCTCCATGTGATTCTTGTTGAGGTCAGGGAACGTGCGCCGGAAGATGTAGACCTGCAAGCCAGGAATCAAGACGCACCATGCAATCGCGGCTACTCGCATCAAGAAACTCTTACCGCCGCCAGCAGCGCCACCATACAAGAGCTCTGTTGCCTTGGACAGGAACGCGAGTCCCTGCTTATATTGCAGACGAAGAATTGTCCCGAGGTCAGGACTTGGATTCATCGTCACTAGGCTTGCCCTCGATGTGGACGGTCAACACCGGAGGCGCTAGCGGCTGTCCGCCAGGTCCCGTGACTTCTGTGCGCGTGAGCTTCGGAGCCACGTACTCGGCCAGCTTGCTGATGAGGTCCACAGCCTTCGCAGGATCAGCGACGACAGGATAGCGAATCGTCTCGCGCAAGCCTTCGTCGTTCGTCTGGTATTCGCCGGGCACACCATTGGCGACGCGATCCAGCCACAACTTCACGTTGTCCTGGTTCTCGTCGATTAGGTCCTGGACGATCGCTTTGAACTCTTTCGTCACTTTGTTCAGCTGTCCCTTCTGTCGCCCAGAGCCAGGCATCTTGCGGCCGCGAAGGTGCCAGCCAGGAGAACGGTCCTCATCCTCGTTGTCTTCGGGTCTATCTACTTCGTCCGTCATCAGAATTTCAAAACCATTCTAAGAAAGAAGCAAACGCGAAAAGTATAGGCCCAAAGCGGCCAGGCACCAAGCGCGAGCTCCAACATCAACACCGCAATGCTGTCACTCCGAGTTCATACCACACGCGATTCAATAACCTCACGCCTCTTTCTTTGTTGTTGCCTCCACTAAGCAGCGCGATCAACTCATCAGCATCAGTACGATGAATCTGGCTACGGTTATAAGCATGGAATAGCGTCATGTCCTTTGTGTTTCGAAGCAGCACGCAAATGTCCGGGCGACGACACCAGAGCTGCACATAAAACGTGCGACTGCTTAGCTTCGACGTCTCTTCCTTCTCAAAAGAGATGCCCGGAAAACGCTCCAATAGTAGAGCTTTCACATGATCAACACCGCAATCGACTGTACTCGCTTGAGTCATAAACTGTCCTTCGAAAACAAGTAAAACCCCTAAACCCCGTTTTTAACACCGTTTCCCATAAATCCCCCTATGTGTGTTTTCCCCGTAAGGGATTTTATGGGAAACGTCCCATTTAGGGGGTTTAGGGGTTTTGCCGGTTGTCGCTGGGGACTTAAGTACGGTGTTGATCGTAGAAGTCTTGCATGCCCTTAGCCTCGTGGAACAGTCGCTCTCCCTCATACGACAGCTTAACCCAGCGCCAGGTCTTCATGGTCGCTCCCTCTTGCATCTCCATCGCCTCCATTTTTAGCTCGACCTTATTGACTTCGTCCGTCCACCAACGCACTGCTGTCTTCAGATATTTGTTGAATTGCACGCGGTTCTTTACGCGGACAATCCCGTTCTGTTTGCACCATAGCTGATACATATTGTAGAACAGGCCGTATTCAATATCGCATCGCTGAATCATCGTCCACGATTTCCATGTCTCACGCTTCTCTTTGCTACCGCCAGTGCCAACGAAGCTCTTCAGCTCTTCGATCTTTGGCTTGCCAATGTACTCTGTCGCATGGCGGACAAACTGGCCAATGATGTCCATCTCACTGCGGTGTAGCGCGACCTGATGCTTAATCGTCGCCGGTAACTTGAGCCCGTTCTTCTTGTACTTGTCGACAGCGTGCACTGCCCATAGCAGCACTTCCGATCGTCCCTGCGGTGTTGAACATTGCTCAAGCAGTAACTGGTTCACGGCATAGTCGGCATCGCCGTTGTCCACGTCTTCTTGTGGCCCGAACTTAGCCGCCGCAGGAAATAAAAACAGCCGACGAAACATGGCGTCATCGTCGGCTGGAATGATTGGCTTGTGATTCGTTGCGATGGTGATTTTGTGTGTCGCTCTGAATGTCTTATAGTTCTCATGCGAACCGCGGGCTGTGATCGTATCGTCGCCTGTAATGGCCTTGATCGTGCCGGCCTTTAACTCTGCATTGTCTTCTGTTTCAGAGCCGTGTGCAAAGCGAATACCGTTCAACGACGCGAGCGCATATTGTTCGTTGTTGTCCGTTCCGCCTTTCTTGTTTTCCAAAAAGCCTTGAGGCAACTTGCCAGCGTACGCGCCCAATGTTCT
>Ga0193738_1000079_pt1 | contig 60182 bp, 53 predicted proteins | sample L2a1metaG_FD_144927 | JGI IMG/M metagenome (GOLD analysis project Ga0193738, IMG submission 144927) | Soil microbial communities from a riparian zone of the East river system, Colorado, United States - L2a1 | ecosystem: Environmental > Terrestrial > Soil > Riparian zone | place: USA: East River... | reverse complement strand
ACTTTCACCCAACATTCCTTGACAATTTGCGCCTAAAAGTTCTGATGCATTACAACCAAGCAACGCGCGACTACGCCTGATAAGAACTACACTTTGCGCCCTCCGCGCGAATCTGATAAATTATGGGAACAGACAACTTCAGCTCGCCGTGCCTCTCACTAACTAGCCGCAGTGTCGCACTAAACCTCTGCGTTAAAAGCCTTTAAAGAGTCCAGGCAAACCTTTGGGTAACATGACAAAGTAGCATTAATGGTTAATGGTTGCTTCTGTTCACGCAGCGTCCCCGAAACGGGAGACACTGCTACGACGATGAGTGAAATTTAGCAAGTGCATCTTAAGTCCCCTTAAGGGGATTTAGGGGTGTCGCAATTCACCCCAGAAATTGTCGTTTTCTACCTGCATTAACTTGTATACAATCTTTTATGTTTGTCGTATAAACAAGTAACAAACAACCAAAAATTAAAATAATATGGCGACGAAAGAAAAAACCTCCATTACGGTAGAATCGACAGTTAAAGCCCCGGTAGATAAAGTGTGGAAATACTGGAATGAACCGGATCACATTAAAAAGTGGGCATTTGCATCGGACGACTGGCATGCTCCTCATTCTGAAAACGATATCAGGACAGATGGCAAATTCAAGACAACGATGGCCGCGAAGGATGGCAGCTTCAGTTTTGACTTTGAAGGTGTCTATACCAATGTTCAGCCGAATAAACTTATCGAATACGTGATGGCAGATGGTCGAAACGTGACAGTTTTGTTCGCTTCAAAAGGAAACGAAACGAAAGTTACAGAGACGTTTGACGCGGAAGATACACACAGCATTGAACAGCAACGTGCAGGATGGCAGGCGATCCTCGACAACTTTGCAAAACACACGGAGAATAATTAATGAGAGGAACTTTAAGGGTTTGCCCGTACGGTCACAAGTATTATAAAAGTAGTGATTGTCCGGCGTGTCCGGCCTGCGAAGAGGAGCGTAAGCCGGACGCGGGCTTCCTTTCAATGTTGGCAGCCCCGGCACGCAGAGCGCTTCAAAATGCGGGCATTGCAAGTCTTCAACAACTTGGCTCATGGACAGAAGCAGAGTTATTAGAGCTTCATGGCATCGGTCCCACTACAATTCCAAAACTAAAAGAAGCATTGAAAGCAAAAGGCTATTCACTTGCTAAGAAGTAAGCTTTCGTTGTCGTGGAGGAAATTCCACATCCTAAGGTTTCAATTTTCTAAAAAAATTATTAGAAAATTTCATTCGGACGATTGCTTGTTCGTTCCTCTATAATGTCATTCATCGACGATTATGAACAAAAAAAGAACGCTGCTCGATCTGTAGCCGTTGTACTAATAGAACCAAACATAAATAAACTATGGTACCTGATCGAGTTATTTATACTGATGGGCATGATGTGACCGTTACCGACTCAACGCTCCAGGTAAATAGAATGCAGTATAAGTTAAACGGAATAGTCAAACATGGACTATTTATATTGAGGCCTCAACGTCTCCCGGGCGTTCTAATGATTACAATGGGTTTGATCGTGATGTTCGCGGGATTACTGAGGCTGATTCCTTCTACCTGGATCAATGATGCGACCATTGGCAATACTCTTGTCAGTGGAAATACGATGGCGTTGGTCATAGGTGCATTTATAGCCTTTATTGGTGTTTTGTTGTTGGGACTGATCCGTCAACGCTATGCGGTTCGCATCGCTACTGCGGAAGGTGAAAAGGATGTAGTAGTCAGCTCACAAAAAGAGTACATCCAACAAATTGTTGATGCACTCAATAGCGCTTACAACTACATACGCAACAACGTCTAAGTCGTTTTTAAAGCAACTGGTGTGTTCTGAGTTTCACGGATAGACTGTCGGTTTATCCGTGATTCTCTTTTTATAGGGAGGTTATCATTGTATTAACTTAGTTCCTCGAAAAAATAAATCTCTTCATGTAACTTTTTCTATTTTGTTTCCGTTTGCACTTGATTAGTAAGCAGAAGTTATTATATCTTTGTGCACGACAAATAAGAAATGAAATCAGGTCACAACATATCGGCGAAGAAATCTTGTAAAATGGTATGCGATAAGCAAAAGATATGTTTATGCCCGGACAAACAGTTATGATATAAAGTAAAAAATATAACTAAAGCCCCGGGCAAATTTGTCCGGGGCTTTTTGTTTTTGGTCCATGTGCATTCTGAGAGGAGTGTGTTGCCGGAGGTGTATACAAACGGAGAAAGGGCCAGTTGAAAATAAAGAATTGTGGATTACTGACTGAAAGTTTGGCGATCCACTTATTCATAGATCCAGCCGTCCGTCGGGGCGGACACCCTGCGCACGTAGTGTAGGGCTGGCTGGATTGCGTAGGGGCAATGAACAATGAACAATGATCAATGACGAGTGCGGACTAAGCGGCGACGACGTTGACTTGATGACGAAGAGAAACGGAAATAAATAAAGACCAATAATATGAAGACAAGACACATAGTGCACCAAAGCAACGGGAAAGATATTGTTGCATTGAAGGAGAATGGTGTGGTTATACACAATGCGCAGGAGTTCCTGGACATTATTATGAACCTGCCTTCTGACAGAGTGATCATCTACAAGGAAAACATCGAAGAGGAATTCTTCGACCTACGCAGCGGGCTTGCAGGTGAAATACTTCAGAAGGCCGTTAACTATTCACGACAACTCGGAATCGTCGGAGACCTGTCCAGATATCCAAGCAGGAGTCTCAAGGCATTTGTTTACGAAAGCAATAAATCCGACAAGATAATCTTCACCGATACTCTCGATGAAGCTCTCCAAAGGCTGAGCGCTTAGAGAGATGTGCGCGATTGAGAGTGGAGGTTGGGCTAAAGCCCGGATTCATCATTGTCAGGTTTCCTCGCCCTAAAGGGCGAGGCAATTGATTGTTTGGAATGACGCATTCGGAACGCAATCACACTCACACCTTTGCTCCAACTCCAACTCCAACTCCTAAATTCCAACTCTAACTTCTAACTTCTAACTTCTAACTTCTACCTCCCAACTCTCCTCAGCTTTTCGCCCGGATCACAGGATAAGGAAAAACAGATTTCAATGTCACTCGCTTGCCCGTTGCCTGAGACTCACGGGTTGCTTCCATCACCTCCAGTACATGAAGTGCATGTTCAGCATTTATAAGCGGTTCGATACCAGTAGCAAGACTTTCTGATATTACTGACGCACCCTGCTGCCATACGTACGTCCCAGGATCGGGTACATAACGTAATGTCTTTTCATTATCAACGGTAGCCATATCTACACCAGAGGGAGCCCAGTCGTAACCGACGAGATTCATGTTCCCTTTTGTTCCCCATATTGAAATAGTAGGTCTGTCCTGCCCAGAGCCTTCATGACCATAAGGATCGAAGTAATTGAATCCACATTGAACGTGTGAGATTGCGCCGTTGGAATGCTCCATCAGCACCATCGCGTTGTCTTCCGCTTCAACTTTTACTTTCCCTTTATTTTCCGTTTGACGTTCCGGCGTAACTATGCTCGTCATGCCAACGACTGATTTTGCGGGACCGAGCAGTCCCGTTACTGTTGCAATGTTGTAAACGCCGAGATCCGGCAGACTCCCTCCACCTTTTTCATAAAAGAATGCGGACCAATGCGGACCCAGGTGACCATAGTGAGCATGGGCTGCAGAAACTTTACCAAGCTTGCCTTCCTGAATGGCATTTGCCATAAAAGCAAATTGCGGACTGTTCACAACGGCCGGGGCACCCCAAATTCGGAGGTTCTTGCCCTTCGCGAGATCGAGCAATTCGCGGCCTTCCTTATATGTATTGGCCATTGGCTTTTCGCTCCAAACATGGTGACCCGCCATGAGTGCCTGTTTGTTCAGACGACCGTGCTCTTGCATATCTGTAAGAGTTATCATCATATCGAACTTCGCTCCGGCAAGCATCTTGTCGATGTGAGGATACCAGTTTGGAACGTTGTACTTCTCCGCCGCCGCTTTTGCACGCTCTGGTATAATATCACACGCTGAAACGAGCTCCACGAAGGGAGATTTAGATAGATGTGGGAAGTACTGGCCTGAAACACTTCCGCATCCGATCACAGCGACCTTGATCTTCTTATCGGCAAGTCCCAACGCCTTGGCGTGTATGGACAAAGAGGATAATAACGATGCTGCTGCGAGCTTGGTCGTGTAATCAAGAAATTCCTTTCTGCTTATGGTACTCATATTTTTATTAAGTTTTGTTTACCCCTAAATCCCCTTGAGGGGAGTTGAATGCACCTGTCAAATCGTATTTTCGTCGTAGCAGTGTCTCCCGTTTCCGGGACGCTGCGTGAACAGAAGCGCGGCTTTCCGTTAACTTGCACTGTATCGAATGCGCAGCGTCCTCCCCGAGACCTCGGGGGAGACACTGCGACGACTTCACTCGTTCATTCATTATCACCACAATTCATTATCCATCATTGTTCATTGTTCATTGACTATCCAGACATTGGCGTATTGCCTCGGAGTTTTCAATAGGATCTTGTGGAAGTTACCTCCGTCCAGAGTCAATTCGAAATTTTCTTGCGATACGGCAACCTCACCCATTTTTTTATACTCGTCCTTTCCACCTTCCTTAAAGTTATTTGTTTCCGCGACATAGATCTCAGCTTTCTCACTGCTCCCTTTTTCGATGGCAGTCCAGGTCAACACAACCTTGCCGTTATCTTTTTGTGCACGTAGTTCCGATACATCTATGGGACCAATGAACGAAACGCCGTCTACTTCACGACTGACATCTTCGGGAATTTGTAAACCGAGATGATAACAAATAGTGGGGAAGATATCGACGATACCGGGATTCTGATCGAAACGCGCATTGCGTTGTGGGGCATTTGTCACGATCCAGGTCGATCGTTCCCTGTCCGACTGCCCGCCGTGATTATGTCCGGTCTCGGCATCGCGTCCGTGATCCGTGGTTATCACAATCAGCCAATCTTCATTGTTTTCACTTTGCCGACGCTTTATTGCATCCCAAATTTTTCCTATCTGTTTGTCGGCCGACACGATCGCATCATGAAACTGCTGACTATCTCCAAACTTGTGGCCCATCTCATCGGTGAATTGAAGGTAGACCCAGGACAGGTCCGGCCCTTCCGCGGAAATCACTTTAGCCGCTTCATCTGACACCGCTTCATCAATACGCTGAATGAATACTTTCGTCGTGGTATGAGGATATTTGACGGTGTCGTGTTCAAGCCCGTCGAATTTGAAGTCAACTGAAACATTGCCGGCTTGTGAAAGGCCTTCACCGATTAGTTTTGTTCTGTTGTCTTCCCAGGTGGAGAACACGGCGGTTTTTAATGCGCTATTACTTTGCTTCGCAATGCGAAAAAGATTCCAGTAGTAATAGTTCGGAGCTGCAATGTCGTTATCCCATACGTTGTGTTTGTTAACCCACGTGCCGGTAAGCAGACTGTTATAGCCTACAGCGGATATTGTTGGTGTCTGGCTGTATGAATCCTTTCCACCGCCCACGTGTGCGAGTGTGAATCCACCTGCTTTCGAAATTTCACCGAGAACCGGTGGATTTAATTTTTGAATGACATCACCAGCGATACCATCGACAATAATAAAGACGACTTTAGGTGTGGCATTTTTTTTATTCTTGTCAGACTGGCAACTAACCAATAACAGAGCCATTGCGACAATTCCAATCAACAGCGGTTGTTTCTTCATCAACAAAAAAATTCTAGTCATTTTATTCTTAAGTTATTTCAAAAGCTTATAGGTCGCCACAACGGCGTAGTGATCTGATTCATAATCCTGGACAACTATTCCGGCAATGTCCCCTGGACCGCCAATTAGATGAACGTCTTTGAATTCGTATTCATCAGACGCGGTGTGGTAGACCATGTCTATTCTGTCATAGACTTCATTTTTACTTTCAACCGTTGTCCATGTTATGCCAGGAAAATCAGCGGGGTTAGGAAATTTCGAACGATAACTATCCACAAAACCAGACTGTACAATTGTTTTGCTTACAGGCCATTCCACAACCTTCCCAAAGTGCATGTTATTCGTCGCTGTTACAGTTGTCCAATCCAAGTGTGATGGCTCGTTAAAATCACCCGTGAAAAAAAACGGGATAGCATCGGCTTTGAGTTCTTCCACTTCGTCCAACACTGATTCAACCGATGGGATTCGTGTTTCTGTTGCCGCCTGTATCGCATGCTGCGAAGTGGCAATTATGCCATCACGAAAATCATATGGCTGATAGGGATACGGAGCGAGGTGTACGGTAAAGATCCCTACTTCAAGGCCCGAATTAACGCGCACGACAACTCCGTTTTCTGCATACCGTGTAAAAGGAAATCGACTTAGAATTCCAGTATCCTGACTGTTAAGGTTGCCATCAGTCTTCGAAAAGCTATGAAAATGGTAATGGAGTTGTTGAGCTAATTCCATCAACCTCGACGTTGAGATTTCCTGCAATCCGATGATGTCTGCGTCAGCTTCCAACAAAGCCTGGAGGGTGGCTTCGTTGGAAGTAGTGTAAAGTACATTGAAGGTCATTACTTTGATCTCGTCAAATTCCTCCTCTTCAACGTTTTCAATTTTATCATCACTGCAAGCAATTAACAGGCATGAAATGACAAACAGTAATCGATATTCCTTCATCCAGTACTCTCTTGGCCTGACGCGCTGGCTCTGTTACGGAACAGAAAATTCATTTGTAACGGTGTACCACTTTATCCAGCCCCCATCCCAGTAGTAAATGTCGTATTCGATATTTATCGTTTCGGTAGCGGCATTGTACGATCCTGTGCCTACTTCAGTAAATTTATAAGCATATCCATCTGAATCGCTTCCCGTTTCCTGGTCTCCAAAAGTTGCTGTACCCGTCGACGATCCGGGGCTCGCAGGTGTCAGCGTCAGAGTAAGCGTTGCATTTGCAAACGGACCGTAGGCAATAAGGTCTCCCGTGAGTGTAATGGTGCCATTAATCTTATCAACGACAGCCGCAGCCGGTCTTTCTTCAGTCCATGGAACTGATTCATCGACAATGGTGTTGGTCAATGCCTGATTAAACGTGCAGACTGGATCACCACTACATTCGTCATCGAGGATCTTGAATTTGATCGAGCCCTTTGTGGGTTCCGTAAGTCCAAGACCTATTTTCGCATCCGGTTGAGTCGTAGATTGAATACCAACTTCAAATGTTCTCTCCAGTTCGTTCGCATCGTCATTGTTTATAGTTTTTACCCAAATCGTATCCGATGTGAGCTTGCCTGCTTTGATCTTTACGACGTCGGACGGAGTTACAGTAAAGTCTTCATCCTTTTTAGAATTTATTGCTGCAATACCGAGCGTCACTGTTATGTCCTGAGTTTTAGGCTCAAAAGCATATAACTGAACGACCAGAGGATATCCTGCATCATTGTTAGTGGCTTCTCCAACGCCAACCTCCGCATCGCCTGCAAAGGCAATGAACTCATAGATTGGATCCTGTATCGTTTCTTCGTCGTCGCAGGAGAATATTACCCCTGCGAGTATCATTATGGCTGTTATTAACTTTGTCTTCATAGTAATTGTCGTTTGGCTATTCTGGTTTTAACAACCACATCACTCCGTTGATATTATCGTCCCCATATTGACGATCAATAGCATCAAGAACATTATCTTCATTGAGCTGGAGCTCCAACGTGGGGTACATCCATCGTTTTGGAATTTGTTCGTCGTTCAAGACTCCTCCGCCATCTACACTAAACTCTGGGAAGCCGGTGCGCAGCTGGTTATGAAAAGGCTCCCATCCTCCATTCAAAAAGAAGTTGATGTATTTCTGCGTAACGATCATCTCGATTCCATCGGCGGCCGAATAGGCGACGTCAGGGTGCGCCAGGTAATCATCCTGATCAGCAGAGCTGACGTTATAAAAGTCCATCGATGCCCTGATTCCATTATTATAATGTTCCTCGGGATCGTCTGCTATCCATCCGCGGGCTGATGCTTCCGCCAGCGTGAACTCCAACTCGGCATAACCTATGAGCACGCTTGGCTCATTTACGGGATCGCTGTAGTATCTTTCATCTACGCGCGATGCTTCGCCATCCACGAGTCTGTTCGTATTAGTGGCTAAAGGTGCACTTCCATCCAATCCGCCATAAGCATCAAAATCTGTTTCTGGCAGTGCACTGCCGTCAGGTGTGGGATCGGCGAAGGTAAACAACCGCGGGTCCTCCCTATCCTTCAGAAGATTCACAAACGATTCTTCCATATAATAGGCTGTCTTGAAGTTGTTACTGTTCAGGTAAGGATAACGCGTATTCACTTTGTCATCGTAGACCAGCGCAGCATTGTCATCGTTCGAAGTAAAAATGGGATGACCTGCTGGATCGTCAGTAATTGCCTTAAAGCGGTTCTTGATATTAAGTGAAGTATTCCCGGGTTTTAACGATAGGCTCATGAGAACGCGGAGCGTGTAAGAATTGATTAATTTTTTCCACTTCTGAATATCCCCGTTAAAGATCACATCACCAGCAATCGGACCTTTGTCCAAATCCAATGTTGCATTGGCTTGTTCAAGGTCTGTAAGCACTTGAGCATAGATGTTCTGTTGCAGATCATAACCAGGTTTGAATACATCATCCGGTGCCTGTACAGCCTGACTATAGGGTACGTCGCCGAAGTACCTGGTAATTTCAATGATGGCGACAGATTTTAAGAATAACGCCAGCGATTTATAATTTTCCTGCTCCGTCCGTTCTGCTTCTTCGTCCATCTTGGATATCTGCCGGAGAATGTTATAACCGTCGAAGTTATTCCTTTGCCATGAGTAGTATTGCTCGGCGGCAGAACCATCCGTAAACACGATCATGCGAGATGCCAACATCGCTCCTTCCTTACCTCTGACAACATCGAATAGAGTTGTTTCAATTCCCGTAAGGAGAAGACCAGGTGCGGCTTGCACGGGCCGGTTCGGGTCGAGTTGCAATTCTTCAAAGTCTTTACAGGCGTTGGCAACAACCAGAATGCCTGCAATCAATAATATTTTTAATGTCTTCATCGTCGTCTGTCTTTAGAAAGAGAAATTCAAATTGAAGCCCAAGTTTCGGGTAGAAGGTGTTTGAAGATTATCTTCTCCTCCATCAGGATCAACCTCTGGTAAATCGGTCCATACAGCCAGGTTCCGTCCGACGAGGGAAACAGATGCTTTGGTCAGGAAAGACTTGGACAGCATCGACTGGGGGAAATTATAAGTGACGGTGATTTCCCTCAGCTTCACAAAGCTTTGATCATAGTAATGATTCAGGTAGGCGTTGCTGGTGTTGATGTTCCAGGAAATGTAATTGACCGGTGTTGTATTGGGCGCGTAAACACGGTTGTCGCTCAAGATATTTCCTTCCTCGTCATACGTTGCACTGCCTTCCACAACGACCACGCCATCCGCGATGTACGTCGCAAGTCCAGCGTTTGCATCGTCTCTGAATTGGTTTACTGTACCTGGATGCGTGCCGCCCCACCACATTTTCTGATTTGTTGTAGAGTACATTACGCCACCAACCCGTCCATCAAAGGAGAAACCCAAACTAAAGTTCTGATAAGTAAGGGTATTCTGAACTCCGAAAATGAAGTCGGGATCGGTATTCCCTAGCTTGCGTGTATAAGGATCATTTTCTGGAAAGCCATCATCCCGCAACACAAGTCTGCCTCCAGGAGTGTGCATGTAACTGAATCCGTAAATCTGATCCCAGCGTGTACCCACAGGGACATTTTCGAGCTTGTCGGAACCATCGTAAACGGATTCAAGATACTTATGGAATTTACTCCAGTTAACAACGATATCCCAGGAAAATAAATTAGTCTTAATAGGTGAAGCGGTCAACGTGATCTCTATTCCTTTCCGGCTAAACTCCGCACTATTGAGGAGCCGCGCATCATACCCGGAACTTACGGACATGGGTTGCCGTCTTATGATATCATAATCGCGGATCGTATATGCCGCTACATCGATACCCAATCTTCCACCGAAGAATCTCGCATCGAGTCCGGCTTCAAAGGTGTCGGAAGATTCCGGTTTGAGATCTGGATCGATCAATGTCGAAGGGAATGCCAATGAGGGATTGTTATTCCAGGTTGTTCCGGCGTTATAAGCTGGTATATGTTGATATGGATAGCCCTTTCCTAATTGATCATCTAGGGCTGTGATTTTTCCATCTGTAACGCGTGACCACGACGCACGCACTTTCAAGAACGAAACTTGCAAGTTCTCCAAGTCAACAAAATCGGAAATAACTCCTGACAAGGATACGGACGGGTAGAAGAAGTTGTTATTCTTAACCGGTAGGGTTGAAACCCAGTCTTTGCGCGCAGTGAATCCAAGGAAGATGCTGTTCCATAATTCCAGGTCCAACGTAGCATAAATGCTGTTGACCTTTTCCTCTTGTTTACTGTCCCTTAAATTTAATGGATCAAATCTGTCGACCCCTTGCAAAGGGTTTTGTGTATTGGTGATGTTATAGAATTCCGGTATTACCAATCCATCGGTCTTAACAAAAGAGCTCTGGAATTGTCTCCACCGGTTTGCGCCACCAGCACTTGCCCGCAGCGTTATAACATCTGACAGTTTCTTATTGTATGTCAAAATAAAATCAGTGTTCAGATTCAGAGAGTTCTCCGCAAGCTGTCCATAATTTCCGTTTGATATGTAATCGTAAGCAACATAACTCTTAGGTTCTTTGTAAGTTCTATTCAGACTGTATTGATTCATACCGGTTCGAAGAGAAACATCAAACCCTGGAAGTATCGTATAGTCAAGTTTGACTTGTCCAAAGACATTATCTCTGTAGTAACCGCGCAGATACTCGTAGGCCTGGAAGTAAGGATTGTTGTACCACGATTGATTGTAATGGCGCTGTTGGAATGCCTCTTTTCCGGGCACCCAATAATTTCTCAGATCATTTACGTCCACATCCGGTCCTGTCCACAGAATGAGATTGTAAAGGTAGTTGGTCGGGCCGTACCCTCTTTCCGGAAAATTGTCCGTGTATTGACGATTATACGTTAGCGAAGCATCCACATTCAAATTCTTGGCTAGCTTATACCCACCTGCAACACTGAATGAAGTATTATTCAGTTGGGTGTTAGGTACAATTCCTTTCTGATATGTATTCGAAACCGAGATCCTGAAATTACTAATGTCATTACCGCCGCTAACGCTGATGTTATTTGTGGAGATTACACCTGTCTGGAAGAAATCCTCAACGTTATTTTTTCCGCTGGAAAGGAAGGGAGTTGGAATAAGTTCACCGGTATCTGGATCACGTGGACTATTAAACTGCGTTGTCTCCCAAAACCCGCTGGGTGTCGATGGGTCTCGTTGATCCAGCTTAGGTCCCCAGACCCAGCCGCCACCTTCTGTTGGGCCACCCGTGCCGTCCACGTAAGCATATTGACCATTGTTGCCATTGCCATAAGTGGTTTGCACCGTTGGTATCCGTATGAAACTCGGCTGGAACATCGTGCTTGAATTTACTTCTACTGTTGTCTTCATTTGATTTCCACGTTTAGTGGTAATCATAATGGCACCATTGCGCCCGATGGAACCATAAAGCGCAGAAGCAGTTGCACCTTTCAGGACACTATAACTTTCTATATCATCGGCATTGATCTTCCAGATATCATTGTCGACGCTTGGCACGCCATCAATAACTATCAACGGCGCAGCCCCACGCAGTCTGATCTCAGGACTCGTGAATAGATCCGTTTGATTCTTGATCTGAAGTCCAGCCACCTTTCCAGTCAGGGAGTTAATAACATTCGGTTCGCGTGCTTTGGTTGCTGATTCTCCTTTCACCGTCTGCACAGAATACCCCAATGACTTAATCTCCTTCTGAACCCCCAAAGCCGTAACGACAACTTCGGCAAGAGCTGTTACGTCTTGTTCCATTGTTATATCCAAAACAGTGCGGCCATTCACCGCAAGTTCCTGGGTCTTATAACCGATAAAACTGAAGATCAACACAGACGACTCAGAGGTGACTGCGAGTGTAAATTTGCCTTCCGCGTCTGTTGCGGTTCCATTGGAAGTCCCTTTTTCAAGGACACTCACGCCTGGCAACGGTGCGTCTGCGTCTTTGACGACACCCGACACCGTAATTTGTTGTGCAACACCATTAAAACCGCTAAGCAAGAATGCTATTACCAGAAGCACTGTTGCCGGTATTTTAAAGGTGAAGTTCACATTAAGTAGAGATTTCATCATAATATGCCTCCTTTTTTATTAATTGAACATTCATTCAATCTATTTCCAGGTAAATTAAATGAAGTTTTTTGAAATACAAATCAGTTTTATGTTACTTTAATGTTACAAGTTGTCCGCCTATGGGAAGAAAAAGTTTAAAGCCGATAAGGCAAAAAGCTATCATTAAGGCATTTTATAAAGTTGCGCGCAAGGAGGGTTTGGAAAATGCATCGATAGCTAAGGTAGCCTCAGTACTGGATGTTAATCCAAGTCTCGTTATTCATTATTTTAAAACTAAACAGGATCTCATTCATGGATTGATAGAGTATATCCTTGAACGCTATCGTCTCATTTATAATCCAGAGAACGGAACGTCAAATCCACAAGAAAGACTTGAAAAAGTTATTCGCAATCTGTTTTCCAGAAAATGGGATAAACTTTTTGACGATGGAGTCTTTTACAGCAGTTTCTCCCTGATTTTTAGGGATAAAACTTTGAAATCGCACTATAAAAATCTGCACGATCATCTGCGTCAAATGTTGACCGATACTTTAAAACAGGCAAAAGAAGATGATGTAATTCACGTCGCGGATGTAGAAAAGACAGCAGACCTGATCTTTATTTTTGTTGAAGGTGCGTACTATTATTTGAGCATGGTCTCCGAGAAAAATGAGTACGAGCGAAGAATTGACCATTATCAGCAGATGGTGTTATCAATGCTCAAATTCCATTCACCGGTTTTGGTTATAGAAAATGGCAAATAATCCGTAGGTATAAGGTATAAGGTATAAGGTATAAGGTATAAGGGTTATATGGCAAGTGGTTTAGGCATTCTTTATAAATTGTAAATATGGGATTTGGGATATTCGGGAAAACGCATAATGATTGACTGGCAGAATAACGGGCTGGAAGAATTAATTCTTAGTATTAACATTGAGTTACATAAATGACTGCAACACTTGTATACGTTCAGGTAAAACCAGAGTACGTGAAAGCATTTATCGATGCAACACGTGAGAATCACCTGAACTCTATCAAAGAAAACGACAACCTTCGATTCGACATTCTTCAGGATGCGAACGATCCTGGAAAATTTGTGCTGTATGAAGCGTATGAATCCGATCAAGCCGTTGTTGCGCATAAGGAGACAGCACACTACCTCAAGTGGCGGGATACTGTTGCTTCGTGGATGGCGAAACCGCGCGAAGGAGTAAAACATAAAATATTATTTCCCGAGGGAGCTAGTCAATAATGGGATCTTTTAACCTAGCGACAATTCCTCAGCTTCATTTTGGACCAGGGAAGATTTCAGTCCTTTCGTCTATCATTAAAACTTATGGACAAAAGGTTTTATTGGTCACAGGGTCCAATTCTTTTCTTTCATCTAAATATGGATCCGACCTAGATGAAGAATTGCGAACGAAAGGATTTGATTTTGTTCAATACAGCGTCTCGACGGAACCAACTCCATCGATCATTGATGAAGCTGTTAGAAAGTACGCACCTTTTCAATGCGATGTTGTTGTCGCAATTGGAGGCGGTAGTGTGTTGGACGCGGGCAAGGCAATATCAGCGATGTTACCGTTGAATGAACCCGTGAAGGATTATCTCGAAGGGGTTGGAACAACGCAAACTCACCCCGGTGTCAAAATTCCGTTCATCGCCGTCCCCACTACGTCAGGAACGGGCAGTGAGGCAACGAAGAATGCTGTTCTTTCAGAGTTGGGAGAAAACGGATATAAGAAGTCACTTCGTCATAACAATTTTGTACCGGATGTGGCAATCCTGGATCCAGCACTGACGCTGAGCTGTCCCCAATCGATAACTGCGTCAAGTGGTATGGATGCATTTACGCAACTTCTTGAATCATACCTTTCCACCGCGTCAAATATCATAACGGATGCGCTGGCTGTCGAAGGGCTCGGCCGGGTTTCTAAGTCATTGCGCAAAGCGTATGCAGATGGGTCAGACATCGAAGCGCGCACAGACATGTCACTTGCATCATATCTTTCAGGAAATACTTTGGCTAACGCCGGACTTGGGCTCGTACACGGTTTTGCGTCGTCAATCGGTGGATTCTTCGAAATTCCGCACGGCGTGATCTGCAGCTCGCTGATGCCCGCCTGCAACAGACTTACGGTAAAAAAATTGAGGCAGACCCGTTCCAATGATATCGCACTGTTTAAGTACGTGAATGCCGGCAAGATCTTTTCTGAGGAGACAAACAAGCCTGACGACTTTTACATCGATAACCTTCTCAACCTGATAGATGAATGGACACAAAGTATGAATATTCCGCACTTACGAACCGGAGGTATTTCAGCAGACCACTTTGAAAAGATCGTCCACGCAACAGATAATAAGAACAATCCTGTTGCGCTAGGGAAAGATGAGATGATGGAAGTACTTGAGCTTGCGGTTTGACTTCGCGGCAACCCCCCGGCCCCCTTCAGGGAGAGATAGAAACACATCTATTTAGTCAACAATCCTTGAGTGTTGTCTTATTGATTGTTGATTGTTGATTGTTGATTGTTGATTGTTGATTGTTGATTGTTGATTGTTGATTGTTATTCGTTGCAACACAACCTGCGTTCAAAGTCCCCTTTAGGGGATTTAGGGGTTTAGTACGAAGCGATCCTTTACCTCCTTATACCCTATACCCTATACCTTATACCTTATTTCCTCAGTCCACCAATAAATTGGCCGTCGCTTCTTTACTCAGCATAACCTCAGTTTTCGAATCCATCAGTTGGATCTTCATCGATCCGTCGTAGTCTTCCACCTCTTTCACCTTTATCATTTCACCTAACTTTAGGCCTAGTTTTTTCAGATACTTGAGAAATGAATCAGAGTTTTTTCCTACACCTGTGATCCTGTAGGACGAGCCTGGTTTTGCCTCTGATAACAGGATGGACTTTAATACCGGCAGCTTGCCGTTCTTATCGGGGATGGGGTCACCGTGTGGGTCGAATTTTGGATAGTTGAGAAGTTGATCGAGACGTTCGATGAGCAGATCTGAATGAACGTGCTCCAACTGTTCAGCGATCTCATGCACTTCATCCCACGAAAGTTTCAGTTTTTCTACCATGAATGTTTCCCACAGTCGATGCTTTCGAATGATCTGCAGAGCAATCTTTTTCCCCTTATCTGTCGGCTTTACGCCTTTTGACTTTTCGTAGACCACCAGTTTCTGCTGCCCCAGCTTTTTAAACATGTCCGTTACTGAAGCAGCGTTGATCTGGAGATTTACCGCAATAGCGTTGGTCGAGACGGTCTCACCGGTGGATTCAAAGATCCTGTAGATGGCCTTCAGATAGTTTTCTTCCGTGAGGGTGTGCATGTTTTCGCAATTCCGCATTCAAAAATATTCAGAATTATCTATTTAAAAAATTAGGTAAGTCTAAATATTTAATTGTATTTACCTAATAATATAATTAAGTTTGTCCCATGAAAAGATCGCGCACCCTGGCTATTTTGCTCTCGTTCTCCCTGGGCATATTCGCGTGCGAGGAATTGATTCCTTCGGCCCCGGCAGACGACTCTTTGCTTGATGGCCCCGTAGAGGGACTTTCAGATGAAGAAAACCGCCGGTTCTTGCGAGGAGATATAGCCTTCAACGATGATATTTTTACGGCCGAAAAAGGACTAGGCCCCATATTCGTGGCCACCAGCTGTGGAGGTTGTCACGCGGGTGATGGAAAGGGCCACCCGTTTACCACACTGACACGCTTTGGTCAGATTGACTCAACAGGCAATCAATACATGGATAAGGGGGGACCGCAACTGCAGCATCGTGCGCTTTCCGGTTTTGCAGCTGAGCAAATTCCTGCGGGAGCGACCTTTTCAAAATTCACGCCGCCCGCCAACACCGGTCTTGGCTTCATCGAAATGGTTGCCGATGCCGATATAATTGCCTTAGCTGATCCAACGGATGCAGACGGCGATGGTGTTTCAGGTGTTCCCAACTGGGTTAAGATGCCCTATTATGTCGAACCTAACGAGGGGGCTATTGAGCAAAATGAAAAATACATTGGCCGTTTCGGAAAAAAGGCTGCCGTTTACAACCTAATGCAACAGACCGTGAATGCCTATAACCAGGATATCGGAATTACATCAAGTTATGAAAAATATGATGTCTATTCAGGATTGGAAACCGACCCCGAAGTAACAACACAAACCGTCAACGACGTCGTCTTTTATCTCCAGACACTGAAGGCGCCGATTCAACGCAATCAATCGAAAGGTTCGATCATTGAAGGCAAAGAGGTCTTTATGCAAATTGGTTGTGAAAATTGTCACCGGCAAACATTAAGAACGGGCAACTCTTCCGTTCCTGCCCTGGCGAACAAAGAATTTCATCCGTATACCGACCTGCTACTACACGATATGGGCGCTGGTCTTGACGATGGTTACACTGAAGGAGCAGCAAAGACATACGAATGGAGGACTCCTCCATTGTGGGGATTGGGACTATCGCCAAATTCTCAGGGGGGATCGTATTACTTGATGCACGATGGCAGAGCTACCAGCATTGAGCAGGCAATACTACTGCACGGTGGGGAAGCAGCTGCCAGTCAGGAAGCGTATATACAGTTGTCGCAAGCAGACAAGGACTTAATCATTGAATTCCTCGAATCGCTCTAAGCATATGAATCGAAAAGATTTTGTCAAAAGTTGTGGCGCAGGGTGTATTGGCATTCTCGTTGGTCCCCTTTTATTGAACGCATGTGCGGGAACCAAATACTTCACTGCTCCGATAGAAGGAAATGACATGGTTGTGCCGCTAACTTCCTTTGAGATCATAAAGGATAATGAGACACAATATCGTCGCTATATAGTTGTACAAAATGATACTCTCCAGTTCCCGATATGTGTTTACAGGATCTCAGCTGAATCGTACACGGCGCTATGGATGAAGTGTACTCATCAGGGCACGGAACTTCACGCTTTCGGAGATAGGTTGCAATGTCCCGCGCACGGGAGTGAGTTTACAAAAAACGGTCAGGTTCAGAATGGACCGGCTGCCGATCCTTTGCGAACATTTCCGGTGGTAGTTGCAGAGAACGCCTTGAAAATCAATCTGCGATGAAAAAGTTTTACCTGACCATAATACTCTCAAACCTGATAGCCATATCGTTGGCACAGGTGGACAGCACGTTGATAAAACGAACGCCAAGGGACACATCCTTTCAACGTGCTATGAATATGGATGCGATCTATAACCGGCCGTTCCTTACCATAGGCAAGTTACCTGCGGCAATTGGTGGATATGTCGAAGCCGACTATACGTATATCGGTACGGATGGCGTTACAGATGGACACAGCTTCCGGATCCCAAGACTGACGATGTTTATTGCGTCTTCGATTCATCGAAGGATAAAATTTCTCTCTGAAATTGAATTTGAAGAAGGAGGTCGCGAGATCAATATCGAATTTGCATCATTGGACGTTTCGTTTCACCCGCTCGTGAATTTCAGAGGCGGCGTGATAATGAATCCTATCGGAGCCTTCAATCAAAACCACGATGGACCAAAGTGGGAGTTTGTCGAACGGCCCATTGCAATGACTGAGATGCTACCTGCTACATGGAGCAATGTGGGATTTGGCCTCTATGGAAAGCAATATATAAATGAGTGGGCTTTTGGATACGAATTCTATCTCACCAACGGATTTGATGGAACGATAATCAACAATCCTGAGAACAAAACATTCTTGGCCGCAACCAAAGAGACATCGGATCGCTTTGAGGAAAGCAGCAATGGCCAACCGCTACTTTCAGCGAAGTTCGCGCTTCGGAGAAATAAAATCGGCGAGATCGGCATTTCATATATGGGTGGAGTCTATAATAAGTTCGAAGAAGACGGCCTTACCCTCGATGATCGCCGCAGACTGGATGTTTTCGACATTGACTTTAACACGGTGATTCCTGGACTTCAAACTTATATTGTTGGTGAATGGGCATGGGTTCATGTAAACATCGCCGACGGCTACGGCCAACAATACGGAAAGAAGCAGCACGGTGGTTTTGTCGATATCGTTCAACCGGTTTTGAAGCGTGATATTCTCGGATTTCAAAACGCCATCTTGAATGTTGCATGTAGGTTGGAATACGTGGATTGGAACGTCGGAGCATTCACTGAAACCGGCGGCAACATCGGAGACAATCTATGGGCCGTAGTACCAGGCATAAGTTTTCGGCCCACTGCGCAAACCGTGTTCAGAATAAACTACCGCCGACAATGGCAGAAAGATCTGTTGGGTAATCCTCCGAGTAATACCGCTGGGATACAGATTGGGATTTCGAGTTATTTCTAATCGTTGAGCTTGATTTTATAATGTGTGCCCAGACTTTTTAATCGCAGAGGACTCAAAGAAAATTCACGCAGAGGACCGCAGAAAATAGAGTGTTGGTTTTCCTCCGCGGCTCTCCGCGTGGGTTCATTCGGCGATCTCTGCGATTAAAACGTCGAGGCACACATGTGGAAATTAAGTTGCGCGCTACCCTACGCTACCGCATACCTTTCACACTCAATTGTCTTTCTTAATTCTTTGTCAAGCAGAGAAAGAGAACTCTGTCATCCTGATTATGTCCACCAACATTATCATTGAATAAATCCACATCGTATTTGCTCCCGATCAGAGTCACTGGTTTACCAGGACTCTGATCTTGTTAGGTGCGCACATGCTTCAGGTTATACTAAAACGCAGCATAAAGAGGGAGAATTATGTGGGTACTCATTTCGTCACAGAAGTGATCAGAGTCCGCCTCGAGGCTCGGGTGACTCTGATCGGGCGACAAAGATTTCAGGTATATTTCTTCAACTCTACTTCCAGAACGTCAAACAGAACCTTGTTCCCATCCTGATCATACTTTGAAAGCTTATCTGTGAAGAACTCCAGATCATACAAAAATGCTTTGATCGCGTCGGCACTGAGATCATCAAAGTGACGGCCGTATCCGAGCTTTTGAATGTAGGCGGCATTCATGAACTGTTCGAATTGGTTTTTCAGCGGAAATGAGAGAATAGGCTTCTTCATATATACTGCCTCTGAAATAAACGAAAATCCGCCGTTAGCCATAACGGCTGCGGCACTGGCCAGGTCATCGACAAAACCTTGTTCGCTAAAGGTCTTAAAGGTTACATTCCCGTCGCGTTCATCCTTGTTGAACCCATAAACATAAAAGTTGATGTCTGTTATACCATGAAGTATCTGCTTCATTCCTGACAGTGAGCTCGAGGTCTGGTAAACGAGGATATGATTTCCACGAGTTGGCTTAGCCTGTTGAATGGCGTCGCGCACAATCGGAGGTACAATTGTCGTATTAGTTTTTCGGATATCGGCATTAAAAAAACTCGAAACGAAGTATTGTCGGCATCCAGGCACTTTTGCATTTACGATTGCCTTCGCCAGCTTATAATTGTTTTGCTCATCCGTTGGAATTTCTATGTCAAGCGTACATCTGTCCATCACCTGCATGTTGTCAATACTAAGGAGAGGGATTCGATGTTGTTTCGCGAAGAAGTTGGTGAATGATTCAAAGTCACTGATGACTACATCAGGCTTGAAATTTTTATCGATAAGGAGATATTTTGAAAAGTTGTGAAGGAGATTTGTTGGGGCTGATTTCAAGTTCAGGATAAATGTCCCGAGCTTGGACACCTGCGCATTTTTATAGGCAAAATGAAGTCCTTTAATCTCGTGAACATTCTGAGGAAAAGATTTAACGAGGAACTGATACGCTCTTGCACTTGAGACGATTTGTACATTGTGTTGTTTCAGCAGGAAATCGATGACCACCTTGCTTCGTGTTGCGTGGCCCATTCCTTCGCCCGGCACTCCGTATAGTATGTTCATTAATTTTCCTTTTGTTAATAGGCAAATCTCCCTGAGTGTTGTTTTATTGATTGTTGATTGTTGATTGTTTCTGGCGGTTGTCGCTTCGTTCAGGTCAGAACGCTCAACAAACAACACTCAAGTTTTGTGTACAACTTCCCTTGTAAGTTGAAATCAGTCAATTCATAGCTCAAAGCTCCAAAATTGAAAATGGATCTGGTCATTTATATAAAAGATTCGTTTCTCCAAAAAACAACCAAACGCAACTTATTCATATCACTATATGGCTTTTTACTATAAATACATTCTTCGTAGAATTTCTTGAAATTTTGCAAATCATTATGAAATTCCGTCATAACCACAGACTGAAGCTCTCTCTCTTCTTCATTTGGTTCTATATCCAGGTAAAAAATAATTCTAAACCATTCGAATTCATCGTCCCAATCGCAACATATGCCTCTAACATTCTTACTAATGTTCCCGATCAAAGCTCTTTGAATAGAGAGCCTAATTTCAAGTTCAATCAAATTCTTTGTGTCCATTGGTGTTAGTAGCCAGAGAACTATGCAAATTTATGTTATGCTCTTCTTAGGAATGATCAGTTCTCTCGTAAATCGAAAACTCATCAGCGAATACGCTAGTATTAGACCCATTGCCGAACCGACGCTTACATCCAGGGCAGAGTGAGCGCCAACGGCAACCCTGGATAACGCGACCAGGGAAGCCCATACGAGCGGAATCATGCACAGCCACCTTATGCGCTTTGATGTATTTTGATAGATGCCAAACGCAATAATTCCCGCAAGAAGAAACGCATTAAATGAATGGCCGGAAGGGAATGAATAACCCATTTCTTCAACCCAGTGATCAAGTATTCGCTGGTCAATAGCGCTGAACGTGATGGTATCCGTGGAAATGACACTCCTGAAGAATACTCTTTTGTTATTGTCGGTAAGGCTATAGATCGAATCAAGCTTCGAATTAAACTTAGTATTTCTGACCATGAAGGTATGGCTTGGCCTAGCGATCCTTACGGTTGTTTTGATCAGGTGTTCATTCAAATAGGCGAAAGAAGATAAAACCACCACAAGTGCGAGGAGGGAGCGAATGAAGACTAATGCCTTACCTCGTGCCGTCCGCTGTCCTGCTGCAAAAAATATACAGGCGGCGATGACGACATAGATAGTTCCAATACGTCCGGCTGATTGAGTAGTCCAATAACAAAAGGTGCACCACAGGCTATCCCTGGAACACGCCGTGAATTCTGGATAAAATAGCCATACCGCGCAAACCAGGAGGGCATACACGAGGAACGATATGATCAGCAGCGGTTTTATAGGAATGCCAAGGTTTAGTTGAATGCCAAATTAGCAAAGGCACTTCAATAAACACGAAAGTCCGAGACCAAATGTCTTAGATCGCCTTGACCAGTCGGAATGGAAACAGGAGAATAGCTCCGATGAGTTTGAAGACTACCTCGATGGTAAATCCTACTATTCTGAAAGGCAGGAGGATCAACCAAATGAGGGGCAGTAGAAAAATCAATAGCAGTGCCAGTGGCCAGCAAAGCACAAACAAAAGGCACCAAAGGATAATGGCAATCAGTGTTCTCATATTATTCTGATACCGTGCAAACTCCTTACCAATGTGCAATCATTTGATAATTGGGAAATTTTGGCGTGGAATGATACCGACCTATTCGAAAATGTACAGCATGGTGATCATTACTGTACAGTAGCGGATGCGGTAACTCGTTCCGTGTCTGTCGGGTTGACCGTTTTCAGGATGTAACCGATGCCTCGTATATTTTCGATCCTGATGGCTGTATCATTGCTCAGATATTTCCTCAGCTTTGAAACGAACACATCCATACTGCGCGCGACGAAGAAACCATCGTCTTCCCAAACGGCCTTAAGGAAAACATCGCGTTCGATGAGCTTGTCACAATGGCGAAAGAACATTTGCAATAACTTACATTCTTTGTAGGTAAGGCGTGTAACGGTACCGTTTGAATTAAGCGTAAGATTATGTACATCGAGGGTCGAGCTGGAAACAGTCAGCAATGACGCACCCTTGTCAGATGGCGATTGTACAGACGACCTTTTCAAGATCGCCTCAATCCTGTATTTGAACTCCTGGATGCTGAAAGGTTTGCAAACATAATCATCCGCGCCAATCTGAAATCCGCGAATCCTGTCCTCTGTCTGACTCTTCGCGGTCAGAAAAACGATAGGAACGGCCTGATTGTATTTCCGTATTTCTATGGCGAGGTCAAATCCGTCCCTGTGAGGCAGCATCACGTCCAGTATACAGAGATCGAAGTCTGCATTGTGAAATGCCGTTAATCCCTTCTCGCCATTGGGATACAAATGAACTTTCCATCCACATGCATCCAGCGTATCCTTGATGAGAAAACCAAGGCTTTCGTCATCTTCAACCAGCATTATTTGGCGGGTGTAGTTCATGCTTTCGGAAGAAAAATTCTTACTTCTGTTCCGCCGTTGATCTCACTGATAAGGTTAATCTTGCCACGGTGTCTATGGATAACGTCTTTGACAAAACTCAACCCAAGTCCGAATCCTTTTACGGTGTGTAGGTCTCCGGTGCGCACTCTGAAGAACTTTTCAAACACCCTGGCTTTCATGTTCGAAGCGATGCCGATGCCTTCATCGATCACGTTGATCTCGATTCCATCTTTGTGATCCTTTGTTGTTACGACGATGCGAGGACGGTTGGGTGAATACTTTTCCGCGTTGTCAATGATATTGTTAATAGCCTGACTCAACAATTCACGATCGCCGAGGATCGTACTATTCGCGGCGTGCAGGCCAATTACAAGACTTCCCTCACGCTCCTGAAGCTTGAGATGAAATGCGTCGGCGCAAGATATGATCAGTTGATGTACGTCTATTTTTTCGAGGGCAGGTCTACGGATATGTTCTATTGACGATCCCCATAAAACCTGATCGATTTTCCGCTCCAGCTTTTCATTTTCCTTTAACAATATGTCAACATAGACATTTAAGCCCTCGTTGCCTTCCAGCTTATTCTTAAGAATTTCACCTGCAATCTTTACGTTCGTTACCGGGGTCTTGAACTCATGGGTCATGTTGTTAATGAAGTCGTTCTTGAGCGCTGAAAATTTTCTTTCCCGAAGCAATGTGTAAATCGCATAGGCAAAGAACCCCATCATCAACAGAAGTATAAATGTGGAGAAGATCCAAATGTCCATCTGTGCTGCGAGATAACTTTTCTTGCCGGGGAAATAGACAGCGAAATTCTTTTGATGTTCTGTAGCCGTTTGTTCAACCTCGAGTGTTTGTGGTATTGGCTTTTTCGTGGCTTCAACGTAATTGCCATAGACCAGTGTATCATCGTCGGCGTTGTAGACACCGAGCTCATAATCAATATTCAAACTGCGGATGAGAAATTCCTTTTTCAGCAAATTGTCTAGATCCTGGTTGTCCAATTCGGTTTCGGTTGCGACAAAAAAGAAGTTCGATGAAAGTTTTTTGATCTCACAATCACTTGAGACGGAATCCGCCACCTTTTTAAGGGCTACCTGGACCGTATGATCAAATTGTTTTTCACTGACGTCAAAGGCTTTCTTAAACCAATAGACCTGAAGGATAAGAAGGCAGGTTAGCACGACTGTCCCAAAAAGAATGATCCTCCCCAGATGCTTATGCTTCATGAGCTAAAAATAAGACTTAAACACGTGTTTTGTGCCACCGCAAATCACTTTAACACTCCATTAACACTTCTTTACAGTTGTTAACTCAGTGTGAGCGTAAAGACTGCTTGTTTGTGATCGGTTTAACCCTCACGGAATGTTCAACAAAACAGATCACCGCTTCTTTTTTGCAGCCATTATCACATTAGCTATCGGCTTCAGCGCTATGGCTTTCGATCCCGCTGATAACGGCTTTGGCATTCTGACGCTTTGGATTGCGCCACCGTTGCTCTTGCTGGGATTTATCCTTCCAATTGCAGGGATTCTCGGCCTTGAAAATATAAGGCAACTACCCAATTGGAAGGAACTACGATTGCATACGCACAAACATGTTTTCGGGTTCGTCGCATTGGTGATTTCATTCTTTACCTACCTATTAACTTTGGAGCCCACCGCGAGCTTGTGGGACTGTTCTGAATTCATTGCGTCATCTTATAAACTTCAGGTCCCGCATTCACCGGGCACTCCATTGTCGCTGCTTGTCGGTCGTCTTTTTACGATGCTGGCATTTGGGGATACGTCAAAAGTGGCATGGTCAATCAATGTTATGAGTGCGTTTTTCTCCGCGCTCACTGTTTACACCACTTACCACCTCATTCATTTTTTTGGTGAAAAGATGACCAATATGAATGGCAGACAAAAAACGAGCATCATTGCATTGGCGTCTTTTTGCGGAAGTTTGTGTCTCACCTTTTCGGACACGTTCTGGTTCTCTGCTGTGGAAGCTGAAACATATGGCATCGCGTGCTTTTTCCTCGTGTTGATCGTTTGGCTGATCCTTAAAGGCAATGAGCAATCTGAGCCTAACAGGTCGCGTTACCTTGTTCTTATTCTTTACACCGCGGGACTATCATACTGTATCCATCCGATGTGTTTGCTGGCCTTGCCATTGTTGCCTTTTGTGTGGTATGTCAATAGCGGAAGACTAACGTTGCTGGTCGTAACGATCACTTCACTTGTGGGCTTGGTGACAGTTTTGCTTATCAACCGGCTGATCGCCATCGGTTTGTTTGAACTTGCTTTTTCCTTCGATCTGTTCTTTGTCAACGCTATTCACTTGCCGTTCTATTCTGGAGCAATTGTTTTATTGGGCCTGCTGATTGTGTTCTTCGTTTGGGTCCTCCGAAAATTTCCGCGATTCAGTGCACCCACGTGGTCTTTAATTTTTCTCCTCGTTGGATTCATTCCCTACATCATGCTTTTCATCAGATCCAATCACAACCCTCCGATCGATGAAAACAACCCGGAGGATCTTTCCATGATCAAAGCATATATGAATCGAGAGTCATATCCGTCCAGTCCGCTGCTCTATGGTCCATACTTTGATGCGCAAATAGAGTCGGTAAACGTGAAGAAAAATCACTATGTGAAAACTGCAGATCGTTACGAGACTTCTGGGACATTATCAGAATATCAATATGAATCTTCCAGAAAAACAATTCTTCCCAGGATGTACAGCAATGACGCTGATCACATAACCGCCTACCGTCAATGGATGGACTTGTCTGAAAATGAAGGGCCCCGGTTTGCAGACAATTTGGGATTTATGTTCAGGTACCAATTGGGACACATGTATTTCCGCTATCTGTTTTGGAATTTTGCAGGTAGGGAAAATGATCATCAGAACAGTGCGTGGTTATCGCCATTGGATGCGCGCAAAGTATCTGATGAGTTCAATAGTAAGGCTCGCAATCAGTATTGGATGATTCCCCTCATTGTTGGCGTTGCGGGAATGTTCGTTCAGTTCAGCAAAGACCGGAAAGGATTCATTTCCATCATGTTATTTTTTCTGATCACGGGAATTGTCCTTGCGTTGTATCTCAATTCGCCACCGGTGGAACCCAGGGAACGCGATTACATCTATATCGGTTCATTCATTGCATTTGCACTGTGGATAGGCGTTGGAGTAGCTTCGTTGTCGGGTCTTGTCGCAAGAACGAAGTTGCCTCCCGTGGTTGTTGCAACTTTTTGTCTGGCCATTCCGTTGTGGATGGGTTTTGAAAATTGGGATGACCACAACCGCACAGGACGGACTTTCCAGGTGGATAATGCAAAGAATATTTTGGTCAGCTGTCAGCCGAATGCTATTCTGTTCACGGGAGGAGATAATGATACATTCCCCCTCTGGTATCTGCAGGAGGTAGAGGGATACCGAACTGATGTCCGGGTGATGGTGCTCAGTTATTTCAACACGGACTGGTATATAAACCAACTGAGGAAAAAATATTATGAGTCCGAGCCATTTGAGCTTACGCTGGATGAAAAAGCCTATAGGCAATACGGGCCGAACGATGTGCTGTACATTCAGGAAAGTTTTAAGACCGGAATTGATTTCAGAAAATACCTTCAGCTTCTGAACCAGGAGCACTCGGCTTTGAAAGTGCCTACGGGTGGCGGCGATTATTACAATATACTTCCCTCACACACTATTTTATTGACGGTTGATGATAGTGTGGACAATACCCCGAAGCCGATGCAAATGGCTCTACGAGTGAATGGCAACTATCTTCAGAAGAATGGTCTTGCGCTGCTGGATGTTGTGGCGAGCAACCACTGGAAGAGACCCGTTTATTTCAATTTTACGTCATTGAATACGGCAGGATTTGACCTCGATCCATACGTGATCCAGGAAGGGAATGTTTATAGACTCACTCCATTCGAAAATCCAAAGAAAGGCATAACGATAGATCTTGATCTGACGGCAAAGAATCTTATTGAAAACGCAGATTATTCGAACCTTTCAGTACCAGGCGTATATTTTAACTATGAAGATTATTATCAAAGGATGATTACACCTGTGAGGCAGTCATTCAACACATTAGCGGAAGCTTACATTGGAAGCGGGAAACCTGAAATGGCGGAAAAGGTTCTCTTGTTTGCAGTTGAGAATCTTTACAAGAAACATTTGGACCCTTCCTATACTAATCTTGAAGCGGCTGACCTATTATCGTCATTAGGTAGGCAGGACGTCGCAAAGCCTCTTTGTGCTTCGTTGTTTGATTTTCATTTTGAACAGTTGCAGGCAGCGGCAAAGAGTAACGGTCCAATGAATCGGCTGGACGTGTTTCTGGTAGAGCGGTCGGCGGAGCTTTTGAATAAACTAGGGGATACGAAATATCTAACTAAAATTGATGCCCTTGGATTGGCGCAACAATCACTGCGCTAATGGCATTCATAGTCCAGACAAAGTCTCTTGCAACAACGCCAGTGAACTATGGTCGAGTTCAGCATCGCCTCTCGCCATCAATGCATCCATCTGCGATGCTACAATTGACGATGCAGGTAAGGGTACTGATAACTGCTTTCCGGTCTGCAAGGCGATATTCATATCCTTTCGATGAAGCTTCACCTTGAATCCAGGCTTGAAGTTTCTATCGATGATGCGTTGTCCATGAAGATCCAGAATTTTGCTTTGAGCCAATCCTCCTAATAATGCTGCTCTAACTTTGGCAACGTCCACACCAGCTTTTTTCGCTAGCGTAAGAGCTTCGGCAACTGCCTGAATAGTTAAGCCCACAACGATTTGGTTACACGCTTTAGTTATTTGTCCTGCACCAGGTTTACCGATGTGAATTATATTCTTGCCCATCTTCTCAAAGACAGGTACCGCGCGTTGAAATGCAGATTCATTTCCACCAACCATGATTGACAATGTCGCCCCTTCAGCTCCTGCTTGTCCTCCGGAAACCGGGGCATCGAGAGCTTCCACTCCCTTCTTAGCAAAGGTTTCAAACAATGAGATGCTCGTCGCGGGAGCAATCGTCGACATATCTATAAAGAGAGATCCTTTCCTTATTCCTGCCAGGACGCCGTTTTCTCCCAAGACTATAGTGTCAACTTCAGGCGAATCTGGAAGCATAGTGATCACGATATCAGCTTCGGATGCAAGCTGCGATGGATGTTCAAATACTTTTGCTCCTTCTTTTTGCAATTCTCCGGCCGCCTTGCTCTTTGATAAGATCAGCAACGGATGCCCTGCTTTCATCAAGTGTTTTGCCATGGGACGCCCCATGATGCCCAGTCCTATGAATCCGATTTTTTCCATGTAGGTAGATTTAAACAGCGAGGTGATTTTTTATAACGTCTGATCAAGTTTTCGACTTGCAATAATTTAATTGTTTCACCATTTCGTCAGCCCCTTTGGTGACGAATGCACCGTCGGCGCCGCAGGCAAGGAAGCGATAACCGAGATCAAAATACATATGATATTCTTTTGGATCGCGCAGAAGAACGCCTGTAGCCTTACCGTGTTTCTTGGCCGCATCTGCAACATCCCTGATCGCTTGTTGATATAAGAGGTGATCCAGTTGTCCAAATATCCCAAGGGCGGTAGTAAGATCGAACGGTCCAACGAATAGCACATCCACTCCGTCGACAGCTGCTATAGCATCAATATGTTTCAATGCACTTATTGTTTCAATCTGTGCGACGCCGAGTATCGTTTTGTCAAGATTTGCGACGTAGGCATCAGCACTTCTTCCAAAACCCATAGCCCTGACTGCTCTTGCCATTCCTCTGATTCCCCGAGGCGGGTAGTACATCATCTTGACGGCAGCGTGGGCGTCCTTTTCCGTCTGTATCTGTGGAAACATTATGCCTGATGCACCTGCATCCAGTATATGTTGAACATTTGGCCGGGTAATATCATCGATGCGAACAATTGGTGTTGTTTCTAGTCCACCGAGTACCTGAAGCTGGTTATACATGATCGCGTGATCGCCAGCGCCATGTTCCAGGTCGATGAGTACCCATTCAAATCCCGCGCGGCCAATTATTTCTGCAGATACAAGTGAACCTATGTTTATCCAACAGCCGTGGACGGCCTCACCGGATTGTACTCTTTCTTTGAGATTTTTCATTATGTACTACTATTCGATCAATTTACACTTTTGATGCCGTTATCTGTGTTGTGGGTGTGAGTATGCATCCCGATAATTATCGGGACCGCAGAGACGCAAAGAACGCTAAGTTTAGCGCAACCTAGCGTCCTTGCGGTTAACACACTAATCCGCACTCACACCGCTGTTAACGATAATGATTATCGTTACTATTCTCCCAGAAGCTCGGCAATCTTATCTCTAAGCATTTGGCCATGCAGGTTTCGGGCTACAACAATACCATCTTTATTGATCAGGAAATTATCGGGGATGGCCAGCACACCGTACTTTATTACAGCATCGTTACCCATTTTATAATTGCAGACCTGAATCCAATTCAACCGATCTTTCTGTATCGCTCTTAACCATTCGGCCCGACGTCTATCCAACGAAACAGACAAAATCTCAAAGCCTTTTTTTCGATACTGTCTATATAAACTCACCAAAACCGGACTCTCAACTCTGCAGGGACCACAACCTGACCCCCAAAACTCCAATAAGATCAAGTCACTTTTGATATCCGAAAGTTTGATCATGGTCCCGGTTGAATCAGGCAGTTCAAAATCCACATATTTATCTCCGACCTTTACATCATTGGTCTTCATATGTCTCTCCTTTTTCATGTTCCATCTTTTCGAGCGCCAGGTAAAGTAAATCCAAATCGGCCTGGGTTTTTGAACCGGCAAGCTTGGCAGACTTCAGTTCTCCTTCATTTATAGAGATCCGCATAACGGTATCTTCGATCCAAAACGAAACCGATTGTTGCAAGTCTTTCGTGTGCAAGATTACTTTTGCCAGGCTGTCTGGAAGGAATACGGTGAAGCGAAACGCTCCGTTTTCAATTTGTGTTGAATCAAGAAATTGCTCTCCCGATGTGACGTTCTGCAAATAAAGCGTTGTTTTGTTGGGCAACCCCGCAGCGACCCCGATGATTGTATATGAATAAGGCGGGTTGTGTTCTTCTTGGCCCGAAAATGAATGAACGAGCATGCATAGGCAGATTACAATTGATGTCAACATTTTTGAGATGGTTATTGCCTAAAACGAAGATAGCTAAAGTTAAATAAATCGTTATCCGCTTACTCGAATGTTGTTCATTGTTCATTGTTCATTGTTCATTGTTCATTGTTCATTGCCCCTTCACCCACTTGACACTGTGATCTCCAGTAACAGCAATTGTTTCCTTCGGAGAATCCTGAAGAAAGAATGACCACGGTCCCGGGATAAATGGGTACTTGTGAATCACTTCTTCGTTCACGTCAATACCTAGCCCATGACCAGTGGGAAGCTTCAAATACCCCTTTTCAATCTCCAGAGGATTTTTTAGTATTTCGTCCGACAATGGAAACGGATACATTCCGGCTCTTGTGGGAGAAGAGTAACACGGATACTCCAGCCATTCTACAACAGATTCATCGCGGCATACTCCCAGCTGAGCTGCAGCCAGTACCTCAAGCGTTGTACCCCAGCTGTGAAAAGCGAACTTCATGTTGTTGGCAGCAGCAAGGTCAAATACTTTTAATCCCATTTCGAAACCGCCCTGACAACAGACGTCCATTTGTAAAAAGTCGGTGGCCTTCAGCCGCGCGAGATCTTCAAAGCCTTCGTATTCCTGCTCATGCTCGCCAGTCGCTACTGTAACAAATCCATCTTCTTTCAATTTTTTGTACGCGAGGTGATCTTCCGGAAGAAAAGGTTCTTCCAACCAATATGGGCTGAACTTTTTCATCGACCGTGCAAGTTCGCGAATTGTCTGGGGTGTGTAGCTCTTATTGCCCATTCGCCACCACGTGTGAGCGTCCACCATCAATCCCATTTGCCCTGTTACTTTGCGCATGAGTTCAACCGTTCTCAAATCTTCATCAGGCCCCATGCCCGGCCTCATTTTATAAGCGGGGAAACCCATCTCCTTGATTGCAGCCGCCTCTTCAGCATATTTCTCCGGAGCCATATACATTCCTCCACTGCCGTAAAGTTTAATGGACGACCTTACGCGTCCTCCCATAAGCTCAGAAATACTACACTCTTCATATTTGCCTACAAGATCAAGGATGGCTACTTCAACAGCATAATAAGTTTTTACAACTTCATGACTATTGGTAAACTTGAACGACTTCCATAGCAGTGGATCTTTACCCACGAGGAAGTTTTTTATGACGGTAGAAATTTCATCGTACGCTCTTGAAAAAGCCGGACCTGGCGCGTAACCGATCAATCCGTTGTCGGATGTTACTTTGATAAGCATTGCATCCCTTTTAAGGATCGTCCGCACTCCACCCCAGAAAGGCAACTCAATTGTCTCGGGCATCGCGTACGACATCAGGAACGCTTCAACATTCGAAATCTTCATAAATCTTTGTTCAAAAGTTTACCATCTCGGAAGCACTCGTTTCCACGTGGGGTCTACATGTTTACGCATTTCCATTTCATCATCGCGTTTGCGGTAAGGAACGTTTTTATATCTCTCCTTGCCGCGCTCAAGCTGATCGTAGTCGATAGAAACTCCCAGCCCTGGCTTGTCAAGGATTTCCACGCAGCCATCCTTTATTTTGATTTTACCCCCGAGAACAACTTCATCTTTTTCCGACTGCCATGGATAATGGGTATCGCAGGCATAGGTAAGGTGTGGCGTAGCTGCTGCCACATGCGCCATTGCCATCAGGGAAATACCCAGATGACTGTTTGAATGCATGGATAATGCGATGTTAAAGGTCTCCGCCAGTTTAGCGAGATGCTGAACCTGACGCATGCCACCCCAATAATGATGGTCGCACAGAATGATCTGCACAGCATCGGCCGCAACTGAAGCAGGTATATCTGCAAAAGAAGTAACTGCTACATTGCTGGCTAACGGAACCTTGATCCCAAGGGCAAGCAGTCTCTTGCGTACTTCGCCCATGCCCGCAATTCCGGCTGTTGGGTCTTCAAGGTAACCTCCTCCCGACAACTCGGTGGCTAGTGCTTTTCCAACTTCCACGGATGTGTCTACCGTCCACGCTGAATTTGGATCAATACGCAGCGGCACACTGGAGCCGAATTCTTTGTACATCTGCTTTACGGTTTCTACTTCCACTTCCGGATCCAATACTCCCGCTTTGAACTTCACGGACCCAAAACCATACAGCGAAATCATTCTTTTCGTTTGCGCCACTAGCGACTCAGGTGTAAGCGCCTCACCATATTCATCCTCTCTAAGATCTTTTCCTTCACCACCGCCACCCGCGTGTTTGTAAAATGGATAAGCTGAGAATGGAACCTTGTCACGAACACGTCCTCCAATGAGGTCACAAACAGGTACACCAATACTTTTGCCGATTAGATCCAAACAGGCGACTTCAATTGCCGCGTACGTGCGTGTCGTTTCGTCCATAGGATTTTCTCCCGGCACAAGAAATGTCTGAGAGCGATCCTGTCCATTGCTTTTGCTCCTCATTTCCGGATTGAGTAGTCCCGTAATTCTGAAGGGATCGGCGCCGATCAGTTTTTCCCGTGTCGCGCGAAGGGCAGATGCTGGACTTTCTCCTCCGTACGTTTCGTTAACTCCGATGATACCGTCTTCGCTCTCGAGTTCGAGTATGGTTCGCAACGCATATGGAGCGTGTAGTCCGTACGAACTTCTCAGCGGGGGATCGGCAATCGCAATGGAATGTATCCTCAGGTCTTTGATTTTCATTGTTTGGTTTATTTGCGTTCAAACATTTCCCCCTATCCATTTATTCCTTTATACCTTATACCTTATACCTTATACCTTATACCTTATACCTTATACCTTATACCTTATTTCTCCCATTCAGATCAAGGGCAATAGCTTTGCCATCACCATAGTTGCCACCAATCCCACGACGCCCATGATCGTCAATAAGAAAGAAAAGTTGCGTATGGTTTCTCCTTCTGTAAAACCACTCATCTTACAAATGATCCAGAAGCCGCTGTCATTCATCCACGGAAAGAGCTTCGATCCACAGCCAATAACGATGGCGAGATAAACAGGATGAAAGTTCAACGCACCCGGTGTATTAAAGACCGTGAGCATTCCCACTGCTGTAATCATGGCTACGGTAGCGGATCCTTGAGCACTCCGAATTACCGCCGTTATAAAAAAGGCCAAAGGCAGTGCTGCAAGTTTGTAATCCGGTGAAATTGTGGCCAGCCAGTTGCCTATAGATGTTTGTTGAAGCATTTCACCGAAAGAACCTCCGGTTGCTGTGATCAGAATAATTGTTCCCGCGCTATAAACTGCTTCTTCGACAGGCTTCTTCAACTCCTTCAGACGAAAGGCAACCTGTCTGATCAAAAGGAATAAAGCTATCACGGTCGCAAGAAAAAGAGCAATGGTCGGGTCGCCGGTCAGTTTGAAAAATGCTTTGATACTTTCCGGAACAGACATCGGGATACTTTCAGTTGTGGTATTGCCGGCGATCAACACTACTGGTAATGCTATGGGGAGTATCGACAAGAAGAAAGAAGGCAGCTGTTTTGTATCCTTACCCAACCACAATTTCAGTTCTTCGAGCGATGTCTCAGCCGTTCCGCGCAGAGGTACAAGTTGTCTCTTATTCAACCAATATCCATAGAATATGCCGGCGCTTGAGCACGCAAGGCCAATGATCGTTCCCATTATAATCATTAGTCCAATGCTTACGCCCAGTGCGCCCGCTGCGAACAACGGTCCGGGTGTGGGCGGAACCAATGAATGCGCCATTGTTCCTCCGGCAATTATCGCCATGACATAGAGCGCATAAGATTTTTCATTTCGGACACCCATAACACGAGCAAGCGGGATCATCAAATAAAAAACGGTATCGAAGAATATTGGAATTCCCAGCATGAAGCTGCTGACCATAAAAGATACGGGAGCTTTTTTTTCACCAAACACACTAAGCATGGACCGCACAATACGTTCTGCGGCGCCACTGTCCAGCAAACACTTTCCAACGATCGAAGCAAGAACGATCAGTAACCCGATTTTTGCACACGTGTTTCCAAACGCAATAGCAACTCTTTCGCCCAGCGATTGGTCCAGAAGCGCCGTGATCTGCTGAGGTGAAAGTTTCTTACTTATTGCATATTCCTCCAACAGCGAGGGTGGGGTGAGAAATCCAACCATGAGTGCTCCTAGTAACAGGGCAAGTATAGGATGAAGCTTTAGAATAAGAATTCCTCCCAGTACAACTATCAGTCCGATAACCAGCAGGAGGAAAGGATTCATCAGGGTCAGGTTCTTTATTTTAAATATAGGACGTTTATTCTTCTGGTCAACCCTTAAAGGGAACTGTCCCGTGATTGACATTGGTGTAATTGTGGTTGAAACAGCAAGCCAATATGAGTAGCTTAGTAAGCCCAATGAGATTTCGGATACATTAAACCAAAGTCATGAGAACGTCACGGAGACAATTTATCAGAGGAGGCGCTGCGTTGACGGCGCTTTCGACATTTGACCTTCAGAGTTCTGCAGCGGAGGTCATAAGGAATTCAAAAGATTCCAACATCGAATTGTGTCTTGCATACTTTTATGGATTGCAGGAGCGAAAGATCGAGCTGTCGAAGCAAATGGGTGTAACGGGGGCGGTTTCACCTTCGGCCCCTGGAGTAGCTGGCCTCAAAGATGTCAAGCCCTGGACTCTCGAGGCTGTTACTGCCGTGAAGGAAGCATACGCAAAACGCGGACTGCAATGGAAAGTGTTGGAAGGAACCCCCTCGCTTGACAAGGCAAAACTGGGAATCGCCGGACGCGATGAAGAAATTGAAAACTTCATCACATTGATGAAGAACCTCAATAAAATTGGTGTCAATACGATTTGTTATAACTGGATGCCAGTAATCAATTGGGCACGCACTGATATGGCAAGGAAAGGTCGAGGGGGTGCGTTGGTGACGGCCTTTGACTATGATACGATTAAAGATCAACCGCTGACTGAATATGGAGAAGTCACTGAAGAGACCATGTGGAAGAACATGGAATATTTTCTAAAGGCTGTTGTTCCCGAAGCGGAAAAGAACAACATCAAGCTGGCCTTGCATCCTGATGATCCCCCCATTCCAAAGATCAGAGGTATTGCAAGGATCATGAGAACCGCTGATGCATTTAAGAAAATGATCGACCTGGTTCCGAGTCCCAGTAACGGAATCACGCTGTGTCAGGGAACCTTTGCCACTATGGATGAGGATATCCCGACCGTTATAAAATACTTTGGCGAACGAAAGAAGATTTTCTTTGTACACTTCCGAGACATACGCGGCAACAAATGGAATTTTGAGGAAACCTTTCACGATGAAGGAAAGACGGATATGTACAAGGCTATGAAGACGTATTATGAAGTTGGATTTAAGGGTCCGATGCGGGAGGATCATGTACCCACCGTGGCAGGCGATAGCAATGACCATCCAGGATACAGTGAACTGGGTACTTTGTTTGCCATTGGATATATCAAAGGATTGATCGAAGCGGCAGAAAAGGAAGGATAAGATCTTCTATTGGTTAACGTACACGAATATGAAACGCAGTGGCTTGCTGCTGTTACTTTTTGGTCTTTGTACAGTTGTACACGGCCAAAACCTCGTCCCAAACCCGGGTTTCGAGGAGTACAAGACTTTGCCATGCGAAGAGGGCCTCTATTTTATGGAGGCTCTACTGAAAGATTGGATACAACCGATACCTACCACTCCGGATTATTGGAATAGCCTTGCAAACGCGGATTGTCTATTGAATCCTGACATCGTCAACGACTCAGCCCGAACGGGAAATGGCATGATCGGAATTGTTACGGCCTCGTTCGAAGCTGGATTTAAATCGGAATACAAAGAGTATCTCGAAGTCAAACTAAAGTCGAAACTTAAAAAAGGCGGTTTCTATAACGTTGAGTTCTATACGAAAAGCCGGATCAAAGACCCTAACCCCGTGCCCTCTGCAAAGTTTGAAGCCAACAACCTTGGCGTTGCGTTTTCAGATTCATTGATCCACATCATTGAAGGAGCAAACTCGCCGGATCACTTGTCTCTTAAAACGGCTGTCAAAACACAAAAGGTGATCAGCTCGAAATGGGAGAAAGTGGGATCCTGCGTCACTGCCCGGAGCGATGCTCAATATCTATTGATCGGAAATTTTGATAGTGTCGACTCCACAACATTGGTGCAACTAACGTCCGACTATACAGATTACTCCTATACTTACTATTTTATTGATGATGTCAACGTGGAGGAATTACCCTATGATGTTTCAAGGCTGGCCGCGATATCGCCGTTATGCTTTGATCAATCATCCATCGACCTCAATGCTTTTGTCGAAGGCGCAACGAGCTACCTATGGGAAGCCGGCAGCAATGGATCAACATTTAACGTCGATGAAAACGTTACTAAAGATTATTTCGTAAACATTAGTTTTAATGAGTGTACCTACAGACACAAATTTCACGTTGAGTTTCTCTCCGAAATTGATCTTGGACCAGACACAGTCCTTTGCGATGGAGAGTCGATGGACTTAGTGGTAGAAAATTCCACGTTTGATATTCAATGGTCTGACGGGTCGATCGATCCCGTGAAACATATTTCAGCTGCGGGTGTCTACAGTATCTCATCGCAGAATCCCTATTGTGTTGTTCAGGATACTATTGCCGTCGACTTCATGGACTGCCCTGGATTTGCGCCGAATATCATAACACCTAACGATGATATTTATAACGAGTATTTTGTTTTTGAAAACATAAAACACGGCAAATGGTCGCTGTCGGTTTTTAATCGTTGGGGTGAGCGGGTCTATTTTTCCGCCGATTATCAAAACGACTGGAATGGCAACGGACTTCCGAACGGATTATACTATTACAAGCTCAACTCTGCAGCATTGCATAGCGAAGTGAAGGGATGGGTAAATGTGAGGAGGTAGTTTGGTTAGAAGTTAGAAGTTAGAAGTTAGAATTTAGAATTTAGAATTTAGAAGTTAGAATTTAGAATTTAGAATTTAGAATTTAGAATTTAGAATTTAGAATTTAGAATTTAGAATTTAGAATTTAGAATTTAGAATTTAGGTAGGCAGGAGTTGCGGTGTGGGCCAGGGTGTGGAGAATTGGCTATGAGCTTGCCAGGCTGTAACATCATCGAGTTATATCGGGATCGGGGTGGAGCCGTTTTGGTGGACTTTCGGCGGGATGAATCTGTTGCCCCAGGCTTTTTAGCCTGGGGATGACAAAAAGATAGATTCAGGCGCCAGACGGAATGCTGCTATTATCCGAACAGATATTCTGGCGCGCAACTTTGCACACTCATTTGGGTTAATTCACCACCGATAGTGTAATTGTGTCAACGGAGATTTGCAATTAGTAATGCAACGGCTAACTTTAATCATGCCCCCCTGTTTACCGGCATTCTTATGAAATCGAAACTTTGTGCTATCATCTTATTGACAACGGTGTGTCTTACCGCACACGGGCAAGGTATGACGTTGGGAGAGGTCGTTGTTGTCAGCACCTCAACGCTGAAAAAGAATTCAAATGCGGAAGCATTTAAATCATTCGTGAATACTGACGTCACCCAGAAAATCAAAAAGACTAACCCTTCGGTATCTGTCCATGCGTTTCATGCCGACCGCGGTAAGAAAAAAGGTGAGCTATTGCTCGTCTTTGGTGCTGACAAGTCATCAGCGCGCGAAGCTTTTGCGACCGGTAGCCCTTTCCGAAACGAGATTATGGGTACATCGGGAAAGAAACCATCCGATTTTCTCAGCAACACACATACTTATACAGAATATAGACTCATCGGTGCGGACCAGTTCAAAACACGACCGGACATTGGGATACTTGGCATTCATTACATCAAGGTAAAAAAGGAAAAGGCCGCGGAGTTTGAAAAATTTGTGATCGAGAAATTACACCCCGCTGTAGGTAATGTGTTGCCTGACATGCATTTGATGTATTACAAAGCAGTGGCCGGCGATCATACAGCCTCTTATATAACAATCTTTGCCATCACCTCTGTTGAGGCACGTCATAAGTATTGGCCTGAAGGAGCACCTGAAACTAAACCTCTTAAAGATGCTTTCAAGCCACTAGAAGGTCTGGCGAAAGAACTCAGTGCCTACCTGGTAGAAGGATCTTATCTCGAGGTAGGGAAAGGCGGAGCTGCTATTTATGAAAGTAAAGAATGGACAGATTTCATTTATTAAAAATCCATTTTCTCATTAATAATAAAAAATTTATGCGATCAGCTTGTTTCACTCTTGCCCTGATGTTTATCACGTTTGCGATATGCGCACAAAGCAGCGAAAAGGTGCCTGCCGGATTTAAGTCGCTGTTCAATGGAGCAGACTTCACCAACTGGAAACTGCCCGAAGGAGATAATGGCCATTGGAAAATAAAAGATGGCGTGATTGATTACGATGCGGAAAGCGAAGCGCAGGAGAAGGACCTTTGGACCGACAAAGAATACAAAGATTTTATCCTCTATGTCGATTGGAGAATAAAGGAGACACCCTGGAAGAATCAAAATGTGCCGTTGATCCTGCCAAGTGGCCTTCATAAACTTGATGAAAGTGGAAAGCCAATTTCAATGACGGTTCCCGATTCCGATTCAGGTATACTTTTGCGCGGCATTGGTAAATGCCAGGCAAATATCTGGGGCTGGCCGATTGGTTCCGGCGAGGTTTATGGTTATCGGATGGACGAAAAAATGCCTCCTGAAGTGAGACGCGGAGTCACACCAAAAGTAAATGCAGATAAAAACATCGGCGAGTGGAATACCTTTAAAATTACGATGAAAAGCAACCGCATGACGGTCGAGTTAAACGGCATTATCGTCATTGAAAATGCGCTTCTTCCCGAGCTACCCGAAAAAGGACGCATCGGTCTGCAACACCATGGATCCAAAAAGGATGGAGAATGGGTGAGCCCACCCAGTCTCGTTCAGTTCAGGCGGATATATGTGAAAGAGATCTAGACACCAATCATAACTTCGTTACCTATTTCATGAATCAAACTTCACTGTTGTCCTATATCGTCTGGGACGTGAATCCAGAAATTTTTACTATTCCGTTTTTAAATCATCCGGTACGCTGGTATGGATTGTCCTGGGCACTTGGCTTTGTGCTAAGCCAACAAATAATGAATTACATCTATAAAAAAGAATCCAGGCCGCAAACGGAGGTGGACACTTTGGTGATATACATGCTTATAGCAGCAATGGTGGGCGCAAGATTGGGACACGTCCTTTTTTATGACCCGGTAGTATTTCTAAGCAACCCGTTGAGTATACTGTACATCTGGGAAGGTGGACTGGCCAGTCATGGTGCGGGAATAGGTGTCCTCATTGCATTGTATTTCTTTGCCCGGAAGACAAATGTCAAATATCTGTGGATCCTTGATCGGATTGTCATCGTGTCGGCGCTGACAGGAGGATTGATCCGTTTAGGAAATCTCATGAACTCTGAAATGGTTGGCCTTCCGACAACATTACCCTGGGCGTTTATTTTTACCAGCATCGACGATGTCCCACGCCATCCAGCACAGCTTTATGAAGCAATCTATTGCCTGATACTTTTTGCATTTCTTTTCTACATCTGGAAGACGAAGAGAAACGAAATAAAAAACGGTTTTTTCACTGGGTGGTTTTTCATCATCGTGTTCACTCTTCGTTTTATTGATGAATTCTTCAAGATCAACCAGGTATCCTTTGAAGACGGTCTAATGTTTAACATGGGCCAACTGTTAAGTATTCCTTATGTTATAGCTGGTATTTTCATTCTTCTAAGGAAGGAAAAGGTTAGGGTAGGGGTTAATGGTTAATGGTTAATGGGGGAGTGCGTGAGTGAGCGCCTTTGTGCCTCTGCGGTAAAACACACCCACTCCCGCACCCACCAACGTCTTGATCACCTACATGAAGCGCTTCGGACGGGCAAGCATAACCCATAACTTTAACTCTTAACTCCTTACCATAACGACTATTTTTTCTTAAGTTTGTCTCATTCTAAAGGTTTGACCATATAAATTCTTTCGGACACTCTCCGAAAAAAGACGGACTTGAAACAGGCTACTGACCTGCTTTCTTTCTAATCCGTTCATCCTTTCAAAAAAATCGACTATAATTTCATTCGGCAGTAATGCCGTCAACAACTAATTGAAGACAAATGAATAATATATCAAATAAAAATCTGGTCCTGGATTTATATAAGAAAGTCATTAGAGATCGAAACGGCGACTTAATAGATACTTACATAAGCGATGATTACATTCAACATTCACCGTCGATGAAAGATGGTAAGGCCGGACTACGTGACGCTATTGAATATCTCAAAAGGTTGCCGAAGCCCAAGGAGGATAAGTCGCCGATAATCCTTGCTATCGACGATGGCGATTTCGTGATGTTACTGCTGGATCTTTCCTTTATGGGCAAACATTTATCGGTCGCAGACCTTTTTAAGGTTATCGATGGAAAGATCGTTGAGCACTGGGATGCGATTCAGGATCTCACGGGCATCCCGATAACTATCGGGACTATAACTGCTCCCGAGTTCACCGTCACCGAAGAACGAGATCTCCAGGTGAGCGAAAGCAACAAGACGTTAGTCCGTTTGCTTTTTGAAAATTCCGATTTGAACAGAAATGATCTCGATAAGGAATTTTCGGATGCTTTGAGGCAGCGGCAGCCAGTCAAGCTACACCGGATTTTGGCATGCGGCAATGTTGTTGGTGTTCAGTCGGAAGGTGTACGATCGGGTAAGCAGTTTGTCTTTTATGATTTCGTAAGCATCATTGATTCCAGGATCACTCGTCACTGGTCTGTTGAGCAGGAAATCCCGTTAGCATTAGCGCATAACAACAGAATGATTTAGTTTGGGTGAAGGCATGGGAGTGTGAGGGGGTGTGATTTACCGCAGAGACGCAAGGGACGCAAAGTTCCGCAGGGGATTCTCTGCGTAACCCCGCGTTCTTCGCGTCTCTGCGGTGAGATCGCACACCCACACTCACACCCTAACTCATTGCTCATTGCTCATTGCTCATTGCTCATTGCTCATTGTTCATTACTCATTGCCCCCTCACTCATCCTTCAGACATTGTACCGGATTTATCATCGCTGCCTTGATAGCTTGCATTCCTACCGTAAGCCATGCAATGGAAATTGCCAGGAATCCTGCACCGACAAAGTACCACCATAGTAAAGTTATCCGGAAAGCAAAACCGGCAAGCCATTGTTCAGTAATAAAGTAACTTATGGGCAACGCAATGGCTATCGATACAACGACCACCTTGGTAAAATCAGAAGATAAGAGGTAAACAATACCGAGTGAACTAGATCCCAATACTTTTCTTATGCCTATTTCTTTTAAGCGACGTTCCGCTGTAAATGCGGCCAGTCCGAATAGTCCGAGACAAGAAATTACGATCGCCAGCCCGGCGAAATATTTTGATAGTGTCGCGACCCTTTTTTCCGAATTGTATTGTGCTTGATACTCTTCGTCGAGGAATTTGTAATCAAAGGAATAGCCTGGATTGAATCTTTTGTACAACTCCTCCAGCGCACCAACGACACTTCTTTCCTTACCCGGCTCCATCCTTATCATTATCCTCTCTGCTTCTGCGGGGTCCAATTTGAAGAATAAAGGTTTCACTTTCTCATGTAATGATTCAAAATGAAAATTCGTAGTAATCCCAATGATCCTGTAGTCTTTTCCCCAGAGGTTAAATGTTTTTCCTATGGGGTCCGTCAGCCCCATCACTTCGAGGCCGGATTCATTGAAGATGATGCTCGAAGTGTCCTGCGGGAATCCTCGTTGGAACGACCTGCCTTCTTTCATTTGCAAACCCAATGTTTCGATTAGTTCATAGTTGCTATTTACTATTTCAAAAGGAATTATGGCGTTAGGATCTTTTCCTTCCCAATGAAAGTACCCCACCGTTGAATTTTGCGCACCGACAATACTTCTCGCGATTGACGATGCATTGATCACACCCGGAAGTTTCCTCGCTTCGACAAGAAAGGTTTCAAGATTCGTTGTCACCCTGCCCTCTGGTTTGAAATAGACAATGTTCTCTTTATCATAACCCAGATATTTTGTTTGGACGAAGTCAACTTGTTGGTAAACGACTGTGACAGCTACAATAAAGATTATGGAAAGCGCAAACTGAAATATGATCAGTCCTTTCCTCGCAAGTATTTCACTAAGCGTACTGCGCCGACTGTTGAAAGATCCCTTCAATACAACCGAAGGACTGAACCGCGACAGGTAGAAAGCCGGATAGCTACCCGCAAGCAGCCCCGTCGTTGCAGTGATGCCCACCAGCGACAACACGAGACCAAGGTTAAAGCGGAGATCCAGTTCCTTTCCGGTTATGGAATTGAATTGGGGAAGTAATAGATCGACGAACAAAAGGGCAATCGCCAACGACAACAAGGCCATCATCATCGCCTCTGTCAGGTATTGAATGATAAGTGTTCTTCGACTCGCGCCAATTGCTTTTTTGATACCGACTTCTTTGATGCGTCGCGTAGCCTTTGCCGTTGCAAGGTTCATGAAGTTTATACAGGCAATGACCAAAATAAAAATGCCAATAATTGAGAACAACTTTACATATTCGATCCTTCCGCCGACAAGGACACCGTTGATATATGTACCGTAAAGGTAGTATTCGGAGTACGGCGCGAGAAACAATGTAACCTTGACGTCGGCTGCTTTTCGTTTTATAAAATCCTTTATTTTTTTGTTTACGGTCGCGACGTCATTGCCTTCCTTCAGGACAATAAAGGTGCTACTGCCGAAGTTTCCCCAATGAAGACTTTCCTTTCCAACAAGATCTTTGTAGATCTCAAATGACAACACAGCGTCAAACTTCATGGATGAATTGGCGGAAATATCCTTGAACACGCCGGCAATAAAAACTTCATCTTTACCGTAAGGGAACTGCCATTCAATAATTTTTCCGACAGCATTATCGACGGAACCAAAAAGCGCTATAGCAGTTGACTCGGAAATTGCTATACCTTTTTTGTCCTGTAAGACCTGGGTCGGATTGCCCTGAACGAGATCAAACGAAAAAATGGTAAAGAAATCCTTGTCAGAAAAAAAGCAGCTAACAGGGATGTGTCGATCGCCAAATGTCATTGTCAAATCAACAGCTGCGCCTGTGGAGGCAACAGCATTTTCTACTTCAGGCACCTCTTCTTTGAGCGCTTCCGCCAGGATTGCTTGTGTGGAAGGAGAGGTCTCAATTTCTTCACTGTTTGGATTGTTTACCATAACCCGGTAAAGCCGCTTCTCTTTTTCATGGAACTTGTCCATTTCCAACTCGTCCTTTACCCATAAATAGATCATGAGAACACAGGTCAGTCCTGTGGAAAGTCCGATGAGGTTAATGAGGAAGGTTGTTCTAAAACGCTTGAAACCTCTGTATAAAAGGAGCAGGTTGTGTTTGAGCATAATATGTATTTACCGGATTATATTTTGATACGAAATATATTAATGAGGAATGAAGAATGAAGAATGAGGAATCTTCGATGTTGCGTATTTTTATTCAGGGTTAATCCATATGAAAAAAAACGTTGTGTAGGAAAAAAGTTACGATTTTGCTTTGAGCATAGTCGAAGCATACAAAACTCTTTCAAGGGATAAGAAAGAATTTGTTCTGTCCAAGCAGGTATTACGTAGCGGGACCGCCATTGGGGCCAATATAGAAGAAGCAGATGCCTCCATTTCAAAAGCGGAGTTCTCTGCGAAGATCTCAATTGCGTATAAAGAAGCTCGTGAAACATGTTATTGGTTGAGGCTCTTGTTTCAATCAACTTACTTAGATCAGAAATCATTTTATTCACTATTCAATGCATGCGAAGAGCTTTGCAAAATACTTCGAGCTATTTTACGATCATCTGGCCGCATCAGGACTAGTAACGATCACGGAGATTGAACCCTTTACACCTACACACTCCTCATTCCTCATCCATCATTCCTCATTGATTCCTCATTCATCTTTCAGGCATTGAACTGGATTTACTCGTGAAGCTTTAAGAGCCTGCATTCCCACAGTTATCCATGATATTAGCAGCGCAATGCCACCAGCAATAACAAAGTACCACCATGCAAGCGATATTTTGTATGCAAAGTCGCTAAGCCAATCTTTCGTGAGGAAATAACTTATAGGGAGAGCGACAACAATTGCAACGAACACAATCTTTGTGAAGTCAGCTGAGAGCAAGTATATGATCTTCAATTCACTTGCTCCCAATACCTTTCTGATGCCGATCTCCTTAAGCCTGCGCTCAGCCGTGAATGCAGCAAGCCCAAATAATCCTAGGCATGAAATCAGAATAGCTAACCCGGCGAAATACTTGGACAATTTTGCCACCCGCTGCTCTGTATTATACTGTTCCTGATAATCCAGATCCAGGAACCGATAGTCGAAGGCAAACCCCGGGTTGAACTGCTGGTAGAAATTTTGAATGCGTTCGATGGTCTCGTTTTCCTTTCCAGCGACAATCTTTACCATGACCTTCTGCGTGTATTGCGGGGCAAGAATAAAAAACATAGGATTGACACTGGTTCGAAGGGATTCGAAATTGAAATTTTTAACAACGCCGATGACATCCACTTTGAGCCCTCCAAAGGTGACCGTCTTTCCCACGGGATCCTTCATGCCCATCGCTTCAATGCCGGCTTCGTTAAAGATGACCTTCATGCTATCCTGCCCTTCGCGTGAAAATGATTTGCCGTCGATAATACTCACTCCGAGCATTTCGATCGCATCATAATTTACCGGCCTGAACGCAAAAGGTGTTCGATCGTCAGGATCTTTCCCTTCCCAATCAACGGTTGTTGTATTCCCTCCGCCCACCATGCTTTGTGCTACAGTGGATGTATTTACTACGCCAGGCAGTTTTTTCAATTCTGTAAGGAAGGCTTCTCTGCTTTTACTAATTCGTCCTTCCATTTCGAAGTGTATAATGTTCTCTTTGTCATAACCGAGGTTTTTCGTCTGCAGGTATTGAATCTGTTTGTAAACAACCAGAACAGAAACGATAAATATCACCGATATGGTGAACTGAAATATTACTAACCCTTTTCTTGCCCACAGCTCGCCGAGAGAAGTGTTTAGTTTTCCCTTAAGCACGACGGCTGGGTTGAATGCCGAAAGATAGAGAGCGGGATAACTTCCGGCGATGACTCCTGTTATTAATGCGATCGAGGTGAACGACAGGATGATGCCAGGTTCAAGTTTAAGGGCGAGCTGTTTGCCTGTAATCCCGTTGAACTGTGGCAAAAGCAGGTCAACTAAAAGGACAGCGACAAACAAGGACAACATGCTCATGAAGAGTGACTCACCCATATATTGAGCAATAAGTGATCGCCGGTTTGCGCCCATCGCCTTTTTGATCCCAACTTCTTTTATCCGTCTCGAAGCCTTTGCTGTTGAAAGGTTCATGAAGTTGATGCACGCTACAATAAGAATGAATATAGCGATCAGTGAAAACATAACAACGTATTCAATCCTTCCGCCTGCTCGAACACCATTATCAAACTCGCCGTGGAGATAAAGATCGGAATATCTATCTGCGAATAGCGTTCTGTGTTTTTCCTGGACCTTGGTGCCTATTATACCTTTTATCTTATCATTGAAGAGTATTGGATCTGAACCTTCTTTTAATAAAACAAATGTCATTGGGCCGGAATTTCCCCAATTCAGTACACCTGGTGCCATTTCCTTAAAGACCTCGAACGACAAGACGAAGTCGAATTGTTGTGTAGAGTTTGACGGTGTTCCTTTAAAGATGCCGGAAACGATGTATTCCTTCTCGTGTTGAAACTCTACAGTTTTTCCAATGACATTTTCCGTCGTATTAAACAATGCCAACGCCGTTGATTCGGAGATAACGATAGAGTTTTTGTCTGCTAATACGTTACTAGCATCACCGTCGGTCAGGCCGAAAGAGAAGATGTTAAAAAAGCTTTGGCTCGCATAAATACCACCCGCCTCAATTCTTTTATCGCCGATTGATAGCGACGATTGGTCGAACCAGTAGAAAGGCGTGACCACTGCTGAATATTCTACTTCTGGCATGTTACCTGCAAGTTCTTCGGCAAGCAGCCCTGGCGTTGAGTTCGTGACTCGTACATTATTAGCAGCGTTCTGTTGGTATTCCATCAACTGGTACAGTCGGCTGTCATTCGCATGAAATTTATCTACCTTGAACTCATCATCCACCCATAGATAGATTAACAGCGTACACGCCAATCCCGTAGACAACCCGATGAGGTTGATAAAGAATGAACTTTTGAATCGTTTGAAGTTCCGGTATATCAGCAGTAGGTTATGCTCGAACATATTTTTATCATTAAAGATCTTACGTTGGTGTCGTCGCAGAGTCTCCTGTCTCAGGGACTTTGCGAAAGTTGGTTGATTCTTCTTCTTCAGTTAAAATGAAAACGGAAGCCATCCGCATACTAATGAGCAGAGTCCTTGGGAAGCCCAAGAGACTCTGCTGCGACATTCCTTACTCTTTCACTCGCCCTGTTTAGCCTTGAAATGTTTATTCCTCATTCCTCATTACCATCACCGTGCCGCATCTAAATTGCCCATTTCCACGTTGGTTTTCAGGTTATTTTCGGTTTTACACCGGAAACTGCCCATTTGTAAAAATGCCACTGTCCATTCATGGGCACTTTTTTGCAATAATTCGCCAATCCCTCAATACCTTAGAGCATAATATTGACTATGACCAAATCAGGGCATATTCTTATCGTCGACGACGATGAACTGGTTCTCTTGTCCATAAAACTTTTGCTTGAACCACATTTTAAGAGCGTACTAACGGCGAACAATCCCGAGCGAATTCCTTTCATGCTCGATCGAAACGATATCGACGTTGTGTTACTGGACATGAACTTCAGACTGGGCGACACAACGGGAAATCAGGGAATGTTTTGGCTGAAAAAAGTACTCACGCTATCGCCCGAAACTCAGGTGATCCTGATGACCGCATTCGCTGACATCTCCATCGCCGTCGAATCCATCCGTGAAGGCGCGCTTGACTTCATCGTCAAACCCTGGCAAAATGAAAAACTAATAACAACTGTAAAAACTGCTAACACCGTCAGCCAGGAAAAGAAAAAGGTAAAGACGTTGAAGTCACAGCAAAGATCGTTGGTGTCGGCGTTGAACCAGCAAACCGATCCAATGATTGGCGAGTCCGACGTTATGTCGCTCATAAGAAAAACTATTGAGAAGGTGGCTCCAACCGAAGCCGAGGTCTTAATAAACGGACAAAATGGTACCGGAAAGGAAGTGATAGCACGTGAATTACACCGGCAGTCAAAACGGGCGGACGGTATCTTCATGTCCGTAGATCTTGGATCGTTAAGCGAGACGTTATTTGAAAGCGAACTTTTCGGTCATAAGAAAGGTGCATTCACCGACGCGAAAGAGGATCGCATCGGACGGTTTGAAGCTGCGGCAGGAGGAACAATTTTCCTTGACGAGATCGGCAATCTTTCCCTCGCGTTACAGGCAAAGCTGTTGACCGTGCTTCAGCATAAAAAAATTGTACGGCTTGGATCTAATGAACCAATTGATCTCGATGTGCGGGTGATAAGTGCAACCAACCGCGACCTTCGTAAAATGGTTGATGAAGGAACATTCAGGGAGGATCTGTTATACAGGATAAATACCGTTGAGCTAACGATACCGTCACTTCACGACCGCGCGGATGATATTCCCGCGCTCGCCAATTACTACACTGATAAATTCCGTCATAAATATCAGAAGCCATTTTTGGAACTTCCGCAGTCAGTCGTTGAGCAGTTGCAGAAATACAGGTGGCCAGGCAACATCAGAGAACTACAGCACGCCATCGAACGGGCAGTGATTATGAGCGAGGGAGAAGTACTTTCAATTGAAGATTTCGGAACGTTCTTACCCAGCCATTCAGAAGGATTAGACTTTGATAACCTCAACCTGGAAGAACTTGAAGAGTGGGCTATCCGCAAGACAATTGCCAAGCACAAAGGGAATATCAGTCATGCGGCAGAAGAGCTCGGATTGTCCAGAGGAGCATTGTACCGTAGAATAGAAGCGTATGGCATTTAGAAATTTCAGGTTGCAGCTTATTCTTCGGGTGGTTATCCTCACTGCTATCATAACAGTTCTGTCGTGGTGTATCGTCCATGAGCTATACCTGCGATCAGTATATGTAACCGTCGCGGCGATTATTTCAATCGTCGAGCTGATGTGGTATACAGATCGATCGAATCGTGATGTAACGGGTTTTATGCGAACTCTTCTTCAACGCGACTTTACCACACACTATGAAATTACAGGCCGTGGAAAAAATCTTGATGCCCTGTATGAAACGTTCAACAACATTTCCGAAATGTTCAAGAAGATAAGTGCGGAGAAAGAAATACAGCACAAATATCTGGAGATGCTTGTGGAGCATGTCCGCGTAAGTATCCTCAGTGTCGATGCCGATGAAAAAGTACATCTCGTTAATCAGGCATTGCGGGACTTGTTGAAAAGGAACATGGTGACCAGTCTAAAGATGCTTGAATCGGTTGATGCATCGTTGACAAAAACCATTCGCGAAATACATGCCGGGGAAACGCGGCTGGTTAAGGTTAACATCGACAATGAATTGTTGCAGCTTTCTGTTCATGCATCCGAATTCAAACTCGATGGTCGCTATTTCAAACTCATTTCAATGCAGAATATAAAAAATGAGTTGGATGTGCGTGAAATGGAATCCTGGCAAAAACTTATCAGGGTACTTAGTCACGAGATAATGAATTCAGTTTCGCCAATATCTTCGTTAGGAGACACCCTTCACAAACTGGTCAGGCAAAATCAACAAATCTTGTCAGATGCCGATACATCATTGTTCGATTCATTGGAAAAGGGACTTGAAGCTATTAAGGTGAGGAGTGAGGGCCTTTTCAATTTCACGCAGACCTATCGCAAGCTGACACACGTTCCGAAGCCGTCGCTTAAGAAAGTAAGCCTCAACGAAATCCTTGACCGCGTCCGAATTCTACTGGCCCCTAAAATTGCAGAAAACAATGTGATACTTACGATCTCCAATATAAATGTAGAAATGGTGGCAGATCCCGTATTGATGGAGCACGTATTCATAAACCTCTTGCTAAATGCCTTCGAAGCGACTCGCAGTCGGGAGGTACCAATAGTTGATATCTATACAACCGCAATGCAGAAGGGATCGGTTAATATTCACATTGTCGATAACGGAGAAGGAATGGACGAAGCAACTATGGAAAAAATATTCATTCCGTTTTTCACAACAAGAAAGAATGGCTCAGGCATAGGCCTGGCGTTGACGAAACAAATACTGCACCTTCACCAGGCAGACATTCAATTAAAGAGCGAAGTTGGAAAAGGAACAGAGTTTATAATCGTTATCTAGCTAGCTACCTGGGTGCCTAGGTACCTAGGTAGCCAGGTACCTGGCGCCATGATCTATTTGACTGGAACGCTTTCCGGATAACGTATCCTCTCGCCTTCCGAATAATATATCTCCATCTCCTTTCCGTGAAGCTTCAGGATCTCCCTTAGTTTGTCTTCCATCGCTTGCTGGGCTTTCATAACAAACTCTGCCTGCTGCGCGTATTTTTTGGCATCGGTGGTGAATGCATTGATGGCCTTGGTACGATCCTCCATATTCACCCAGTTCCAGTAGCCGTCCTCGTCTGTAAATTTTATGTCGTTCAATGATTCAATGGACAACAGCTGAGGTTTCGGCAAGAAGACCGTCGCCTTGTTATCGGTGATCTCAAGAGCAAACCTTTTGTTCAGATCGAAGCCGGCCTTTGCTTTGAAGCTGCCCTTAATGTTAATCTTTTTTGTACTGCCAAAACGCGTGTTGGTCCAATCATACTCATGCTGAAAATTTTGGGACAATGTGGCTAACTCGAGGATTGGTGTTTGCTGCTGAAGCACGACTGTATTGTTGACGGTGATCTCTGGTGTAAACTGAAAGGCTTCTGAAATATCCTGCCCAATCTGTTTGGCGCCATCGTAGCTTTTTTGTGCTAGTTGTGTGGGAATTACGATAACGATAACGTAAGCAGTTACGCAAACCGTTATGAGAAGAATGATGATTAGAATAATTTTTGCCCGTCCGAACATTTGGGGACTTTCATTCAAGGTACTATTTTTTAGGCAATGTAAATCTCATCCGCACCTTCACCTTGTCGCGTAGGGACTCAGTGTTTCTCTTTGTCGGATTCCATTTGGGACCTTGCTTTACAAGCCTGATTACTTCTTCTTCGCAGCCATGGCCAATACCTTTTAACACCTTGAAATCAGAAATTTGACCAGATGTTTCCACAGTGAATTGAATAGTGACCTTTCCTTCAATATTTTCCGCCAATGCCTGTTCAGGATACTGAATGTTCTTTTCCAGGTATTGTTTGAACGCACGACGTCCTCCGGAAGGATTAGCGAACTCCAGTGTTTCAGGGGCCTCGTCTGATTTGTTTTCAGCACCATAACCTACCACAACGACCTCGCTGAGCTGTGAGACATCTTCATCCATCTGTACGTTGACTTGGGTCTTTTCACCTGCGTCTACTTCTGTACTGGTGAAACCTATGAATGTGAACACCAGGTTTGGATCGTTTTCTGCAACCGAGAGCCGATAGTTTCCTGATCCATCCGTAACGGTACCGATATTGGTATTTTTGATCATAACGTTTACGCCTGGCAACGCAACGCCGTCCACGGATTCAACACGACCACGAATCACCTTTGAAATGGCAACGGCACTCTTTGCTCTTGATTCCGGTGCAACGGCTGCGACACCCTGCTTTTGATCACGATCGTCATTATTAATTCCTTCTGATTCCTTTTTAAAGGCCAGTTCCTTCTCAGCGTCGGCGGGTGCATTTTGAACAGGTTGCTCTTCAGCTACCACCTCCGTTGCCTGGGCGAGTTCATTGGCTTTTGCCTTTTCCGCTTGAAGATTTTCGTCGGCATTAGCCGTGGCAGTAGTGGGGCCAGCAGCACCGCCAGTTGGTTTTGATTCGTCAGTTTCTGAATTTCTCTTTGCTTCTGAAGGCGCAGGCCTATGCGGGTTTGCAGCATCCGCTATTGGTTCTGTGGCAACGTCGGCATTTATCCCAGCTGAATCACTCGCAGCGACTTCGTTTCCATTGTCCTTTGGCGGAATGGGAGCCTCTTCCTTCAGGGCAAGGTCATGCTCTGTTTTGTTGCCTGTTAATTTCACGATAACAAAAGTTGAGAGTGCAACGAGGATAAGACCTGCTGCAATTCTCGCCGGCCAAACCCATAACGGTATGACTTTGCCTGATTTCCTGGAAACACGCTCGGTCAGGGCTGTGTCTAAATTCCTTAGGTCAGACTCATACGCATTAGACTCAAGTTGTGTCGCACCTTCAAGTGCATCCTCGAGAAAAGGATCGTCTAATGCCTTCTTCTCGAGCGCATGCATCTCCGCAGGAGTAAGCTCTCCACTCAGGTATTTCTTGATATCGTCGTTTAGGTCAGCCATTTTGGTCCATACATATCTTCAGATTGCGTTTTCCATTCTGAATGCAGCTTTTTACCTTATTGTCATCAAATCCAGTTAGTGTCACGATCTCTTTATAACATTTCTGTTGTATGTAAAACAACCGTATGCAGGTCTTCTGTTCCGCAACAAGCTGTTCGATGCAATTCTCTAATTTACTGAGATTTGACTCCATTTCAGGTCCTTCTTCCAGATGCAAATCGGTGCCCCTTTCCATAAAAGCATCGGTTATTTCTTCAAAATTCTTACCCTTTCGGGCCCTCAGATACATCAGGCAATGATTTCTGGACGAGGCGTAAAGCCAGCTCTTGAAATGAGTTACGTCGTGTTCACGCAGGCTGGATACCAGTTTTTCAAAGATCTGCATCACAGCGTCCCGGCTTTCCTCACGATCCTTCAGGTATTTGAGACAAACTCCAAATACAAGCCTCATATAGCGGCTATACAACTCGCCCACAACGGCAAGCTCTCCGGATTCCTTATAGCGCAGAATCAGCTCCTGGTCAGATAACTGCTTATATTTTTCCGGGGACAGCATTCTTGAAAAATAGTAAAAAAATTTTTAGCCGATTTATGGAAATGATCCGGATGCGGCATCTATGAGTTAAATAAAAATTTCGCCATGAAAAAATCAATCTGGATTCTTGCCGCCATCCTAATGCTTTCATTTGGATTCACGTCTCCGCAAAGCCGAACTATTACAGGAACCGTGACAAGCGCGGATGACGGACTTTCTCTGCCGGGCGCCAATGTAACCTTGAAAGGAACATCCAACAATGCCGTTACCGATGCACAGGGTAAGTACAGTATCACTGTTCCCTCTTCCGGTGGGACGTTGACATTTGCCTTCATCGGTTATGTTACCCGTGAATTGAAAATTGGAACAAGCAATGTGATCAACATTGTGATGACCGTTGAATCGAAGGAGTTGGAAGATGTTGTGGTCGGATATTCGTCACCGAAGAAGGCACTTGAAGGTCGCGTCGCAGGTGTCGAAATATATCAGAGTGGTCCGGTCTCTGATGAATATTACCAGCCGCATAACACAGAGGAATACGACGCGATCAATGAAAATATCTTTCACGATGCATTAAAAAATCCTCTTTCAACTTTTTCAATTGACGTCGATGCAGCTTCTTATAGTAATGTACGTCGCTTTATAAACAATGGACAACGTCCTCCTAAAGATGCCGTACGAATAGAAGAGATGGTAAACTACTTCGACTATCAGTACGAACAACCGAAAGATGACCATCCATTTTCCGTAATAACTGAAATATCACAAGCGCCATGGAACAACAAACACAAACTTGTTCACATTGGACTTCAAGGCAAAAAGATAAGTACAGAAAAGTTGCCACCATCTAATCTTGTGTTCCTCATCGACGTATCGGGCTCGATGAATGATCCCAATAAACTTCCGTTGTTAAAAACATCATTCAAAATGCTTGTTGAACAGCTTCGTCCTCAGGATCACGTCGCGATAGTTGTATATGCAGGAGCAGCCGGACTTGTACTTGAACCAACACCTGGTGATGAGAAAAGAACAATCAACGCAGCACTCGATCGTCTTGAGGCAGGAGGATCTACAGCTGGAGGAGCCGGCATCAACCTGGCCTACGCTGTCGCGAAAGAACATTTCGTAAAAAATGGAAACAACCGCGTGATACTGGCAACCGACGGCGACTTCAACGTAGGTGAGTCGAGCAACGCTTCAATGGAACGATTGATCGAAATAAAAAGAAAGGATGGCATCTTTCTCACCGTGTTGGGATTTGGAATGGGCAACTATAAGGATTCCAAAATGGAAATACTTGCCGATAAAGGGAACGGAAACTATGCCTACATCGACAACATCTCCGAGTCACGCAAGGTACTGGTAAATGAGTTTGGAGGAACGTTATTTACCATAGCGAAGGATGTAAAGCTGCAGATAGAGTTCAACCCCGCCAAAGTAAAAGCTTATCGATTGATCGGTTATGAGAACAGGATGTTAAAGAGTGAAGACTTTAACAACGACAAAAAAGATGCGGGAGAGCTCGGTTCAGGCCACACGGTCACTGCCTTGTATGAGATCATTCCCGTCGGCGTCGACAGCGAATTCTTAAAGATCGACGATCTGAAATATCAAACCACAAAGGTCGAACCGTCTGCCGCAAGATCTGATGAATTGATGACCATCAAACTTCGTTACAAAAGACCCGACGAAGAAGTGAGCAAGCTTATTGTTCATCCATTGATGGATAACAACACCCCGCTAGCGAAGACATCAGAAAACTTCAGATGGTCGGCATCGGTGGCTGCGTTCGGAATGTTATTAAGAGATTCTGAGTATGTTAAGAATTTCACCTATGATGAGGTGGTGCAAATGGCACAGCGGTCCAAGGGCGAGGACACTGAAGGGTATAGAGTGGAGTTCATTAATATGGTGAAGTCTTTTGGTGTGGCGATGGCCGTTAATCGTTAATCGCTTCGCCTGCCGAAGCCTTTCCGTAGGCCGGTTATCCGTTATTCGTGAGTGTGAGAGTGGGTTGAAAGGGACGGCAGACGAAACGGACGCCTTTTGCAAACTTTTGGAGCACGCGTTCTAGCCTGCTCCAAAAGTATAATCAAATCATATAGTATAAAGAGTACATTAGAAAATCACCACATCGCGCAGAGATCAAACCATCCATTCCCGGGCTTCTTACCGATCGCTGCTATTCTATCTTTCTAAAAGACCGCTTCTTTTAATTTCTGTTCCATTTACCAAAGCGGACCTGCCATATGCCAAGCAGTACTAGGGTCGGTTGTAATCTCTTGATTAATGGAACCGTTGAGAACAATATCCCAATAAGGGGTACCACCTGACCGATAAACATCTTTCAAAGAAAGCCATAAATGGCCGGACTGGACTTGATTAACGTAAACAGAAACATAGGTGTTCGAGTTGTTTCCTTGATATAAAAATGCCGAGCCGGTGACATTGACAAAAACATAACGGCTTTCAAGGGCCTCTTTCCATCTGTCAGCTCCTCTCCACTCAAGTTTGACCACCAGGTCCAGGCGATACCAATTGCCATCGATCGCATTCCAAAGTTGACTCTCATATCTAAATTTCTTAGAATTGCCGGTGATATAGAACTCGTGCAGGTAAGGGCGGTCACTCGCATTGTGGCCTGGATTTGCCCAAATAAATCTCCCTTCAGGCACTTCCAATTCCTTTTTCGATACCAGTGTTTGAGAATATCTCTCAGTGATTTTGCCACGGGCTAATCCTGTTCTAATTTTTGAAAGCTCCTCCTCGTCTCGATTTGGAACCAAATGCTTGATATTATTGGGAGCATACCACACTATTGTATCTCCTATCAGCACTTCGCCATTTGCGTTTAATATTACCTGGTAAGCTGGTGACAGCGTCTTCAGACCTTCGATTTCCGAACTGACATTATCACCCAAAGAGTGCAAAGAGGCAAACCGATATTTCTTACTGAATTCAGAAAATTCATCAGGCGTCATATACCTGACTTTTAATATTGTTTCGAAATAGGACTTCGAACTTGGGAAGCTTAACCGGTTACCCACCACTTTAATCTCTGCTGACTGAGGGCGGGTGATGACGTGTTCATCATCAGAGCATGATTGCGCAATGAGCACCAAAACGGCAAATAACGCTAATTGGATTTTTTTTGTTTTGTCTTTCATAAATGATAACGTTTTAAATTTTTGAATAAACTTTTGGGAATTCAAAATCCCCACGTAGAATGCGATGCATTCGAGCGTGATTATAACGGGCCCACAAACAACAGCTTTATGTTCTAGAACAAAACAATTAAATGTAAGTCTCATGCATACCAAGTGCAAAAAAAGAAGGAGCTATTTACACGCTGAAATCAAAAACCCTATTTTCAGGGGGTAAGAAATTGATTTCATATCTCACATTAGTGGTATCCTTTACAAAAGAATAACACTGGCTTAAATCATTTGGCAACTAAACGGCGTGATCAAAAAAACTTGCTATAAAAGAGAAGGAGGTTAATCCAATTTTCTTGCAACTTATTTTCACCTCCGAAATAACGGACCTTCCGACGGCGCCTCGACTTTTTCACCGCAAAAGAACTTGTTCCGACCTGAGGAATATTTCTACGCGACACAAACACATTTGACTTAGTGGCCATTAACCTCCTACGCGGCGGGCGGATAACGATTAACGTTTTATTCGTAATTTGGGATTTATTTTGCAGAGGAAATGCCCCAACTCAGTGTCGTCATAATTACCTACAACGAAGAGAAAAAGATCGCCAGATGTATGGCTTCCGTTAAGAAGGTAGCTGATGAAATACTGATTGTTGATTCTTTCTCGACAGATCAAACGAAAGCTATCGCAATCGCTGATGGATCCAAAGTAATTGAACGCCGTTTTGAGGGATACACTGCTCAAAAGAATTTTGCCGTTCAGCAGGCGAAATACGATTACATACTGTCACTTGATGCGGATGAATATTTATCACCCGAGTTACTGGCATCTGTTGCTAAAGCAAAATCAAATTGGACTGCCGATGGATATGCTATCAGCAGATTGAATAGTTATGCCGGTAAGTGGATTCGCTCCTGCGGATGGTATCCTGATAGGAAAATCCGCTTGTTCGACAGAAGACGTGGGTCCTGGCACGGCGATCTGGTACACGAAGTAGTCAGAATGGATAATGATTCTACGGTAATTAACCTGGATGGAGACATTCTGCATGAAGCTTATGACAATGCGAGTCAACTGATTTCAAAGATGCAGGGTCAATACGCGGATCTGTTTGCCCAGGCAAATGCGCACAAAAAGAAGGTTACCACATTCAAGATTTTCTATAAGACATTGGCATCGTTTTTTAAGAGCTACATTTTGAAACGTGGTATCTGGGATGGATATGAAGGACTTGTCATCTCGGTGTCCAATGCTAACGGTGTGTTTTATAAATATGCGAAACTATTGGAGCTCAATCGCAGAACCAAGCAAAAGTCGAAGGAATAAGAATCATGAAGGTATCCGGTTTTACTTTTGTCAGGAATGCGATCAAGTACGACTATCCTGTAGTTGAGGCGATTAAATCCATCCTTCCCATTTGCGATGAAGTAGTGGTTGCCGTTGGTAATTCTGAAGATGAGACCCTTCAGCTGATACAGAATATTAAGTCCCCCAAGATTAAGATTATCGAGACCACCTGGGACGATACCCTTCGCGAAGGAGGTAGAGTACTGGCCGTTGAAACTGATAAAGCTTTTAATGCAATATCACCTGATTCCGACTGGGCGTTTTATATCCAGGGCGATGAATGCCTTCATGAAAAATACTTGAACGTGGTAAAAGAAGCCATGACAAAATACGGTGACGATCCGGATGTGGAAGGGCTGCTCTTCCGGTATCTTCATTTTTATGGATCATATGATTATGTGGGTGAATCGTATCGATGGTACAGGCGGGAGGTTAGGGTTGTCAAGAACCGTAAAGACATCTTTTCATACCGGGATGCGCAGGGATTTAGAAAAAAACCGGATGAGAAGTTGAACGTAAAATTGATTGATGCTGAGATCTATCACTACGGATATGTGAGGGAGCCGAAAGCCATGCAGGGAAAACAAAAGTCATTCAACAAGTATTGGCATTCTGATCAATGGATTGAGAAAAATGTTGCGCCCGATGACGAGTTCGACTATTCAAACATCGACGCACTAACGACGTTCAAAGGAACGCATCCGGAAGTAATGCGAAAAAGAATAGACGCAATGAACTGGAAATTTTCTTATGATCTTTCGAAAAAGAAGTTCAAATCAAAGGATCAACTTAAAAGGATTGTCGAAAAGCTCACGGGCTGGAGACCGGGTGAATATAAAAATTACAAGCTGCGTTAATGCAATCAAAGCGATACGGACGCGATTCTGTCTTTGTGGACAGCCAGAAAATCAAAATGTTTCCACTTATTCATTTCCTCCCTGTCTATCTTCTTAATTTCCGTGGCGACGTCGAAATCATCAAAATGATGGATGATATATCCTCGCGAACTAAGAAGATCATACAATTCACCCCGTTCTTGTTTGGTTAACTTTCCAAAACATTCGGCAACGACCGTGGGTTTCTGGGATTCCAGCAAATCGGCAATAGATTCGAGCACCGTTTTATCGTAACCCTCTGTATCTACTTTAATAAAAGACAACCGAGGCAGCCTTTCCTTCAGATTTTCTTTAAGATACTTTTCCAGCTTTATGCCCTTTACCTTTTGATTCAGGGTAAAATTTCCGTGCCGGTTAGTTTCACTTTTTTCAATACCACCGTTGTTAAAGCTGGCTTCAGACGATGTAAAATAAAATTCACCGTCCTCATTAGTAATTGCATACGGTAACGGCCTGATATTCACCTTCTGTTTATTAAGTGAGGCGTTGACCGTGAAAATCTTGAACACGTGGGGATTTGGATCGAAGCCCAATACCAGACCTTTCGGTCCTGCTGCCAGCCCCATAGGGACAGTGGTGTCCCCCATATGAGTACCAATATCTATGGCGAGATCTCCATCTTTGATAAACTTCCGGAAAAAATCCACTCCGCCCTGGGTAATTTTTTTCGGTTTTTCTAAGGGATTAAGCCATACCGCGAAGTCTATTTTGCCGTCTTTAGGCAGGTCATAACTTTCGACCTTATGACCATACTCCCTAAAAGTGGTTTTGGTTTTCCATTTTTCCAGTTTTCGTTTCAGGTAGTTTATCATAGGTCAGAGGAGCCAGCCACGAAAGTTACAAAATCCTGCTTTTTTAGGTATTTAAATCCTTATTTAGAATCAGTCCATTACGTATTTGCTTGTATCTTTGTGGCTTATGGAATGCTCAGTGAGTATTGCATTGATTTGACTCCATCCCCTGTAATATATATTTTAGACCCTGATGGAACTAGAAGAAGAGGCCCCAAAACAACACTACTCTGACGAAGAGAAGCAGAATATCTTCAATAATGAGTTTATGCCCCACATAAACTCGATGTATAACTTTGCTTATCGTCTCACATTGGATCAGGATGATTCCAAGGATCTGGTGCAGGATACATATTTAAAGTCGTATCGTTTTATTGATTCTTTTCAAAAAGGAACTAATGCTAAAGCATGGCTGTTCCGAATTTTGAAAAACAGTTTCATTAACGACTACCGTAAGAAGAGCAAGGAGCCTTCGAAGGTGGATTACCAAGAGGTAGAAAGTTATTATAACTCCGAGGAGGTTGACAGGCAAATTACGCCCGATCTGCGTGTGGAGGCGCTCAAAGATATGATCGGCGACGAAATTTCGAATGCCCTCAATGCTCTTGATGTTGATTTCAGGACAGTAATAATACTGTGCGACCTGGAAGGATTTAAGTATGATGAAATGGCTAAGATCCTCGATATTCCAATAGGAACTGTGCGAAGCAGATTACATCGTGCACGGAACCTCCTAAAGGAAAAACTTAGTGAATACGCAAAAACAATGGGTTATAAAACAGCATGAACCTATGAGTAATCCTGACCAGAGCCGCATGAAGCAAGACTGTGAAAACCAACGTGAATGCATGGAAATGCTTCAACTTATTGTTGACGGAGAGGCATCTTCGGAACAAAAAGAACATTTTTTAAAGCATCACCTCGAAGAATGTATGCCATGTTACAAGAACTACCATCTCGAGGTAGCCATTCGACAACTTCTTAAATCAAAATGCAGTGGACAGGCGCCACAAGAATTGGTCGATAGCATCAAATCAAAAGTAATTCAAAACTTAGCCCATTGATGGCAGGAAAAGCCATCATTTTTTCCGCACCTTCTGGTTCGGGCAAGACTACTATTGTTAAGCATCTCCTTGCTACAAATCCCGATTTAGGATTTTCAATATCGGCATCCACGCGTGATAAACGCGGCCGGACCGAAGCCCATGGCAAGGATTACTATTTCCTCAGCCCTAAAGAATTCAAAGCAAGAATTGATGGCGATGAATTTATAGAATGGGAAGAAGTATACGAAGGCAATTTTTATGGAACGTTGAAGTCTGAGATCAAACGTATTTGGAACGAAGGAAAGAACGTGATCTTCGATGTTGATGTGAAAGGTGGATTAAACCTGAAAAGGTATTTTGGAAATGATGCACTTTCGGTATTCGTAAAAGCCCCTTCAATGGAAGTGCTGAAAGAAAGATTAAAAGACCGGGGCACGGAATCAGAGGAAAGTCTTTCAAGACGCCTGTTCAAAGCAACCTTTGAGATGAGCTTCCAGGACAAGTTCGACGTTGTCCTCATTAACGAAAACCTCGACAAGTCATTGGCAGAAGCGCAACGGCTCTACAATGAGTTTAAGAATAAGCCATGAGCTTTTCTTATCTTCACAGCCGATGGTTTCAGCTCAAAAAATAGGACTCTTTTTCGGTTCATTTAATCCTATTCACTCCGGCCATATGATCGTGGCCAATCTGATGGCCGAAGCCACCGATCTAAAAAAGGTCTGGTTCGTGGTATCGCCACAAAGTCCCTTCAAACCCGCAAAAGGACTCCTGCATGAATTCGATCGCTACGATATGGTGCGTGCTGCCGTCCATGACAATTATAAGCTTGAAGTTTCAGATGTCGAGTTTCACCTGCCCAAGCCAAGCTATACCATTCATACACTGGTTCACCTAAAAGAAAAACACCCTGAAAAGGAATTCAGCATAATCATGGGTGAAGACAATCTTGAGGGATTTATAAGATGGAAAAACTACAAACAAATCCTTGATCACTATGGATTGTACGTTTATCCGCGGCCAAATGCGCAACCTTCGGACCTGAAAACGCATCCTAACGTTAAGTTTGTGGAGGTACCGATGCTCGATATTTCAGCAACTTTTATCCGGAATTGCATCCGAAAGAACCAATCTGTGCGTTATCTCGTTCCGGATGCAGTGGAGGAGATGATCAGAGCCAGGGGTTTTTATCTGGATTAAACAGCAACATTTTCCGTCAAATGCCATTGCCCGCCTTACGCTTTAGGATTCCTC
>Ga0193738_1000078_pt1 | contig 61028 bp, 45 predicted proteins | sample L2a1metaG_FD_144927 | JGI IMG/M metagenome (GOLD analysis project Ga0193738, IMG submission 144927) | Soil microbial communities from a riparian zone of the East river system, Colorado, United States - L2a1 | ecosystem: Environmental > Terrestrial > Soil > Riparian zone | place: USA: East River... | reverse complement strand
CTAGCATCACGATCCCGATAGCTAACGGGATGCCGGAACCCACCACCATCCGGTTGTTGAAAAAGCCCCTAAAAGCAGAATTTAAACGCATTTAAATTTCTCTTTACAAATCGTTTACAATGAGCGGCAACGCGCTTGATATGTGAAGTTAATACAATTTTTGCGTATCAAACTTTTCAAGAAATAGCCTCCCTGACAGCATGCCGGTTTTACCATCTTTTTATCGCTCACGACACGCAGTATGGGAAAAATTTACATGCATTTACATTCTTTTTACAAGCCGTTTACCATTGCCCCTGCAATTCGTACGTACGTTTGGTTACACAAAATCAAAGGAGCTTCATTTTGAAACAGTTGAAAAAAAGTTCGGTTGTCACCGTGTCCATGTCTAAGGACAAAATCCAAAAGTGAAACAATTGAACTATACCAAAACAAACACGCACGATTATGAAACTACTTCATCACATCCTTTCAAGACCCCTTGTATTGCTGGTGACATTCCTGTTCATGAGCTTCACAACTGACAAAGTCAATGTTGTTGCTCCTGCAAATGGTCAAACGATTATGATCGCGCTGTTGCTTGATACAAGCAATAGTATGGATGGCCTGATCGATCAGGCAAAATCGCAGTTGTGGAAAATTGTAAATGAAGTGGCCGCCGCCAAGAGCGCAGATGGCAAACAGCCCAATATTAAGATTGCACTGTATGAATACGGCAATAACGGACTTTCGCCTGATGAAGGCCATATCCGCCAGGTGAGTCCTTTAAGCGAAGACCTTGATGTTATTTCGGAGAAGCTGTTTTCGCTACGCACCAATGGTGGAAACGAATTTTGCGGACAGGTGATTAAAACTGCCTTGAATCAATTGGCCTGGTCTGCCTCCAATGCTGATTTGAAAATGATTTTTATTGCAGGCAACGAACCCTTTACCATGGGAAATGTATCATACGAGCTAGCCTGTGGTGCGGCAAAGGAGAAGGGAGTTATGGTGAATACCATTTACTGCGGTGATCTTAATGATGGTGTGTCGTTGAGCTGGAAACGTGGCGCGGAATTAACAGGAGGAGCATTTATGAGCATCGAACAAAACAATCAAACTGTTTACGTACCTACGCCCTACGATGACCAGATGACTGCCTTGAACGACAAACTTAACGCGACCTATGTTTACTACGGAGCGTCAGGTGAGTCCAGGAAGGAACAACAAATTGAGCAGGATAAAAATGCAGCGAGTTATGGTTCGTCCAATATGGCGGAGCGTAGTTTTTGCAAGAGTTCACACGCCTATAAGAACTCCAGTTGGGATCTGGTGGATGCCGCAAAAGACAATGAAAAAGTTATTAGCGAAATTAAGTCAGACGACCTTCCCACAGAAATGCGCACCATGACCATTGCTCAGCGCAAGATATACATCAAGCAAAAATCCGTAGAGCGTACAAAGGTTCAGGGCGAGATACAATCCCTTAACGAAAAACGACTACAATATATCGCTAATAATACTCTCCAAAGCAAAGATAAAATGTTGGATGCATCCATGATGAAAGCGATTAAGGAACAGGGGAGGGCAAAGAATCTGAAGTGGAAAGAAGGTTGTTAGTTCAATAGCAAGGCCATAGCTGCGTATAAGGTATAAGGGAATAAGGAATAAGGTATAAGGAATAAGGTATAAGGTGTTCGTTATAAATCAGCGAAGTTCCATCCAATTAAATCAAATTTATTATGCGTTTCCTACATCTGACTTTGTTGTATTGTATGCTGAACGTCTTTTACTTTGATCAGGCTTTGGAATTTCCACCATCTCCGACAAAGATTTTAAAATCCATCAATGCCAATCCGGCCACAACAAATAATGTTGAAGGGGGAGCAACTAACATCATTTACCAATCAAAAGATGGCGGGCAGACATGGCAGGACATCAGCGATGGTTTGCCAGTCAATGAACAGCCTGAAGGTTTTTTTGCAGGTGAGTCAGATCTCTATTTACGTGTAAAAGATGTAATGTATCGGAGTAAAAGTAACCTTAAAACTCCTGTTTGGGAAAAAGAGAATGATCTCGATCCACGAACCGGATCGATTGCTTTCAATCGTTCCGGGGTCATGGCCTACAATTATGCTGGACAGATTTATCAAAAGGTACCCTCTGCAGGAACCTGGTTACCGATCCATACAAATTTCAAAACACATTCGATGCGAACTATTTTTGAAACAGCTGATGGGACGGTATTCGTAGGTTGCGATAGCGGTCTTTACAAATCTACCGACAGGGGAGAAAGCTGGGAACGAGTGCAAGATGAAGGCTGGGTCATGGATATAGTGGAGTCAGGAGGCGTTCTCCTCGCCAAAGGTCAAAAAGGCATCATGCGTTCGACAGACAATGGTGAGCACTGGGAATGGGTGATCAGCGAGGGTGGGGTGGGTATAGCTATTGAACGTATCGAGGGTGGATTTGCTGCGATAGTTGCTAACACCAGCACTATTTCCAGAACGATACACATTTCATTGGATGATGGGAAGACCTGGAAAGCCATTGACGAAGGGCTTCGACCTTCTTTGTTCATTTCATCTATCAAACAAATGGGCGAATATTTAATATGTGGTCATCCGGATGGTATATTCCGGTCATCTGACATGGGCAAAACCTGGAATATGGTTCATCCCAGTGTTGATAAAAAAGAGTACGTATATAGTAGTGATCCTTTCAATGATCATAGAGAAGTGTTTAAGATCTATGTTTCCGGTAATGTATTGTACGCTGTGGCGGGAAGTGCCGGATGCTGAAACAATGAGATTCATTACTTTCCTGGTATTTTTTCTATCACTTTGTCCCGATAGCTATCGGGATGCGGCCGGCCAAGGGAGTTGGGAGGCTGATAGTGACATCATGTTGCAAAGAACCAGCTGTGTTTTCTATTTCGCAGCGGTCTCTATATGCCTTACGATAGTTCCGTACCATCTGGGCTTATCCTAAAAGAAAAAACCTATTTTATCGAATTAATATGCCTGATCCTGCATTAGTTTCCTGCAGAGAGATTGTTTTTAAAAAATGAACAACAAACTGACTACCTTATCAAGAAGAAAATTAAATTAACGATGAGTAAATCTAACAGAACAATTATCCGGACTGTTTTCCTGGGAGTGTTTATCGCGACAGGCATCTTTAATGTCTCTTATGGACAAGCCAAAGTCGATAAACTCGATAAGCTAATAAGTGCCTATGCTGACTATGGAAAATTTAATGGATCTGTTCTGGTCGCGGAAAAAGGTAACGTTATTTACAAAAAGGGTTTTGGATTGGCTGATATGGAATGGAATATTCCCAACCAGCCCGACACTAAACATAGGCTAGGTTCCATCACGAAGCAATTTACTGCCATGTTGATCATGCAATTGGTTGAACAAAGTAAATTGAAATTAGATGTACCCATTTCCACCTATCTTCCTGACTATCCTAAAAAAAACGGAGATGTAATTACTATTCATCAACTGCTCACACACAGTTCCGGAATTCCGAATATGACTTCGTTTCCGGGATTCGTTAAGGACATCATGCGTAATTCTTACAGTCCCCTACAGCTTGTGAACCTGTTCGCTGATTCAACGCTGCAATTCAAACCCGGAGAAAGATTTGACTACAGCAATTCAGGCTATATACTATTGGGTTATATAATTGAGAAAGTAACAGGTAAATCTTACGAGCGGGTATTACAAGAGAATATCTTTACGCCGCTCAAAATGAACAATACCGGATATGATCATGCCAGACCTTTGTTGAAGAACAGGGCTAACGGCTACGAAAAGAATGGAAGGCATTATGTAAATGCAGATTTTATTGACATGTCGGTCCCATACGCTGCGGGATCATTGTATTCAACAGTAGAAGATCTATTTCTCTGGGATCAGGCATTGTATGGCAATCAAGGGCTGCGGAAGGAAAATATGGATCTGTTATTTACTAAACATATTTCGTCAGGTGGAGGACATTATGGTTATGGCCTGAACATTGGTGACATTCCCTTAGGTAACACGGCAGAACGAATAGCGACAATCGGCCACGGAGGTGGGATAAACGGTTTTAACACACAGCTCACTCGAATCCCATCGGATAAATCATTCATTGTGTTATTGAATAACACAGGAGGAGCACCTCTCTATGAAATAACGAATGCCATTGCTGCAATTCTGTATGACAAATCCTACGACCTTCCTAAAAGATCTGTTGCTTATTCATTGGCAGACAATATAGAAAAACAGGGGCTTCCGGCTGCACTTGTTTATTATAATGGAATTAAAGATTCCATCGGGTATTCCCTCAATGAAAACGAAATGAATAGAACAGGGTATGAATTTTTACAGGCGGGCAAAATGAATGAAGCCGCCGCAGTTTTTAAACTTAATACACAAGCGTTTCCTAAATCATCAAATGTTTATGATAGCTATGGTGAAGCACTAATGGCACTTGGAAACAAAACCGAGGCCATCGAAAATTATAAGAAGTCTGTAAAACTAAATCCGGGTAACGAAGGCGGTATCAAGATCTTAAAAGACAATGGCATAAAGACAGATGACCTGATCAAAAAAGTTCCTATTGAATACTTGAGACTTTTGGAAGGGGAATACCATAACGTCGATAATAAAGAATGGAAGATCAAATTTGATGTAACAGAAGGCATACTGTATGGCAATGACAGAGGCTACAGATATAAAGTACTTCCGATTGTTGGGGAAGGTGAGTTTGTCAATCCGGATGATGGAGCTTCACTGGTTTTCGATACCAAGAACAAGAAAGCAATAACTATGGTACTTTTTGGAAGGGCCAGGTTTAAGAAGGTTATATGAGGTGCCTGTCGGGCAATGAAGTTGTGCGCGATCAGAATGGAGTCAAGCATCAGAAACCGAAAGCAAACTCATGAACGTGGCCAGCTCGTTTTGGCAAGAAGCGCCGTTCGAAAAGATGCCTCCAATTTCACTTGAAGATACTTAAGTAAACCTCCTTGTTAATAAATGTATGATCACGCCGTAAACAGTGTTCTTGAAATTTTGGTACTGCCTGCTACTTGCTCATCGCCCCATTTTTATTTTTAATCATACCATGTAAAAAATTGTGTTCGCCTTTCATAGATACGTTCCAGGCTTCCTTCACCATTCCTTGTTTCCTTCAAAAAATGTCTGCTTAACAATTTATATTCAACAGATGGCCCCGCACCAGCATAGAAGGGTAGGGGAAATCCGCTGTCTGTTAGGCCTTCTAATTGATCGATTATCAAGGAACAATTGCTCCGGTTATAGGTAAATGTTCCGTACATCGCATTGTGAACATCACCTCCGATGTATCCCGGCTTCCCTCCACAAAAATCGCTTAACGAAGGCAGGATATTTTGGGTAAATTGATCAAATTCCCCTGCTACGTCTCCACTTTTGAAAAACTTTAAATACTCCAGTCGTACCATGAATATGTTCTCATAGTTTACGACTCTTCTAAAATTGTTGTTGGGGTTCGCGCAACTAGCTTCGTAATAACTATTCCCCGTATCACTACAACATCCGATGACCGTACCGGGTGTGATTGATGGGTACATGGGGGCGGTGTAGAAATCACCAGTGCCCTCGGTAGAGATCCATTCCCAAATATCCTCGTATGGAAAATTGCAACCGCCATCAGTAAGCGCTTCAACGCTTACCGGTAAATCGAACTCATCAATACCCAATCCACTATCATCAAGGGGGATAATCTTGATATCGAAGGAAAATGGCGGTTTCAAGCCAGTGAGGTCAAAATCAACATTCATGAAGACGATAGTATCGGTTTCATCTTCGATCTCAAATTCGGCCTTAATGTAAGAGTCAGCACCTGTGACCTGCGCATAAAAGGATCCCGAAGATATTTGTTGTCCGACGGGTTTTAAAATTTTGATCCGGTTCTTAATGCCCTCGACCCAAAAAATGGTGTCGGTATCAATCTTTAGGTCCGCCTTCTTTGCAAGTGTAGGTGTAGTACCAGGAATGACCGTACTGTTTCTGAATCTCAGAGCTTTGATAATTTTATTCACATCGACGCTAATGGGGTTTGGTTCCGGTTTGGGATCACCGGGAGCAGCATCCTCACTGCAGCCGGCAAAAATCATTAGCAGAACAGTAATTAATAAGATCAGGTGGTAGAATTTTAGGACTTGCGTTTTCCATAAAATTTGCATTTAAAGCTTGACAACTATTTGTACTCCGCAAACCTAGTCCATAGGTCTCCTGTGGACTTGTAGTACCTTTGCAGAACCATGTAGTATTTGATGTAACCCGAAAAAATGCATGTACTATTATTGCATCGGCATGTAGTATTATTGCTATTACCTGGAGAAAAAGGATTTCTGTCTTGAAAGGAGGGTAATAAAAGAGACCCGCTGTAAGGCGCTTAAAAGGAACCGGGCAGGGGGATGTCTATCTTAGAATTTACTTTTTTCACTGGGGGGATGGCCAAACTCCTCCTTAAAGCATTTGCTGAACCAACTGGGGTCGTTAAATCCGGTAGAATATGCCACCTCGGATACCGTCAGATCGGAGGAGGAAAATAGTTTCTTTGCATTTTGCAGCCTGACCTTACGAATAAAAATGGCCGTCGAGGTATTCGTGAGTGCCTTCAATTTCCGGTACAACTGTGATTCGCTCAAATGCATTGCTCTTGCAAGTTGTTCAGTCTGGAAAGAGCTATCATCTAAATGATTATTTATCTCTGCGATAATTTTATTAATGAATTCATCATTCTTGTTCCCGGGATTTTGTATCGTGTATGACGGAGAATCCCGGTACCTTTGTTGAAGAATTTTTCTTAACGCTACCAGTTTTTCCATCCGTAACAAAAGTTCTTCCTTTTGGAACGGTTTGATCAAATAGGCATCGGCCCCGAAGGATAGACCGGACATTTTATCGGCCTGTGTAGCCTTTGCCGTAAGGAGGATTATCGGTATATGATCCGTCCTTATATCTTTTTTCAGGATCTCGCAAAGTTCAAACCCATTCTTTTTTGGCATCAAGACGTCGCTTATAACGATGTCGGGTATTTTGGCCATCGCCATCTCGATTCCAATCTCGCCATCGGGTGCATATAGTATCTGATATTTGTCTTCAAGGCACATTATAATGTAGTTTGAAACATCACTGTTATCCTCGACGATTAGCGCAATAGGAAGTTGGGAAGAACTATCCGCAATCTTTGGAGTGATTATACCTGTTGGAAAACTCTCCGAAACATTTTCAAGGGGGATTGCTACAGATCGTTTTTCATTTTGCGTGATGGGTAATTTTACGGTAAATGTGGTACCCAATTTTTCCTTGCTTTCCACCGTGATTTCACCATTCATCAATACGATGAGATCCTTAGTCAGGGCTAATCCAATGCCCGTTCCGCCGTGTTCTCCAGCATCAGTCTTCACTTGATAAAACCGATCAAAAATAAAAGGTATGTTTTCTCTGGAAATACCAATCCCTGTGTCCTTGATTTTGATAATGAGTTGATTCAAACCTTTGATACCGTTTCTACTTACATGGACTATGATTTTGTCTTTTTTGGTACAGAACTTAACGGCATTTGACATCAGATTAGATATAATCTGCGAAATTTTGTCGCGATCATAATCCATTATAATTTCAGTATCCTCGTTATAGAATATAATCGAAATCTGTTTTTCTTCAGCGATAGAATGAAAGCTCTCGGTCAAATATTTTAAATGGGTAATAATATTACCCTGTTCCAATTTCAGGTTTAGCTTTCCTTCTTCGAGTTTAGACAGGTCGAGGATCTGATTGACCAAATTCAATAAATTGTTCGAATTACGCTCGATCATTTCAAACTGGGTATCCGTCTTTATCGGCGCATCGCGCAATTTATCTCTCAGGGTCTGTGCCATTCCCAGAATGACGGTGATAGGTGTTCTGAATTCATGGGTGATATTGGCATACAATTTCGTTTTCAAATTATTCAGCTCCTTCAGTCGGGCAACTTCACGTTGTTCGAACCTTCTTTGCAGAAAAAAGCGACTCATAAAAAGAATAAATCCCAGGGTCAGGAGAAGATATAAAAAATAGGCAAAATTACTCTTGTGCCAGGGGGGCGAAACATGCAGTCGTATCTCCAACGGATTTTGTTTCCAGAAGAGGGATTTTATTTTCCCCTGGACCTGCAAAGTATAGTCTCCTGGTGCCAGGTTTAATAGCTGAATTTCTTTTCTATCATTTAATTCGTTCCATTCTTCATCGTTGGGTATCAATTTATAAACGAACCCGCTATTTTCCGGTTTTGAAAAACTGAGATCGGAAAAAGATAAATAAGAGGGAAACTCATTAAATTTTAAATAGACGTCTTTGGTATCGGTGATGTTTTGATCGATAATGGTATGGCTATTGTTTGGATCTATTTCCTTACCTTTTATTTTTAGGGAAGTAAAGGTTAGATTTCCCTCCTTGTATAATTTATCGATGTCGTGCGAATTAAAATAATTGAAACCGTTGACACCCCCAAAATAGAGTTCATTTGTTTTCGGATCCCAATATTGAGCTCCCAGGTTGAATTCCGAACCTTGAATACCGTCCTTTCCAGTATAGTTGGTAAAAGTTTCATTCGTTTTATTAAACCGAAATAATCCTGAATTCGTCGATAGCCACAGATCCTTGTCGGCATCTTCTAAAATACTATAGACAACCGAATTTGTTAAACCGTCCTTTTCGCCATAATATGTAAGCTCATTTGTATTTCTGTCGTATTTATAAAGCCCATTATCAGTGCCTATCCAAAGTATATTTTGGGCATCGTGAAAGGTGGTGAGTACACCAATGTTTTGCAGGGTCTTTGCGTGCTCAGAATCGTTAAGATAGGTCGTGAATACCGGTGTGCCGACATCATCATTTGTAAAATGAAGTTTGTTCAATCCGTTCGTAGTGGCTATCCAATAGTTGTTATCGGTATCCTGGTTGATATGGTAAATGAGGTCCGAGCTTAACGCGTTGGTGCCGTTTTGATTGACGAATCGTTGAAAGGTGAATGTATTGGTAGCTAAGTTACCGGTAAACTTATTGATGCCGCCACCATAGGTAGCAACCCATACTTGTTTCTTATTATCGATAAGGATGTGCCGTGTATCATTATTGCTTAAGGATGTGGTATCATCGTTATCAAAAAACAGGGATTTGATCTTTGGCCGCGCGGGGTCGAAGTTATTAAGATTGATTATCGACACTCCCTTCGTGGTGGCAAGCCAAAGGTTATTTTTATCATCTTTCACAATGCCTCGAATGACATTGTAAGCCAGCTTGTTATTGGTGCTTTCTTTGGTAATCGTAGTAACTTTTCCCTTAGCGTCAATGCAATCTAAGCCACCCCTCGTGCCGATGAATAAATAATCGTTTGCCTTATAAATGGAAAAAACATGGTTGTTGTTTATGGCCTTTTTACCCGTAACATTTATGGTTTTAAAGACTGGCTCAACCAGTGATAAAGCGTCAAGTTTATTGGTCCCGATCCACAGCAAGTCCTTATCCAACAGTAGTGCATAAACACGGTTCGAGGTAATCGAATTAGTATTGTTTTTATCGCCTACATAAATGACACATTCATTGAAACTTATCTGCTCCTTATCCCATTGGGATAAAACAAATAGCCCATTATCTGTGGCAACAAAATATTGTTCCTCTTTTTTCCAAATGTCATGGATAGTCAGTTTCTCTGTCGAATTTGGACTGAATTTTTCGATCGATACTGGGCTGAGGTTATTTTCGGATATATCATAAAAGTAGAGCCCAGCGGTCGTCCCAAGCCAAATAGAACCACCATCTACAGCAATCCTGTTTATTTCATTGATGGGTTGTTTAAAAACAATTTCTTTAAATTGAAATGGTTGCCTGGATAAGTTGGTATAAAAAAAGCGTCCGTCTTTGGTCCCGACATATAAGGTCTCGTCATTGCCAATGACGATCGCCGTCAGTTTTAAATTCCGGGATGAAAAAAAATCAACTTTATCCTCGTGTAGCGATCCATCCCTAATTGAAAAAACAGAGAGCCCGTTGTTCAGGTACGTTGCAAATACATTTCCCTTTATATCTTTTGCCAGACCGGTACAGTTGCTGCTCGTATTGCCTATCGACTTGAAATTGTTAAACTTTTTGTTGTAGTAACATATCCCATTGTTTGAAGTTCCTATCCAGATGAGATTATCATTGTCCAACAACGCATTTATAAAGTTTCCCGAAATGCTTTTGTCATTGCCTATTTCATTTTTATATATGACAAAGCTGTTTCCATCAAAACGGTTCAGGCCATCCTGGGTGCCCACCCAAAGATAACCTTTTGAGTCTTTTATGATCGCCCTGACTGACTGTTGCGATAATCCCTCTTCCAGGCCATAGTGATAGAAAATTTTTTCCTGTGAAAAACAACTCGCAGTAATAAGGAATAAGACCAGCGCCAAAAAGAGTTTGGTGAATTTCAAAATAGATACCGCCTTAAGAACCATGGCAGGTCCGATTTTTAATGTGTGACTGGGAATACCTAAATTTAGAAAGTTTCACCAGAAACATTGGCATACTTGGCTGAGCCTGATCCAAATCCTGGTGCCGATGGTTGGCGCGTTCGTTTGGCAATGGCGCGACTAGGAGGGATGTCGTCAAACGTAATGGCGGTGATGTCACAGTTATTCACCTGCCAGAGGGTTGGATTTTTAAGAGGCTGGTGATAGTGTATTCAATATTCTGACCAAAAACCATGCTGGCGAGCTCAACACCCCGCGCAGCTATGGAGATAATGTCCTATTGTGTGGGCGGAGTATCTAATCGCTTACTTAAAAACAGTCAAGCGCCGAAGGTCAAGAAAGGTATTGTGAGCGATAAACTTGCGATGAAACACTCTTTGGCAAGCTTGGCTTAGGGTGGGAGAGTGCGGCTTGACAATGTGTAGCGATGCAGGTAGAGTATATAAAAAAATAGAACTTAATTCGGATGCTGCTAAGTAAGGGAAGCTTTCAGGCTCGCGCCCTTTTTCCCGGCCTCAGGGCGGTCGTCCCTAAACTAGAATTTGTTCACACCAATAAAATCATCCCACTCAACTCTTGAATCATATTCGTACTCATGCTTACGTGAGATGAGTCCGTCGTTGATCCTCAGCACCATAACGCCATGATAGGGGGTGTCGCCAAAGTGAAAGGTGTATTCACCTACGCCGATCTGCAGTTTCTTATCAAAAGCTACCGTATGCCATTCCATAGAAGTAGTGAACCCTTGCTTTTTCTTAGCCTCGGCAAACTCTGTGAGCGCATTCAGCATCGCAGGCCGTCCTCCGGCGGAGTAATTGACGGTCACTTTACCATCTTTATCATATTTCGGTTTTAATGTAAAGGCGTCTTGGGTAAAACATCCGGAAGATTTACCAGGATCGTTCTCTGCCCAACCCGCTATCCAGGTGTCAATCAGCTTTCGGAATTCGGTTCCCGCAATTCGATTTCTCGACAAACCTTTAAACGCCGACTGGTTTGTTCCCACGAATTCATGCCAGTCGTTGTAAAACTCAAATGTATAATCACGCCAGTTGCTGATTACATTGTTCTTTACGTGGATCATCGCCACACCATGGCCCTGATAGTCACCGTAACGGAATGTGTATTCGCCGAAACCCGTCTGGTTGGTTTCGTCAAATCCCCAACTCTGCCACACCATATTCATTCGATCGGAACGCCCGTTGTCTCCACCAAAGAATTTGTAAATGTCGTCCTTCCCCTGGTGTACGAAGCCCTTCACGTTCGCAGCGTTGAAGTCGGGTGAACTGAAGAGGGCATCCGAAGAAAAACAATCGACAGCCTTTTTTGCATTGCCTTCGTTCCATCCATCGGCCACTTGCCTGATCAGTTTCTCAAATCCTTTTTGATCCAACGCTACCGACTGGCCGGTAAGAAGAAGGGCAATGACAAAACCCGCGAATACACTGAGCTGTCTCATGTCTTTAACTATTTGATACGTAGCCATTCTCGGCCAAAAGCATGCCATTTACGGACCGTGCTGTCTTTGGCCGCCGTAAAAATCACGGAAGGAATTCCCTTCGATTTTGAACCAAATACGTTTCGAAGATGATATCTGTCAAATGATAAAACCAGATCACAGTTAAAAGTGAACAAAGCTTATTTTGTCGAGGCGCCCGGCCAAACCAATCACACAGATTTAAAAAGACACCCGCATCGATATCCCAAAATCGCACGAGTTTGTGTCAGACGCGGACAGCTTTCTATTCCGCACGCTCGTAACTTTGTGGCTGATGATGCCAGGCCATTTGAGCGGCCAAGCGTTACGGAGAGCGCGGGCCTTGAACGGGGCATAACGGCGGAACAGCCACTTAGCTTAGAATAAGTTATATAATTTATATTATGTTAAATAGAATTCTTCCAGTATCCTGTGGTTTCCATTCCCCGCTTGTCCGTATCTAGCATCGGCCATTTTTTTAACCATCGTTATGAAACATCTTTTACTGGCTGGTGCCCTGGTTGCATCTGCCGCCGTTTTTGGACAAAACAATCCGTCGTCATCCAAATACAACCGCCTTTGGGAACACATCGAAAAACAAGAGTTTACCAAAGCCGAGCAATTAATCGCCAGTGGCAGCATCGACCGCGATAAAGCGCATGATGCATACCTCACAGGAATTTATCTGAAGACCTACCGGCAACGGATTGATGAAACCTACGACTTCATTAACTCCTTCTATCGCCAGGCTGTCAATCCTGATCCGTACGTGTATGCGTTATGGTTTTCGCCTGCTACGCTGGGTCAATATGGAAAGAAAACGAAACCTCACCAGATCGCTTTGATCCGAACGCTACTGGAGAATCAAAAGACGTTTGGCACCATCCGCGCTGCGGCTCATTATCAATACGGTATAAATTATCTGTTTCAAAACCAATTTGATTCAGCTCGAATGCAGTACGCGCAAATTGGAGGAATTCAGAACTGGCAATATGCGGGTCCTTTCGAAAACCTTTCGCAGAGCGGGATATTCAAGACCCATGGTCCCCTTGAAAATCCTGATGGTAAGGCGGTGTTTTCTTCAGTTACGCTCGCAAAAGTAAAGTGGTTCTCCCCTTCGAATGAAAATCCGGATGGCTGGATCCCCTTTTCAAATCAGATCCACCATAAAACCGCCGTCGCCTATGCGCAAACATTCGTCACTTCTTCTACTGATCAGGTAGTTCTGTTTAACGTGGGTGTTACTGGCGCTATACGTGTGTGGCTTAATGATGCGATGGTCCTTTCCGAAACTACCGAACGCATTACGGAGCTCGATACGTATACCGTGAAGTGTAAATTACAAAAGGGTGTGAACCGTATACTCGTTCAGATGAGCTATACGCAAAATTTCTACCCCAACTTCGGACTCAGAATTACTGACCTCGTTTATGAACCGGTCGCTGGCATCAAAGGAAGCAACGTACTCAAACCGTATACAAAGACTCCGCAGTCACCCGTACAGATCATGCATTTCGCTGAGGACTTCTTTCAAAAAAAGATCGAAGCAGAACCGAGAAACCCGCTTAACTATCTCCTTCTCGCCGATGTGTATCTGCGGAATAAGAAAACGACGGAAGCAAGAAGTCTGCTCGAGTCGGCATTAGAAATTTCGAAAGACAATAACCTACTGCGATCAAAGCTGATCGAAGTATTGAAGAAAGAAGACAATCAAACGGCTATGCTTGAGGAACTGGACAATATAAGACGTACCGATCCCACCGCGCCGGCCATACTTGATATTGATATCCTTAACAGCGTTAACACACAGAAATACAACGAAGCACTTGAGCTGGTCGCAAAGTATGAAAATATGTACGGCGAAGATCTCAAAACACTGCAGACAAGAATTGGAATCCTTGCCAAACAAAAAAAGGTAACTGAAATGGTGGCCCTGACGGAAAGCACCTTTCAAAAGTATCCTGATGATTCGAGGCTCATTCCTGTGATGTATGCTATTCATTCAGAGATCCATCGGAACAAGGAAGCTGGGATGAAGGTCTTTGATGACTACCTGGCCACGAATTACAACCATCCCCTCTTAAAGCAATACCTTCAATTGCTCGACCAGGAAGGCAAGTCAAAGATTGTGGCTGAAAAACGGAAATGGATGGTGACGAAATTCCCATTCGAAACATCGCTTACAGTCGACAATGCACAATATCACATCAAATCAAAAGAGTATACCGAAGCCGAGGACTACCTGAAAAAAGCGCTGGACCTCTCCCCTTACCATGAACAAGCGTGGGAGTTGTTAGGAGATGTGAAACGTGAGCAAAACAAAAAAGACGAGGCTATTACAGCTTACCAGCAATCACTGCAGTTTGATCCCAATCAATACGAGGTGATCAGCAAGCTGAGAAACTTGATGGGAAAGCCAGACGCTTATAAGATCGTTCCCCAGATCAGCGTAGATGATATTGTGGCGAAGGATGTTCCGCCTGCAGTTAATCTCACCTCGGAAGCAGGTTATTATGTCGTGGAGGAAGATCGCAGCATTGTGATGCATTCCGGTGGCGCAACAGAAGAGTTCAACACCTACATTGTACGCATCACTAACGAGAACGGGATTAAGGAATATAAAGAATCGACGATTAACTATACTTCAAGTCAAAACCTATTTATAGAGAAGTTTGAAGTCATAAAACCGTCCGGTTCTCATATTCGAGGCGAGCGCAACGAAAACGAGATTGTTTTTACTAATCTTGAAGTTGGTGATATCGTCGTATTCCAATATCGTTATCAAAATTTCATCAACGGCAGGTTTGCCAATGACTTTTGGGCTAAGCAATACTTCCAGGGGAGCGCATATATTGCCCACTCGCGGTACACTTTACTGTTGCCTGCAAGCCGAAAGCTCAATTATCAGATGACGAATTCATCTTTGAAACCGGCTATCAGTGACGTGGAAGACTTCAAGCAATATGCCTGGGAGACAACCAAACAACCGGCTTATAATTATGAGCCCTACATGCCAGCTACAGTGGACGTTCTTCCTGTTCTTCACATTTCTACGCTGAACTCATGGAATGAAATCTCCACATGGTACGCTGACTTGATCAATAAAACTTCGGAAGAGACATTCGAGCTTACTACTGCCTTTCAAACTCTTTTTTCAAAAGACGAGCTCAAGACTCTAAGTGAGTTTGAGAAAGCACGCAGGATCTACACCTATATACAGGATAACATCCGCTATAGCTCTGTTTCATTCCGTCAAGGCGCTTATCGTCCGCAATCGGCCTCCAAAACACTCTCCACGCGATTGGGTGATTGTAAAGATCTGTCCAATCTGTTTATGAAACTTTGCGAAATGGCTGGCATTAGGACGCAAATGGTCCTGACAGACACGGGAGAGAACGGTGAAAAAGACATGGTTCTCCCCTCCCTCGAATTCAATCACTGCATTGCTAAGTCAATGCTGGATGGAAAGGAATACTATATTGAACTCACGGACCGTCACCTTCCATTCACAAGCATGCCAAATAATTTGACAGGGGCATTGATACTCGAAATTCCGTTGAAGTCTGACTCAAAAATTTCAGAGCTAAAAGTTCTACGCACTACGACAAAATCCCGGGACATAGCCAAGGCGGATGTAGTCATCAGGCCTTCCGGCAATGATGTTATGGTTCATACAAAACAAACTAAGTATGGCAATCTAACGTCGCGGGTTAGGAATGACTTTTCAAATCTTTCGTATGACAAGCAGCTTATCAAACTACAGGAGTATATCGCTAGTCAAAGCAAAAACATAGCCATTGACACCTTGTATTTCGATGATTTGGAATCAACAATAGATTCTCTTGCCTACACATATCGTTATAGCATCAAGGATGAAGTTTCCGAAATAGCGAATCTGAAGACGTTGAAACTCATATTTCCGGATCTTGTCGCCACATCCAACCATTTTATTTCTCAAACACGCGAGTACCCGGTCAATTACAACGCGTATGAGGATACCGATGAATACGAGAGCACAGTTCGTGTCGAGCTTTCGAAAGGAGAAAAATTCTTAGACCTGCCTGCCGATGTTTCTCTTTCTTTTAAAGGAATGACCTATGACTTGAAATATAAGGTAGTCAATCCCGAGCTGCTTCTGGTAACCCGGAAGTTCACTACTAACAAATCACGCGTCGATGTGAAAGATTACATCAGCTTAAAAACATTCCTCGACAACATCGTTAAGGCCGAGAAGAGGATGATTGCATTTAAATAGTCAGGTGTAAGGAGAGTACGTGCAAGCGGAATACATCATTGGAATGACACTTTGATTGGCAGGGAGCTCAAACTGAAATATTACGTCTCCGGTGGCCATATCGTAAATACGAAGCTTGTTGCCACGCGAGAAGTCTGATGCGTAGATACCGGACCCCTGTCCTGCAAACTAAAGTGTTTTTGTTATGAGCATTCGGATGCCTGAGTTTCTTTACCACCCACTACAATCCCCCATCCATCCAACCAGATTATCAATGAAGGGTTGTGTGTCGATTTGGACCGCGTTCATATCCCCGAAAAAAAAGATCCGGCTTTTAGGATAATTCAGCAGCCCCATGACAGCAGAACCAGTAGGTTCATTGGGTTCTTTAACACTGTTAGCATTTAGGTCAACAAACTCATCTGGCCCCAATCGACCCAATACTTCAATATTGGAATTCAGGTCTCCTTCGAGAATCGCGGAACCTGCAATGTAGTACAGCGACTCCAGGTTGGCCGTGATCTGATGTGGTTCAAAGTTTTGAATAATTCCATTTGCTATTCCCTGAAATTTCAATCCTAAAAGGTCAGCAATTTCATCTTTAGGATCGAACTTCTTGTGATCGGTGAAGAATGCCAGATTCATTCCTCGATCGAGAAGTTTTGAATAAACTTGTACTTCCTTTTGCGTATAGCTTTCAAATCCTCCGGCTCGTAAAACAATATAGCTTCCAAAAAACATTTCTTCGGAAAGTTCTTTGCCTCTCCCTAACTCAGTCACTTCGAATCCTTTGCTGCGGAGCATCTCTGCAAACTCCTGTCCTTGGTGAGGCTTCTGCGTATCAAAACCAGAATCACCTTGCGGGAACCACCACACTCCACCATCATGGGATGCATCTATTACAATCTTGCATTTCAATGGTGTCGCCGTAACCTTCCATTCCGTGCTTGAATTCTTCGCGGTGTTAACCAAATTGTATGTGACTGTCTCTGTCAAGTCTAATGTGGAAACACCGGGTGTCTGTTCGACGCCGTTAACAAGTATTCTATAGTCGCCGTCGACTTCGAAGTCAGCCACCACAGCCGATAGATCAACATCGTGGTCCACTTCTAGGTCAACTTTCCTTTCTCCAGTGTTGATATGAGTAGCGAGAGAAGTTTGTCCTGACACGCTGTAGTCAAGAAAAATGGAGTCACCTACTGTCGATGACGGTTCTTCACTTTCACACCCGAACATAACCAGCGACGTTAAAAGGATATGGCTAATCGTTTTCATTGGAGGGTAATTTTGGGTGATAAATAACGGTCTCCCCAATTTACAAAGAGTCGCAACCCTCTTAGTGGCGTATTACGCCGTTGAGGTGTCTTTTTGTTGCAAGAAATGCAACTGAGCGTTGCCTATCTAGATATTCCTATCTAGCCACAGAACCTATCTTAAATAGTATTACCTCAAAGACAGTGGATCGCATCAATCCCCCATTTTACTCTAGATATCATAAAACTTGACACGAGAGTACAAGAGATTGGTACGCTGGTATCAATCTCAACGCGACTTACATTTTGAAATTAGCGCTTTCGAATCAATTAAATCCAGCCTCAATTATGAAAGCGTTTTTTTACACTCCTCTCCTCGTCATATGGAAATACACACGCGAAAGATTTTGTCGGATCATTCACTCTATCCGTGACTTGCATTTTGTTCTTTTTCAAGTCTTAAGATTCAGAAATGATGACTTTGACCTGGAGTGACACTCTGTATCCCTCGTCGCGAAATGACAAGTCGTTGTCGTCTTTGGGTAAATCCCAGCCTGTGTAGTGGCCATACCTTTGAGTCATAACACAAACAAAAAAGTTATGACAACACTAAGAAATGTTTTATTGCTCAATGCCGTAACCTCAGGCATTACAGGTTTGATCCTGGCAATTGTGCCGCGCTTCGTCGCCAATCTATTCGCTACTTCCAACACAACTGCGTTCGTAGCTGTTGGAATATTTCTTTTTGCTTTTGCAGTCATGGTTTTCAGAGCAAGCATTCAAAATCCGCTTCTTGAAAAAACTGTAAACACTATCATTGCACTTGATACCCTGTGGGTACTCACGAGCCTCGCTATCATTCTGCTGCAACTGCTGGATGTATCCACCTTAGGATATTCCTTAATAGCTGCTGTCGCTGCCTGGGTTGCACTCATGGCCTACTTGCAATTCAAGGGCAAGAAACAACTTGCGCCAAAGGAATTGGAAACACATTAATATCAAAATCATGAAAAAAATATCGATAACAATTCTTTTCGCTGCAGCATCACTTTCGGTGCAATCACAGACGGACACCATGGCCACAGCACCATGCGCAACGCCACTTGAAGTAGTGAAAACTTTCTTAACCGCTTACATGCAAAAAGATCACAAAACGTTTGTCGATTTGCTTCATCCCGATGTGGTGTGGGAACAACCTGGTGATAACACGGTGTCCGGAATCAAGAAATCAAAAGTAGAGTTACTTCAAATGGGTGCAAGAATGTCGGCGTTGTCGTTGAAAACTCTACGGTTGAACTATGTTCAATATTTCTCACCGAGTGGCAACAACGTAGTGTGTATTCTGCACTGGACAGCCGCTCAGCCGACCGGAAAAATTCTTGACATTCGTAACGTTGACGTGTACACAGTGGAAAATGGCAAAATCACTCACGCCAAAATTTATTCGGAAGACGTTGACAAAGAGAACGTGTTCTGGGGTCAACATTGAACGGTACGATTTGTATGTTTACTTTGCATAACAAGTTACAGCTCAACAAGGAATATCATTTTACCAGTCGGATGATGAATGCACAGAGAAAACAATTCGCATTAAGCATGTTGTCGTATGCTGTTCAGCGAGGAGTTGATGCTTCCGATCTATGCGAGGCCGCCGGCGTCCCTCTGACGCAGTTGAAGAGCGGCAATGAGTATGAATTTAATTATTCAACTCTGGAGAATCTCTGGAAAAACGCACAGCATCTTTGCAAAGATCCTTTGTTTGGTCTTCATTTCGGCGAGTCACTTCAGCTTGCAGCCCTGGGAGCGGTAGGCGAAATCATCAAAAGCAGTGAAACAGTAGGACAAGGCTTAACGTTGGCGGCCTCCTTCAGTCCTGTCGTTACGAACTTGTTCAGGATGGAAGTTGATAAAGACGAAGAAACTTTTATGGTGCGCCTGATTGAAACCAATCAGGCACACCCCAAAGAGGTAACACAGCAAGTAGCCGATTTTCTTTTGGTTTTCACTATTCATGAACTGAATGGTTTGTTGCTAAAGAAGATCGCTCCAAATAAAATATACTATTCCTATAAAATGTCCGATGAGACTGAATATGCGAGAGTGTTTCGATGCAGCCCCCTGACGACTGCTGGACCTCTCACGATTGAATTCGACAACACATTCTGGAATGAACCTATACTCACGGCTAACTATGACATTCAAAGGATCTTTCTGGAGAAGGTGAGTGCAACGGTCCATGATCCCATGAAGAATATTTCATTCCAGGTTAGCGTTATGGACTATCTGATGAAAAATTCTTACCTCGGAATCCTTTCCCTGGAGGATGTGGCCGCAAATTTCAACATGACTCCGCGAAGCTTGCAGCGTCGGCTGCAGGATGAATCTGCCACATTTCAGCAACTGGCGGATTCGGTTAAAAAATCACTTGCACTTAGTTACGTGGAGTCCGGTAAATATCAACTCAAGGAAATTTCATATATGCTTGGTTATAACGAGCTCAGTGCATTTTCAACGAGCTTTCAAGCGATGGACTGGAAAAGCGCCGGTTGACTTTCGCTCCTAATAAATTCGTTACTCCGCCTTTATTATTCTTCTGATTCTGTTTGCCGGGAACTCCGAAATATAAATGTCCCCTTCGGGTGACAGTGTAACACTATTTGGACCATCAAATGTACATTGCCCGATATCTCCGTCCTCCCCTCCTTTCACGCCTGTGCCCGCAAAGCGTGAGACTTCACCTGACTTATTTATTTTGTAAATAGCGTTGCCGGTAAAACATGCGGCGTAGAGATTTCCTGTTTTGTTGCTGTACGCTATATATGCCACGCTACCTGGAACAGTCGCCAATAATTTCTTTTCGTTCGTGGAACATTTGAAAATCTGACCGGTTGTATTGCTGGCGACATAAACATTTCCCTCGTTGTCGCATGCAAGGCCGAAAGGTTTTGTAATTCCATTTGCGAATACTCTGGCGTCTCCATTCTTATCAATGACTGATACGCGATCGAGGTTGAACTCAGAGACATAAATGTTGCCAAGGCGGTCTACCTCGATATCCGATGGCTGGCCCAGGAGATGCGCCAATGTATCAGCCACACCATGAACATCATATTTCATCACCAGCCCCGAGTAGAAGTTTGATATGTAAACATTTTTCTCGGAGTCAAAAGCGATACCATCCGGGGAGTCCGACTTAATAATTTTCAGCAATGAATTATCGCGATCAAAAACCAGCACGCGTTTGCCCGGCTCGTTGGCGATGTAAAGCCGTCCCTGAGAATCAATGCCAATGCCATTAGGTCCATTTAGACCTTCTAACGGAAGCGTAATGATCTTTTGTGATAACGCGCTGTAGCTAATTATCAAAAAGAAAATAATGACAAACCTCTTAAGCGAGACAAGATGTTTCAAGTTGTTGCCAATTTACAGGTTAGTTTCCTTTCTCCTGTAAGAGTGATGATATGTGGTAGGATTCGTATGCTGGTAGAGGGCGTGCCCCGACGTTTTACCCCCGAGAAGCTCGGGACAGGCGCAGAGATCGCAGAGGAAATGCACGCAGAGAAGCACAGTTAAAGCGGAACACTTTTTGGTATATTCGTCATTCATGAAGACTTCCGTTATTCTTTTCTTGTGGCTGCCTTTGACCGTTATTGCTCAAAGTACAACCGAGTCAAATCCACCACAAAATGCAACACTCCTACTAGCTCACTTTTTTGGAGAGGAAAACGTTCAGCGATATATAGTGCTCGATAGCAAGAAAAGTAAACAGGTGACCCCAAACTCATTTTTATTCCATTACAACTTCAGCCATCCTAAATTCTCAGGTAAAACGTTAGTCATAACGTTCACACTCGACTCTGCCGGTCGATTCGTTCCCACTGACGATATGCATGGTCTGGTTCATATTCAGTCGTCGGGCGATTCAACGTGGATAAGCGCACGAGAAGCGCTGGGCATATGCCGAGGCCAGGCGCGCCGGATAAAAAAGAGTTCCCTCCGGCTTGTTTGGGATCCTACTGATGCCACATATGACATTTATAAAAAAACACACGACTTTCGCGACATCAGTCCAGGTACCTTGGTCTGGACAGTCGATGGTGAAGTATTGTTCAGAGGAGAGCGATACAAAGGAACTTTTGCTGTAAATGTGTTCACCGGCATTGTCGCGCGACGTTTTGCTATACCGTGGGACTGAAAGTCCAAAATATTTCTACCTGCCTCACTCCTTTCATCTTGTACAATTGTAAATATTCAAAAAATAGTCGATTGTAGTAGAACCTAAATCCCCTAACCAGCCATGGAAAAAGTAAGCACCGACGTCTACAATAAAATCAATAATGATGTTTACAAATCGCAAGCTGATATCTGGTGGAAGCCGGATACCGTTTTGCATCTTCTGAAAAGCTCTGTTAATCCCTGGCGTGTAGGGTATTCAGAATCCATTATAAAAAAACTAGGCATTAATCCGCAAGGCAAAACGGCACTTGAAGTAGGCAGCGGTGGCGGAATACTGACCGAAGAGATCTGCAAGATGGGATTCACTACTACGGGCATTGACCCTGCCAAGGAATCTGTTGTTACGGCGAGCAATCATGCTAAGGTGAGTGGCCTGAATATAAAATATGAACAAGGCAGCGGTGAAAATCTTCCCTACGCTGATGGTTCGTTCGATTGTGTTTTTTGCTGCGATGTATTGGAGCATGTACAGGATTTGCCAAAAGTGATTGCCGAAATTTCCAGAGTGATCAAGCCTGGCGGTGTTTTCTTCTACGACACATTAAACCGCACATTCATCTGTAAACTGGTCGCCATTAAGATTTGGCAAGAATGGAAACGCTGGGCGTTCATGCCGGCGAACCTTCATGTCTGGGAAATGTTCATTAAGCCGCAAGAAATCAAAAACCTGTTGCAAAAGAATGGTTTCGACTGGAAAGAGCACACCGGATCAGAACCAAATGTTTCTATTCCAAAAATGCTCGGGTACCTGCGCAAACGCGTAAAAGGCGAATGGACGTTCGAAGACCTAGGTAAAAATTTCCGGTTGGTTGACAGCAAGGATATGAATATCATTTATGCAGGCTATGCGATAAAAAAATAAGCACAGCGGAAAGCAAGAGACATTTTGAAATTCAAAGGCGAGCGCCGGTCTACCACTGTGACCTACTGTTGCTTGATAGCTACAAATTGTCGCGAAGGCTTTTTAGCATCGCCTTGTTGTTTGACTTTGTGATCACGATCGTGCTACATCCATTGAACGTTGCGAATGACTGAATAGCATCACAAACTTTTGTCGTCATGGATTTTGTCATTTCTATAGACTCGAAATGAATGTTATGGATAGTGAGCGCCTTTTCCTTCCGGTCAGACTTGGAATCCATGCGTGCAACGAATGTTTCGCCAACGAGTATGGGTAGTGAAAAATATCCGTACTTCCGTTTGGCTTCCGGTACGAAACATTCCACCTGGTAATCAAAGTCGAAGAAGTCCCATAACCGGCGCCGGAATACATTGAGGATATCGAATGGTGAGAGAACAAATGCGTCGTCGGCTATGGTGATCTTTTTCTTTCTATAATCCGGCAGCATATACAATGGCCCTTTCAAATCCTCTATTTCAACCTGGCAAATCTCACCTGCCTCCACGAGCCGCTTCAGTTCTGTCTTGTACGGATACTTTACAAGCCTGCCGCTCCAGGCTATTTCATTTCCGTACGCTATTCCCAATGACTGCAGTGACCGGAAGATGACATGATGTGCAAACTCTTCGGAAGTTGGGTTTGACCTTTCAACACTCACTGGGACGATGTTATCCGTAAGGTCGTAAACTTTATGGAAGTCTTTCTTTCGCGTCGTTAACAGCTTGCCCGTCAGGTGAAGACTTTCGAGCGCCACTTTCGACGGACGCCAGTCCCACCATCCGGAACTTTTGGTAACGCGGTCATTTTCAAAGTCTTTTGCAGTGAGAGGACCTTCCCGCGATATCCGGTCGAGGATCTTTTTCATCAGGTTGACTTCTACCTGAGGCAAAGATTTCCATTTAGTTGAAAAGCTTTCGTGTATAGGTATCGAAAAACGAAATTCATGCATAGGCATAAATCCCGAATCACGCGTCCAGAATTCATAGATCTTTCCCTCGGCCTGTAACTCGCTTAGCCACTCCGTTTTGTAGCCGGGGACGCGTGCGGCCAAAGCATGGTGATGAGCACGCTCAACCACATAGTTTGTGTCCACCTGGACGAACCCGAGATGGTCGATGACTTTATAAACCGCTTCCTTTCCCTTTCCGAACTGTGCGCGCTTGGAAAGACCTGCAGCGTGCAGGATGATCTTTCGGGCTTGTGACTTTGTGAGAATGACGGGATCCATGTGAAAAACAATACAGCGTGTAGAGCGAAAATACGTTTCTTAATCTGTGTCGTGCAAGCTTGTGGAAAAATTGGTTTGGGGCGTAAAGATTCTTAGCCCGTCGCGTGCGTAGCCTCTTATCGCTGAGAATCCAAAACAGATTGGGGTGTGTATGAATGTTTTTCCCGCAGATGTCGCCGATTTGAATGCACGCAGATTAACGCGGAAGAGAATGAGCGAAGATCAGCGTGCCTTTTAATCTGCGCGAATCTGCGGGAAAAACATTTCTCAATCGTAAACTTTCAACTCCTTCAGCACAATTTGCATCGTTTCCTTCGGGCCGACCCACTTTTCAATGTTCTGCCGGATCATCTCGATCATTTGCCGTACAACCTCTTTCCGGTACCCGAATTTAATGGCGAATATTTCACATAATCTTAGTTCTTCGCCGTGGATGTCCTTGTCAACTGTCATCATGTGAACAAGGTCATAGAGCTGAGTAAATTTGTCCTCTTCATTCGAGGGAACGTCAAAACGAATTTTAGACACATCCGACTGGATCTCTTTCAATTGCACTATCGAAATGTTATTCCTGTGCGCCGCATACTCCAGGAGTCTTTGCTCTTCACTCGCGAGATTTCCGTCCGCTGCGGCGATCTCGATCAAATTCCGCATGTGACTTTTAGCTGTTGCCTGACCTATCTTAACGACGCTTAGGATATCCTTAAAATTCATAGTAGAACAATTTGGAAGATAATTCTCACTAAAACTACTCCTGTCGACCCTCTCCTACTATTTTCTTTCGATCAAAAGCTTGTCGCAGGCAATAAGACGCAGGCAGTCTGTTCCATAATTGCAAGATCTTCACGAGGGAGTATAATTTTTAAGGATTCTGCGATTTTAGTCTCTCAATAATGTCCGATGACACCCAATAGATGTCCTGTTCATTTTTTTGTGGCCGGTCGAAGAATAAGAACTTCCCATCGGGTGAGACCCTTGCAGCTACTTCATAGCCTTTCGTATTAATTGAAGATCCAAGATTAACTGGTTGTGACCAGCTGCTATCTCGATTAAAAGTGATATAGATGTCAGTTCCTCCATATCCTCCGGGTCTGTCCGATTCAAACAGCAAATACGATTCATCAGGTGCGATAAAAGGATCCCATTCCTCAGAGGTAGAATTGATAACATTACCAAGATTTATGATTGCCGCAGAATGGTCTTTCAACGAGTAATAGTAAAGATCACTCTTTCCGTAGTTTCCAATGGAATCAAGGTAGGCTCCAAAAAATAGAGTTCCTTTGTCCGATACCGTCGGAAACCAAAGACCTTTTTGAGTATGTACTCCCAACTCCAACATCTTGGGCGCCGTCCAAATTGAGTTGACTCTGGATGATATCCACACCCGCCCACTGCCCTTCACGTTGGGTGCATGCCTGTCGGAGACAAAATATAAATTTCTCCCGTCAGGAGAAATGTATGGCTCATAGTTATTCGTCTTGTCCGAATGCACCCATTCCCGGGGTCGCGTCCACAACTTATTGGAATACTTCACTTCCATTATCCGGAGATGTCCCGTGCTATCAACGCTCGTAAAGAAGATCTCTTTCATATCAGGCGAGAAAGTGATCGCGCCTTGGCGAATGTTTTTTGTTGAAATGATACCTTTTGCAAAGATCTGTGGCACCGTGTCGGGTAGAGTTGATAGATCGCTCAGGATATGGGGAGACTTTGTGCTACAGGATAAAAAGGCGTAGGCACTCAGAAGGAGTAGAAAGATATAGTTGCGCATGGATTGATGGATAAGGTATAGGGTATAGGGTATAGGGTATAAGGGTATAAGGGTATCGGTATAAAGAATTACGATTTTTGGTGCGCACAAAATAACGAACCCGGATAGACAACAGTTTACGATACCTTAAATCGCTTTTTTACCTCCTAACCGGTAGTCAGTTGTCTGGTGGTACAGAGGAGATCACCACGCGCACGTTTGACCATCCCAAAACAAACAACCCATCCCCTGATGCCTGCATCATGTGAATGGGTTGTCCTTCCATTTTAATTGTAGACGTTATTCTTGTTCCTTAAGGCCCCACAATAAATAAATCTGAGATCTGATTTGCAGACCATTGCCTTTTTGGAATCACTTGCCCTTCGGAAACCCAGCACTCTTCATCACTTCCTCAATCTGTGCGGTATGCCGGCGGCTATGCGCGGCCATGAAAAGAATAGTCTGATAGGTATCCAGTTTTCCGAATGGAAAATCATTGTAATGATTCCGCAGGTCATCTGATGTGCCATTCACATACTTAATATGCTCTTCTCTCTTTTTCTTGAATTCATCCAGGCTTCCTTCGAATGACCTAAAGGTGTTCTTCGGCTCAAAAGCCTCTTGTGTTTTTATTTTACTGCTTCGGTCCGTGATCATCTTCACAATGCCATCGTCGGTCATTTTTAGCTCGCTCCTCTTTGACGGATCAGCTGACTGCTGCAGGGACGACTGGGCGAAACCCCATAAGTTGTTTTCAGAAATGGCGATGTGTTCTACACATTCCGCCACGGACCAGCTAGTTGCATTGAGCTTGTAATTCAGCTGTTCGGGAGTAAGACCCTTAACTTTTTTGAGAAGGTCGTCTTTGGTTTCTTGTAATAACTGGGCTGCGTACTTCCTTTCCGCGTCAGTCAATGCGGGTGCAAAGACATCAAAGCTCATTGTGGCGATGGCCACGATCAATAGGAATAATCTGTTTAGTCTCATAAAATCAGTTGTTTTAGTTAACATGCTAGAGACGATTGAATTTGTGGGAAATGGACAAATATTTTGGATTTTTATTCAAGTAGTGTGCGATCCGTCGGTGTGAGGGTGGGTGTGTGTGTGGGCTCCGAGAAATACACGCGGAGTAGCGCGGAGGAAACCCCGCTTATTGGCGCTGCCAAACAGAGCGCATTAGGCTTAGAATTGGCTATTATATAAGTATGATTTTCACGATTTTGCCAACGTAAATGACCATTACGTTCCCAGATGCTTATCGAAGAGAACCCATTCAACCACTGGCTCAATAATTTTTACGGCTATGGCTCGTGGCAAGCTCCGATCTGGTTCATTGCTCACGAGGAAGGTGGCGGTGATCTGCCGGAAGAAGTAGCTGAAAAGCTCAACTATTTTTACAAGCTACATGCAACAAGCACCGAAGCAACGCTATGTAACCTTCGCGAATTGTATCGGCACGTTGCAGTTCGGTACGAGGGACCCAAAGCGGACTTGTACATGAATCAATACCAATACCGGTTCGGAAGCAATGCAATACTACATGGTGTATGGAAAAATCTCATCGCATTTAAACACGGCTATCGCGATGAAAAACTTCCTGATATACTCACCTACCAGAAGAACTCGTTTGCTTCACCTTCTGAACACAGCGAAGCAATGATAAGGTTGTATCCATTGCCGAGTCCGCACAACCACGGATGGTATTATAGCTGGCTTGACATGCCGAAATTCCCGTTTCTAAAAAGTCGTACGATGTACCAGGAACACATATATCAAACCCGAATTCATAATATCATCAATAAAATAACTGCATACAAACCTGAGTTGGTATTGATGTATGGCATGGAAAACATCAACGGACTTAAAAAATCTTTCCAGGAATTTTTTGATGCCACTAAGTTCAAAATGGTGAAGGCGATCAAACAGCAAATCCCACAACATCACCGGGCGGATCTCAATGGAACAGTTCTTCTCATCACTACACAAATTCCCGCATTGAGGCATCAGCGGATCGAAACTGGATTTGACTGGGAACAGTTTGGGAGAACCGTTAATCGTTAATCGTTATCCGCTTGCCTGCAGGAACCTTAGGTTTTCACAAGCTTGTAGAGGAAAAAAATAGCGTGTTAGGCTGGCCGGACGTGCACCAAGTTGTCCCTCGAACGTTGGCTTTCTTTTGCGTTTTCTGCGCGCATTCTTTTGCGCTTTTTGCGTTTAAACTTTGCTCACTCTCCTATAACATGCACGTCATCAGACAGGAGCTTCGGTAGATTCTAATGGTCATTGTATAACCGATGCACTACCTTCGAAATTCGGAGTTCGACATTGGACATTGGGCGTTCAATTTCATTCAGCCCCAAGAGATAATCCACCAACCTGCGTCACCCCTCCAAATCCTTCATCCTTATCCATTCTTTAATAACTCCCTCCAGCTTTTTTCTCTTTTTCTTTATGTCTGCCGTATCCGTAAATCTTGCCACTCTCGCTTCCTTTCCATCTCCTTTAAGTATGCCCGACTTATCTGAGATCGTCGCTCCTTTATGAAACATCAAGCTCACAAACTTTTTTGCGTTCATATAGTATGACGCAATGTTTCCTTTGTACATGAACGTAGGTACGCTCCATTTAATATCTTCCTCAATTCTATTATCGGTACTGAGTATGATAGCCCTTACCATCTGAATTTCTCTATTCAAAGGGTGATTCTTTTTCTTCAGGAAAGCATCCACTTTAGGATTCTTCATGATTTTATCCGCTTGTAATTGATCCTCCAGTTCAATGTCCACGTCTTGCCTCCATCTTGAGTAGACTCCCAATCCCACACCATGGTATTTTCGGTGATGTCATAAAATACCATACGCTGAAAGATCCGCTTCTCTCCTCGCTGTATCATCTCCGTTCTAAAGATCCTTCTATCACCCTGACGTTCTCCTATCAAATTGAAATATGATCCTTGATTGTCGGCGTAGCCCTGATGCCACGTTTTTTTCTGAGGATTATAAACAGAGATGCTGGTACCTAAATATCCTTTCGACGTTCCTTCATCTACTTTAAAGTTCTCCTGGATCACGGTGTTATCCAGTGTCCTGGTAATGGTGTTGGTACCGCGACCGATCTTGCCGTCTGACTCGGTCCAGCTTCCCTCCCACTTACCGACCCAGAAGTCGAACCATGTTTTGTCGTCTTCCTGTGCAACTATTGGTGAATAGAAAAGTGTGGTGATAAGAAGGATCAGTACGGTGGATTTCATAACAAAAAGATTGATTAAAATTAGGGCAATCGTAATGTTAATGGAATACCGTAAGAGGGGTCATTTACATGGCTGACTTTTGTTCAAATCCTCAATTCCCTTGAGTGTTGATTGTTGATATATTGAGTGTTGCGTGTTTTCGGAGGCGATTTGTGTTACGTTATTGGTGACTGTCTTGCAACGATAACTCAAGGATTATTGATACAAATCTCTAAGATTACTTGAAATACCGCGCGAAAAGGCATTTCGTTTTTTAAACCCCTAAATCCCCTCAAGGGGACTTTGAATACAGTCATAATAGCCTTTTATTCTTTCCTCAATACGCTTGAGTGTTGAATGTTGATATATTGAGTGTTGAGTGTTTCGGAGGTGATGGTCATCCCGTATTGACAAATGTCTCGCAGCAATAACACTCAACAATCAACAATCAATAGGTCAACACTCAAGGATCGTATCTCAAATTGATCTAAACCTCTTTGCTTATCCTTCCAACATAAACTTCTCCGCTAACTCAGCATTATACCCACCTTCTTTAGGATTGGGCATCCCTTTCCCTGTTGCGATCAAATTTCGCAAGCTAACGTTTATGTAATTTGTCCATGCTTCATTACACACATCGAAGCATTCATAATCAGGAACTAGACCGATGTGCGTAAACACCAGTTTAGTTTTATTATCCTCCTGAGAAATTTCAAAACTCATCTTCGTGTCTTTCCACTCAGTCTTGTCCTTAGTGAAACTAAAATGATTTTCAAGTACCAACCACACGACTTTTTTGCCAGGAACAACGTCAATCAGTCTGATTTTGCAGAGATGCACATCCTTATAACGGTAATTGAATTCATCGTTCAATTTGCTTGTACCGCCCACGATCTCTTCCGACCACCAACCACGAACGTCATTAATGGCGTTGAATACTTCTTGAGGTGTTTGATCCACCCTAATCGTTGTACTAAAATCTTTTGTAGTCATCTTTTTAACAGTTTTGTTCTAACCAAAGTTACTCTCATAACGAGCTATTCACTGCGTGCAATATGGACAATGTGACGGGGTGATTTAGACAAACATAAAAAACCTGCGTCAATTTCGCGTCTCTGTGCCTTCGCGGTAAGTCCCCGCACCCACACCCACACACTCTCTCTCACATTCACTTATCTGAAATTCCTCCCCTCCCCAAAGATGTTTCCCTGAACAACTTGCTTTTCCTGTTTCTCAACTCTTGAATCATGCGCCGGACCTCGTTCATCCGCGCGTGAAAATGTACCTAAAGATGGCTCTTCATTTTGCGAAGGCACCAGTCCACGCAAAAGCGTGGAGAAGTTGTAACATTTCTTCACAATCACGTGTATCACCTCTCCTTCTATCTGCAATTGCCCTTCAACCATCAACAACCTTGATTGAATGATCTCCTTTCTATACTTATCAAAGAGCTTCTGAAAGACTACAAGGTTTGCAGTACCTGTTTCGTCCTCAATAGTAATGAAACAAATACCACTGGCCGTTCCAGGCCGCTGCCGCACCAATATTAGTCCGGCAACCTTTACATGATCTCCATCTTTTCCATTTGCGAGCGCCGAGGCGGAAAGAATATGAAGACGGTCAAGCTGTTCCCTGATAAAACTCACGGGATGTGCTTTTATCGATAATGAGGTTGTGGCGTAGTCATGAACAACGTGCTCGGCAAGACTCATCTCAGGAAGGACGATCTTTTCATTGTAATTATCGTAATAACGTTGACCGGAAAATAGCGCCTCGGGATAGTCATTTGTAGAAACTTCCCATAACGCTTCTCTTCTGTCATGATCAATGGAGCGGAATGTATCTGCATCTGCCAATTTTTCCAGCGTAGATTCGGATAGACCAATCCTTCTCAGATCATCAATAGATGAAAATAATTTCTTACTCCTCATCGTGATCAACAATTCAACATCCTCCTGCCTGAGACCTTTTACTTGTCTGAATCCGAGACGCAAAACACAATACTTACCAGAGAACTCTTCCAATTTGTTATCCCAATCGGAATAGTTTACATCAATCGGCCTTACTTCCACCCCATGCTTGCGCGCATCGATAACAATTTGGGCCGGCTGATAAAATCCCATAGGCATGCTATTGAGAAGCGAACAGGCAAATACATCAGGGTAGTAACATTTCAGCCAGGAAGAAACATAAACAAGCAACGCAAAGCTTACAGCATGACTTTCTGGAAATCCATAACTTCCAAATCCTTCCAGCTGCTTAAATACCCTCCTCGCATAAGCCTCGCTGTAGCCATTGGATGTCATTCCATTGATCAGCTTGTGTTCGAAATGCGATATTAATCCATTAACCTTAAACGTGGCCATACTTCTTCGAAGCTGGTCTGCCTCCGAAGGTGAAAAGCCAGCAGCTACAATGGCTATCTTCATTGCCTGTTCTTGAAACAACGGAATACCTAGAGTACGGCCTAATATCCCTTCCAGCTCTTTTGAAGGATAATCCACCAGCTCCTCGCCATTCCTGCGCCGTAAGTAAGGATGCACCATATCTCCCTGAATAGGACCTGGCCGTACAATAGCGACTTCAATCACAAGATCGTAGAAGCAATTTGGTCTAAGCCGTGGTAACATCGATTGTTGTGCGCGACTTTCGATCTGAAAAACACCAATAGTATCCGCATGACTCACCATCTCGTATACTGCAGGATCATCTTGTGGTATGTTGGCCAGGGTAAAGTGACGACCGTAATGCATCGCCGCCAGATCGAATGCTTTGCGAATACAGGTGAGCATACCCAATGCAAGTACATCGATCTTTAAAAATCCCAGTGCATCGATATCATCCTTATTCCATTCAATATTCGTCCGATCTTCCATCCGCGCATTAAGTATAGGACAGAGATCCGAAAGTTTCCCTTCTGTAATTACAAAACCACCCGTATGTTGTCCTAGCTGACGAGGGAATCCCATGAACTGAGCCGTCAGGTGCAATACTTTTTGAATAGTTGGATCATCAGGATTCAATCCCTGATCCGCTATTCGATCACGGTCAAATCCTTCGTCAGCAAAATCCCAGATCAACCCTGAGAGATTATTGATTGTATCTACCGAAAGCCCCATAGCCTTACCTACGTCCCTGATCGCTCCTTTGTGATGTTGTTGTGTCACTGTTGCCACAACCGCCGCTCGCTCACGACCGTACTTTCGGTAGATGTACTGCATCACTTCCTCTCTCCTTTCGTGTTCAAAATCCACGTCGATGTCCGGTGGCTCATTCCGGGCCGATGAAATAAAACGCTCGAACAAAAGATCAAACTTTGACGGGTCAACAGAAGTAATTCCAAGACAATAACAGACTGTAGAGTTGGCCGCTGATCCTCTTCCCTGACAAAGGATCTTCTGTTCACGCGCATAACGAACGATATCATAAACGGTCAAGAAGTATTCTGCGTAATTCATCTCTTCGATGAATTTCAGCTCGTGTTCTATGTTGGCTTTGACCTTCTGGGGCACCTGACTTTCAAATATCTCTTGTGCGCCTTGCCAGGTGAGATATGTAAGCTCTTGTTGTGGTGTACGTCCTCCCCTGGTGATTTCTTTAGGATACTTATACTTCAATTCGTCCAGCGAAAATGTACACGCCTCGGCTATGACCTGAGTTTGTTTGATGGCATCAGGATATTGCCGGAACAAACGGACCATCTCGTCAACTGATTTCAGATAACGTTCGGCATTTGCATGCAATCGAAAGCCGGCGTTGTGTATAGTGCATTTCTCTCGCACACAGGTGACGACATCCTGCAGCTCCCTTCGCATTGGATGGTGATAATGCACATCGTTGGTTGCCACCATTGGCATGTCCAGCCTTCTTGCCTGTTGATATATCCGGTGCAAATGTTTTAAATCATTTCCGTTGTAGATCCTCGACGCCGCGATAGATAGATCGGCGCCGAATGCATCCCGGTATTCTTCCAACGCCTTTATAAATGGCAGATCGAATTCAAAGGACTCATTGAGCTTATCCGGCGGCAGAACAACCAATTTCCATCCTTTTGCATAAGCATAAACATCTGCCCTGTAAAAATGGCATTGCCCTTTTTCTGTTCTAAGATTACCCACGGTCAGAAGATTGGACAACTGAGAATAACCGGTGAGATCTGTTGGAAACGTCAATAGTGACGGACCGTCGATCAGGTCAAGTCTGCAACCAGGTATGAATCGAGTCTTTGTTTTTTTTGCAGCCACATGAGCCCGTACTAACCCCGCAAACGTATTTCGATCTGTTACAGCAATGGATGTATAGCCCAATGTTGCGGCCTGGTCGATTAATTCTTCCGGGTGGGAAGCACCGCGTAGGAAGGAAAAGTTGGTGGTAGTATGGAGCTCAGTGTAGATCATTTCTAAATGCAGAATTTCTAATGTCGAATGTCGAACTCCGAATGTCGAAGGAATGCAAGAATGATAATGTTGAGAAGGATATCTGATTTTGATAGTCCATAAACGTGGATAATAAATAAGACCAGATCAATTTTTAGGTTTTGAATTTTGGATTGCTGTCGCAATACTTTTCACAAATATTGAAATCAATTCGTACCCCTCATTGAGTGCTAATGTCAACTTAGCATTCTGCTTTCCTGCGTAACATTTTATGTTTATGATCTTTAAACAGATATACGTTTCTCGTAGCTCCTTCAACGACAGCCTCATTTTGTGAATAAAATCTTTCCTGGATTCAGAACTTTGTGCTTCACCATACATGAGACTAGGTGCAGTTCCTGATCGTACAATTTGGTTGGCCAAATGATTGGCTCCCTTGCTGTCAGGTAATCCTTCTACAATGTCAAGAATTAGAACACTGTAGTTAATCAATCTCTCTTCCAAATCATATTTCATATACAACGGGTTTAGTTTAAACTTAAATTATTCAGTTATTTTTTTATGTTCTATAAACATATTCAACCTTTTTCCAGGAAATTGATAATATCAACTCTCACCAAGCACTCGTCTTCACCATTCCAATAATATTCAACATTCAATATTTCGGATACATCACATTCGAAATTCGACATTCGAAATTCGGCGTTCGACATTCACCCCCCACACCCACACCTGATTTATACGCTAAGCAAAGTACCCATGTAAAAACCACTTAAACACTTTATCATCATAATGTCCCAATCGAAACAGCCAGTATCTGTTTCCATCTTCGTCTTCGACACGGTAGTAATCCCGGTGTTGCCCTTGCTGCAGCCACCACTCTTGCTCTATGCGTTCCGGACCATCAGCTTTAAGGATCATGTGTAGTTTTCCTTTGTGACGAAAAAGCATAGGCGGATAATCCGGAATCGGAGTGGTGACTTCAATTCGTTCCGGTTTTGGTAAAAGGTGCAAGGGCCTCGGCTTGTCAAGGGGCCATGCCGTTGTCGGTTCCTCATGGAGTGTCGCCGTGGGACTATATGACCGTTCCGGCCAATGATGTTCTTCGGGTATGAACCGGTGAATGGCTTCATTTCCCAGTTTACCTGTCAGGCGATCGACCAGCTCTGAAAGTTGTATATCTTCAAGGCCTCCTCCCGCTTCCCACATTTTCTTCTGTTCTGGAAGATATTCCTCCACTTGAGGTGCTTCCAGCACAAACAATTCAATCCCTAAGGCCGGCTCGATCGTAGACAGTTTTATTTCAAAGAGTTTGAACAAATGAGCAACACTAAACGAGGGACGGTGAGTGCCAATGGTTATGCTCTCAATCTTTCCATCCACCCGGTAACATTTGAATATTGCGGCGCGCAGGCCTTTTTGCTCCTGCTGTAGCCGGATACATAATGTTTCCAACAGTTGCCGCAGTGCGATCTCAATTCCTATGGCTGTGATAATAGGTTCGAGGCACGGCAATCTATCCTGGTAAGGTTCCGGGGGAACAACAGGTGCTAAAATTTCGATCTCTTGTCCCAAAGCCATATCCATGCGCATGATACAGTGTGGACCAAAGCGTCGTCGTAGCGTCGTGCGAGGCATACGGATGAACTGGCTGATCTGGCGTAATCCAAGTTTATTTAACCGTTCGACGGTTTCAGGCTCTAATCGCAATGCTTCCGGTGGCAATGGAAGCATTGCTTCAAAGTGATCGCCAGGAGGTACAGCAAGGGGTTGTTTTCCGTACCGTGCCATTCCCCACGCAACTCCCAGGGTATCCGCTATCGCCACTCTCACTTCATAACCTCTCAGGTTTAGTTTTTTTTCTATGTCCGCCAGATAGGCCAGGTCACCTCCCCAGAGATGGGTGCAGCCACTCACGTCCAGAAAGAGACCTTCAGGAGGATCAATTGCTACAAAAGGTGAAAAGCGTATACACCATAATGCCAGACGTGTAAGTAATTTCTCCGGCAAATCAGGAATATCATCCAGAACCTGGAGGTCTGGAACAATCGCCTTTGCATCGGCAAGCACCATTCCTCTGCCAATCCCTTCCCTCTCGGCCAAAGTGTTAGCTGCAGTGATTACCATCTGGCCATGGGACGAGGCCTTTAGCACAAAAGGAAGTTGGCTTAGATGTGGCTGGCGGATACTGAACCAGTCCGTCGTGAGGTGATGGAACCAGATGGAAACAAAACGCCCCTGCATATCATCCAGCTTTTTTCTTTTCGTGTTGTCCCTCGTAGTTCAACGTATTTGACAAGGCGGCAGATCTGCTGCTATTATTGCCTGGTACAAATCGACCATTAATCCACTTCAGATCCCATGCTCCTGACCTACCGTTGCGCATTCGCAGTAACTCCACTCTCCATTGGGGGAACCCAACTCCTGGAAGGTCGTCAGATAGCTCGCTTGGCAACGGTGTAATTCTCCATCGTGATACACAGGCAGTGGTATTCACCCTGGCATTGTGACGTATTATGAACCCTGTAACCTGGCTTTGTTCAACAGCCAACTGAAGTCTTCTGGATTCCGTAAAACTGATCTCTCTCATCTCTCCGACCACTGCAGTGAGCGCACCGCACTTAAGCGCCTCATCCATCACCCACATGACATCCTTTTCTTTATTGATATCCACAAAAACTATACGGTCAGGCTGCACACCGAACGCCCTCAACGCGGGCGGGAAAATCCTTCGCGACGAACTGATCCATAAAGCAGTTCCGTTGTCGCCCATTAGCGACGACAAAATTCCAGAAATAAAACCGCAGGTAGATGCATTGTCCTCAGGCACCGGTGACATGAATTCATGGACTGCACCCAGCGGAAAAGATCCATTTGGAAAGAACTCACAGATCGGGCCCAAACCAAGGTCGATAGGACTGGTAGCCGGCCGAAGTCCTTCCATTCGGAGAATATCTGACTTTAACGCGGTGATAATATTTGACTGATACGCCTCCTGCATAATTGATAATCCAGCAGCCATGGTTTAATAAAACTAATACATTTAGTTATTATAAACTAATATAATTAGTTTTTTGATTATGGGATTATTCAACTATCACTTGAGTTAAGTGAATATATTAAACTGTATGTCAGTTATTTATATTATTTGAATAAAGTGAGAATTTAAGTATGGCTAAGCATACTCAAGGGAAATCTGGAGCCCTTCAGAAGACTAACAAGTGAAGTTAGAAACCATCCTAAAGGCTGAGTATCACATAAACGAACATGCGGAAATAGCCCCGCTTTATAAGGGCGTCTGGGTCGGCCTTAAGAGCTTTCTTGAAACGTGAATCAATCCAAACAATCAGCCAGGTTACACCAACTGTAATTGTGATCAAGAGAACGAATTTAGCCCACCACATAAGATTTGAATTTCAGTTACTAAGATACGTAATAAACCTAACCCGACCAATGGGGGTTGCCCTTCTCTCTGACCCGAAGAGCCCTATATCCCCTCATTGTTCATTGTTCATTGCTCACTCGCTTCTCAACGTCTGTGCCGGGTTTACAGCTGCCGCCTTCATGGTTTGAAATCCGACGGAAAGACACGCAATTACCACTACACCAATTCCAGCAGTCACAAACAACATTGGATTGATCGATATCCGGTATGGAAATCCCTGGAGCCATCGATCCATTAGGAACCATGCTAACGGCCACGCAATCATATTTGCGATAATCACGAGATGAACAAATCCTTTCGATAAAAGAAGTACTACCTGTGAAGATGTAGATCCCAATGCTTTCCTGATACCAATCTCTTTAGTGCGTTGAATGGTCATGAAAGAAGCCAAGCCAAACAATCCAAGACACGCTACGAAGATCGCCAGAATAGTAAACATGCTGAAGATCTCCCCAAAACGTTTGTCGCTTTCATATTGGCGGTTGAAGAATTGATCGAGGAAAAAGTAATCCATAGGGTTGCCTGGGAAATGTACGTTCCATATTTCTTCGATGGAAGACAATAACCGTGAATAATCATTAGATTCAACTTTGAAGGCGAGGAACTGGGCAAAGTGCGGAGTATATCGATAAACCAGCGGTGTCACTTGTTCTTTCAAAGACATCTGGTGATAATCTTCCAGCACTCCAATGATCTCGAGCGTATCATTTCCCTGCTGTACCTTTTCGCCGATAGCACTTTTAGGGTCTTTAAATTCCAACGCAGTGACCATTGCGCGATTAAGGATAACACTCTTGCGCCTGTTGGTAGTTAGATCAAAATTCCTTCCTTCAATGATCTCAAGTCCAAACGCCGGAACATAATCGTGGTCCATTCCGACGATATAACCTGAGATGCTGCTATTTTCAGTTCCCGTAAATCGCCTTACACCATTTGCCCAAAATATCTCATCACCCGGAACATTGGACGAAGAGGTCATATTCTTTATACCAGGGATCTTCAACGCATCTTCCTTCATCCCTTCTAAGGATCGTTGGAATAATGAATCCACAACAGCCCCTGGTCCTTTTAAGACGATGGTTTTATTGATATCAATTCCCAGATCCTGGCTTCGCATGAACTTCAATTGTTGATAAACAACGGCAGATCCTATGATCAATACTACGGATGCAACAAACTGAAAGACCACCAATCCCTGTCTTAAATAATTGCCCTGTGGATTCCGCATTATTTTTCCTTTCAGTACCGTTACAGGCTTGAATGAAGAGAGGACGACTGCGGGATAAAATCCTGCGAGGATCGTTCCAATCAAAAACAGTAATAACACCAGGGCCCAGAATTCACCATGTAAAAAATACTCCAAGGAGATATTCCGACCGGAGAATTCGGCAAAATATGGCCATAGCAATCTTACAGCAACAACTGAAACGATGGCAGCAAAGAGGTTGACAAGAAAGGCTTCAGCCATAAACTGGTACATCAGCTGGTTCTTTTGAGCGCCCATCACTTTGCGTACGCCCACCTCGTTGGCACGCTCGAAGGATTTAGCAGTCGCGAGGTTGATATAATTAACCCACGCGATGATTAAAATGAATAAGGCGATAACAGAAAGCGCATAAACGGAATCCGCATTTCCTCGTTCATCAGGTTGGGATTCCTGAAGCAGCACAGGGCCGAGATGGATGTCCAGTAAGGGCTGAATCCAGAAGTCCTGCTTACCGCTGGATTTTGCCCAGTCTTCCGCCCTATCTTTGGCCAGCCACTTATCCCATTTAACCTGTAATGCCTGGTAGTCGGTACCGGGTTCCAATAGCACATAGGTGTTGAAGTCGTACCAACCCCACGCTGTTTCAGATGCATTTTCAGTTTCCCTGTTCAGCGTAGCGTACGAAAAAAGGAAATCGAACTTGATGTGCGAGTTCTCCGGAAGGCTTTGAAAAATGCCTGTTACTTCAAATTTACGAGCGCCGTCCCAGGATATGGTTTTGCCGATTGGATCTTCGTCCGCAAAGAAGCGTTTCGCCGCTCGCTCACTCAGCACAACTTTACCAGGCCCCGCAAGAGATGTAAGCTTATCACCGGTTAAGAGATTTATATCAAACACTTCAAACACCGATGAGTCGGCGATCTGCATCTTTTCTTCACGGAAAGAAACAACGCCACGGGTAGGGCTGTCATACTGAGCGATGCCGCTGACAGGAAAGAGCCTCGTGAACCTCTTGACCTCAGGAAAGTTATTCTTTAGTGCGGGTCCAACAGCCGGTACAGCGGCGGCACATTCAAAACGGAGTTTTCCATTCTGCCATTGATTGTAATTTACACGATAGATATCGTTTGCCTTGCTGTGAAAAGCATCATAGCTGCGCTCGTATTTCACGTATTGTAAAATGAGAAGGCTAGCGACCATTCCCAATGAAAGTCCCAGAATATTAAGGATTGTAAAAGTTCTGTGTTTAATGAAACTCCGAAGAGCGATGGTGAGGTAGTTTTTTATCATTACAACAAAGGTTGATCTAAGATTCTTAACGAATTAAAGGACTATATGTTCAAGGCCAGGCAGTGGGTTAAATCTTTTGTTCTTCATGCATAGCCGGCTTCTTGTATAAATCATCCATTCTTTCAAGGCACCAGTGATGGCCGAACGGATCTCTGATGGTACCCTGCCGGTATCCGTACTCAAAATCCTGAACTGGGCTGAGTTCCGTTGCGCCTGCAGCAATGGCTTTGGCCGCTAATTCATCGGGATCATCTACTAAAAGGCCAATCACGATGGACGTTGCATTCAATGTTGACGGACTGAGCTCACCGTCTCGTTTAACTTCTTCGTGCAGGCGGAAGAGCACTGGATGAATCGACAACTCTGCCACATGAACGTTGCCTGCGTGATCGATCCTCCAACGCTCCTCGGCGTCAAAAGCTTTTTTGTAGAAGTCGATCGCAGCGCCAAGGTCCTTCATATACAACATGGGAATTATGGCGCTATGTGGTTGTTGAGATAGATCTTTCATAAGTCATCATGTAGAAATTGAAAGCTTTTGCGATGTTGAACCGAAGAAAAGATGCCTTCGTTTTATTTTGAGACTAAGTTATTCAGAAGATGTCATGTTGCAAATCCCTAAATGTAGGTATTCACTAGCGTGAGTATGCCAAGGATGACCAACACAACTCCTGGTGCCATCGCCAGCAATTTACTATGCGTGACCAGGTGTGACAGTCGTTCAGCCAATACTGCCAGAAGTATCAACAGCGCAAGGGCACCTATCGCTGTCCCTAATACATAACTGTGAACTCGCAGCTGTGTGTCCAGTACGACAAATCCTTCCGATTTTAGGTATGCTGTAACGCCTATCCACCACGGTATAGCTTGAGGATTTAATATGCTAAGTATGAGTCCCCGGACAAATCCGCTCTCTTGCATTTTTACAGCGGCTTTTGTTGGCTTTTGCGCCGTCCAAATACCGAGAATACCGAGTATGATCATCACAGAAGCAGCCAAGAGTTTAAAGTTCTCCTGAATGGCTGGCGACGAAGTAATCCATTCTTCAAACTCCACGGCGATCCATGCATATGGGTATTCGACCAACGCTACGGCAAGAGCAAAATGCAATGCAGCTTTTAGTTTGTTTTCCAACCCAAGCTGAAGCACGAGGATATTGAGGGTTCCGGGTGGAATGGAACCGATAAAACTGGCAATTGCACCAATAAAAAAGACTTTTACCACTCGTGCTGAGACATCCTTAAGTACAGGACGGCAAAATAGAGAATCAACCTCTTATCTTATACCCCATCGCACCGGATTATTAAAAGAAAATAAGTAAACCAGCACATCAGTCAAACTCTATTCTTATTCATGTCGTATGGAATCAGAAGGGTTTGATCTTGCAGCTCTTAATGATTCAACACCTACCGTGACAACAATGATCGAAATGACCAACAGACACGACCAGATGTAGTAGGAAATTCCTGTTTCCGCCTTGTAAATGAAAGTTTCCATCCAACTGCTGATTACAAAGAATGCAATGGGTATACCGATAACAAATGCAACAAGCGCCAACTTGACGTAACGCGACGTCAATAAGATGAGCATTTGAAGTGATGAAGCTCCTAATACCTTACGGATACCGATCTCCCTCGTTTTTTGCTCTGCTGTAAAAGAAGCAAGTCCAAATAGTCCGAGGCATGCGATAAGAATAGCCATACCTGCAAGACTGACGAATAACTCTCCCATTTGACGTTCTGTTTGATAAAGTCTTCCAAACTCCTGATCCATGAACCAGTACTGAAACGGAGCTGCTGGAAAAACATGTTTCCAGGTACTCGTAAGCTTATCGATTACATCCGCGTACTCAGCTGCTTCTCCAATCAAACTTACGTACATCATCTCAGCAGATTTCCATTGCCCTTGTATAGCCATGGGTTCTATGTTGCGACGTACAGATGCATAATTAAAGTCTTTCACTACACCAATTACTTTGTGTTTTGTGGTCACAGGTACCAACTTGCCTTGCTGCTCATAGTACGCAACGTCTTCTGCCTGTAATCCAATTGCATTTGCGGGCGTAATACCAAGATCTCGAACAGCCCGTTCGTTCAGGATTATCGCCGCCGTGTCGGCTGGATTGTCTTTTGAAAAATCCCTTCCTGCGATAAACTCCAACTTGAACATGGTTGGGAAATCAAAATCAGTATCAAATTGCTCTACGCTCAAGTTGGATATCCCCAGCTCATCAAAGTAATATGATCTCGATATGTTGCCGAAGTTGTCGAGGCGTGGAAGATGAGGCCCAAAGGAAATCTCCTTGATTCGAGGATCTTGCCTCGTCTTTTGGATAAACTCAGGCATATCATTCGCCGAAATATTGCCCAGCCTTACCGTGATAATTTGATCCTTGAATTCACTCAATTTACCGCGATCAATAAACTCAAGCTGACTGTGAATGACGTATGTTCCGGATAGCAACAAGACTGTGATGACGATCTGAACGATCACGAGGACCTTTCTGAAATATTCCTGGCCCCTTCCTGGCGAAAATGTTCCTCTTAAAACGGAAATCGGTTTGAATCCAGAGAGATAAAACGCTGGATAGACTCCTGAAAGGATTCCAATTATTACAACGACCAGTGAAAGGATAAACGGCATCGGGGCAGTCACCAGGTAGGCTAAGTCAAAGCTCTTTGACGTCAGCTCATTAAAGGCTGGCAGACACAAAACAAATAGGACGAGCGCAAGTCCGAATGCAATCGCTGTCATTAACAAAGATTCACCTATGAATTGACCTATTAAGGATAATCTATTTATACCCAACGTCTTCCGAAGACCAACCTCTTTCGCGCGTCTAATGGATCTGGCGGTTGCGAGATTGATGTAATTCATCGAGGCCATGCCCAAAATCAGCAATCCAACAGAACCAAAAATATAAAGGTGTATGATGTCGCCTGACCGATCGAGCTCAAACATCAACCCGGAACTAAAGTGTATATCTCGCAAGAGAATAAGTACCGGGCGTGTTGTACTTGCTCGGTCACCGAGATGTTTATTGAAGATCTCTTGCAAGGCTTCTGACACTTTGCTGAGATCGGTACCTGACTGCACTTGGATGAAAGAATACGAGAAGGAATCCGTCCACGAATTGATCCTATCTTCGCCTCCGTTCTGTTTCCAAAGTGGATTAAGAGCCGATGAACTTGCAAGAAAGTCCGGCCTGAAGTGCGTATTGGTGGGCGGATCATTTATGATCCCAGCAACGGTAAGTGGAAATTCTAGACCGTCTCTCACATAGGTAATGGATTGCCCTATGGGATCGGCTGTTCCAAAGTATTTCTTAGCAACGCTTTGATTGATTAACACGTTAACCGGATTTCTCAGGATTTCCTTGATGTTACCCGGACTGGCTAATGGAATTGAAAATATGTCGGTAAGGGTAGAATCCACCCAAAAGAATTCTCGCTCTACAAATACATTATTCGGATTTCCCCTCCATACTTTTCCGGGATATCCAAACCTTGAGAACCGCGTGAAATTTTTCACTTCCGGCATCACTTCTTTCAAAGCAACACTCCATAAACCTGCCGCCCTCGAATCTTTTCCTTCTGTTCCATCAAAACTTTTAAATGAATAACCGATACGATAAACGTTGCCGGCGTCAGGATGATAGTTGTCGAAGGTGAGCTCGTCAATGAGGTAGATGGAAATGAGAAGAAAACACGCGATGCTTACTGCCATTCCTGTCAGGTTGACAATGGAAGACGTTTTGCTGCGGAGCAAATTTCTAAGGGCTATCTTAAAGAAATGTTGCAACCCATCCCACGATGAAAGCGATCGTTTTACAGGTTCTTTCCTCGGCCTGGATCGATAACGATTAATAGAATTCAACACATCGCGTAGATAACCGAGCCTTGCCGAGTGGAGTCCATAGTATTGTACCCGGAATTGAAACAACTCGTATAAGTCGCCTTCCACTTCTTCAATAAATTCCGCATGACAAAACCATTGTAATAGTTGTCTGGCAAATCGCGGTGGTTGGTGTTTCATATCTGGTGAATTACTTTAGGAAGTTGAGACCACATTTGTTTGCGAAGTGCATTTGCTTCTCTCAGCTGCTTCACTCCAAGTGCTGTCAGCGTAAAAAGCCTTTTCCTTTTCCCTCCCCTTACCTCTTCTGCCTTACCAAACCTGGATATGAGGTAGCCCTTGTCTTCAAGACGATGCAAGGCGGTATGTACCGCGCCGATGTTAACGTTGCGCTGTGTCTGATTCTCTATTTCAAGTCTTACGCTTACGCCGTAGGCTTCATCTCGTAATATTCCAACAGCCAGCAATACAATTTCTTCAAACTCCCCCAGGTAGGTACCTTTCATGGTGAGATAACGTTTATATTATTTATAAATGTATATAATATAAAGGATATTTTAAGCTACGCGTCCCCGAATTGTAAAATGTGAGTGTATTTAGCTCAAGTACTTTCGGAAAATAGCCAGGATCTCAGCGGGAATTGCGTTAAAGGGTCCTTGCTTCACCACGTATTGGATGACTTCAATAATGGCATTCGGATGCAAACCCATTTTTATACCGAGGTCGAAGCAATATTTTTTTTCCACTTCGCTGGCGATATTATCGATCATAATAACCATAACGAGTCGGTGAAAGACGGCATACAATTTATACTGCCTGTCAGGCAACTCGAGGTCCGGTTCGCTTCCATCAAAATCGACAAGCTCCTCCGGGTCCACTCCCAGCCGTTCAGCAACATTCATAATGTAAGTCGCTTCAACCTGACTAAGTTCATTGTCAATACAAGCTAAATGATAAAGCGCTTTCAGGTGAGAAATCTTTTGTTGATAGGTATCCATTTGCCGCTAAGATAACAGATCTTTCGTGACCCAGAATCGGATGTTAATGGTCCGTGCCGAGCGAAAGTCACCTGCCTAAAAATATTTAGTATCGGGGCAAAAATGGCGGTTACCGGCGGCACACCGGTACGATTAAAGCATCCTTAAAAGGGCCGAACTTGCAGCTTCTATTTATCCTTCACATTAATAACCACGCGCTGATAACGCGTTAGCTTTGGCTCACCGGAATCGCTGACTTCAAGGATGACGTGAATGGTATCTCCGGCCTTTGCGTCTTTCGGTATGATAAGAGAAGCTTTGTCGAGATTGCTGTCGATAATTTCTACTCTACCGGCATACGAATCCACTTCATAATACTGCCACCACTTATAGGTTACACTGTTTTTGTCCGGATCATGTCCAAACCCGATAAGCCTGATCAGCGAACCGCGCTTACCGGGAATGCTATTTGTATGTCGCAACGTAACAACTGGCGGGTGATTCGCTTTTTCATAGGGCATCACACACCAATCCGCGCGTGCAGCAAAATCATTCTGCAACACTCCGATCCATCGCGTTTGCGGATAGGCCTTGTCGTCCTTGTTTGAGAATGGATTAAAGTCAGTCGCTCTATCACCATCTTCCCAACGGTACGGATTCTGCGAAGATCTGACCATTCTTCCACCCCACGCTCCATAAGATGCATCGGAGAGATTGTCCAGACCTACATCGATCAAATGGAAAAATGCAGGTGAGTCACCTTCTGAAATAAAATCGTACTTGCCCATCTTCATTTTTTTCATCTGGACAGTATCGCCGTGGTCATGTTCTGGATCATTTTGGATCGCAGTGCCATCGCCCCATAGGTAATAATGACTCAACAACTCCCCGTGCCCAAACTTGATATGCTTCTTAAACCACGGACCTCTCAGGTACGGTTGCAGTGCTTCCGGCACAACTCGCGGCCATGGATATGCAAAATTCCAAAATTGGGCGGAATTGTATAGAACCTTGATCTTTGGCCAGTTCGGAGCTATATACTTTTGATATGTATTGTCCTGGTCCAGCACGGCATAAATGATCGCTTTATCAGACACTTTCTTTTCAATTTGTTGCCAATTGGAAGTATTCTTATATTCATCCTCAATAGATTTCAACGCGCGGGCTACCGTATTTGTCCCGCCCCATATTTGTAAATAAACAGGCTGTTTCGAGTTATCAAGAAGTATCTTTTTAATAAAATCGGAACCTTCTGTGTCCTTCGCCATTTCTCCTTCGAAATCTATGTTCCCAACTTTGATAATCCCTCTCAAATAATCAGGAGTTGGATATCCCTGCGCATGCTTTGTAAGATTATTGTACACCGTGGCATAACGATCGATAAACTCCTGCATCCAGGTTGTGCCCGGCCATCTTAAGTCCGGACGTGCGCCATAGCGGTTTTTCGTCATTTCCATTTCCGAAGTGTAAAACGTGCCTTTACCATCCCCTTTGTAATGCCACTGAGAACTACTGTACACGAGACCGATCAACTCAAATTCATTGGCATATAAAAGCAACCGTATGAAAGAATCCTGGTCATCGACTTCACCATCGGTCGTGACCACGGTGCGTGGTTTTACCACATTTTGACCATTGGTCAGGGACCAAGAAAAGATCAGAATGGCAACTAGGCCGACAAGCGAGGTTTTCATAGTAAAGGATTCACATAAAAATAATCGGCCGCCGATACAAAAGGAAAATCTTGATGATATAAATATGTCCTACTTTTACGGCCGTTATTTCTTTTCTCATGCTTAAGCATTATTGGAAAACAGCTCTTAGAAACCTGCTGCGCTGGAAATTATTCACATTTATCAACATCGCCGGTCTCTCTATAAGCATTGCGATATTCCTTTCTCTCACAGCGTATGTGCGCTATCAGTTCAGCTTCGACAAATTCTACAAAGACGGCGACCGGGTATACAGGATCGATTACCGCGAGTATCAGGGTGGTTTGCCTTTATTACAAAGCGCTCGAACGCATGACCGCACCGCCCTGCTCGTTCACGAATATGTCCCTCAGATTGAGGCCGTCACAAGGGTTTATAACGAAAAGGCATTTGTGTTTACGGAGAATGTACGCATCGTCGATCAGAACATGCTTTACGTCGACAGCTCATTCCTAAAAGTGTTTGGTGTGGAGGTGGTGAAAGGGTCGGCGGAAAATGCTCTTACACCCCCCAGTTCGGTAATGATCTCCGAATCGCAGGCAAAAGTCTATTTTGGAGATAACGATCCCATGGGGAAAGTCGTGTATTTTAATGAAAGGCTTCCCTTTACCATTACAGGTGTTTTCAAGGATATTCCGCCCAATTCGTCTCTTGATTTTGATTTTCTTCTGTCGTGGTCGACAATGCCATTCTATGGTTGGATTCCAAAAGACGGTGATTTCAGCTCTCCATGGACTTTCACCTATGTCAAGCTCAAGCCAAATGTGACCGATGTTGCGGCTGTCGACGATGCGTTAACAGCGATGGCCACGAAACATATTACGTCCCTGGAAAAAAGACAACTAAAAGCGAAACTTTCACTTCGTCCCTATGAAGAACTGCATACAGCTGAAGCGTTGTCAGGAGAGGCAAAACCTGCAACAAGCAAGACGTTACTTTATTCCCTGTTGTCGCTTGCTATGTTTATTCTCGTCGCTGCGTGGATCAACTACATAAACCTTTCACTGGCACGCTCCCTGGAACGGGCAGATGAAATTGGTGTGCGAAAAGTTTTTGGGGCGTCGCGAATGGCGATTAGCGGCCAGTTTATCCTCGAGGCGGTGATCCTTTCCACTATAACTTTTATCGTCGGCTTCGGTCTAAAAACAATTTTCACAGGTCCATTTGCCCATCTGATTTTCAGCAATGTGCCACCATTCACAGATGACCTCGGCACAACGTTGCTCAATTTTGCGGGCTTCATATTTGTTACGACGCTCGTTGCATTTTACCCAGCCCTGTTTATCTCGCGTTACAAGCCGGTGTTGATCATGCAAAGCAAACTGTCTGGCGGAAGTGGTATGTCACGGTTGCTGCAGCACGGCCTGATGGTATTTCAATTATTCCTTGCCATTGCGATTATCGGAATTACACTTGTAGCAAGCCGGCAACTCAATTTCATGCGCGATTATAATTCAGGTTTTAACTCTACGCACACAATTGCGCTTCGTGCGGGAGCATCCACCAATTCAGATTCGTTACGCTATTCCAGATATATGTCGTTTCGAAATGAAGTGTTGAATAAAGCAGGATTTGTTTCAGGAACAGCTTCTTTCAATATACCAGGCCAGGAAATTCGATTTCATGATGAGGGCGTGCACGCGGTCGGTTCCACAAACGAGAAAAAACAATCCTTCTGGGTTATGTGGATTGACGATGGTTATCAGGAAACCTTCGGGCTCACACTCGTTGCAGGACGGAATTTCAATCAAAAGGAACAAGGGCCAACCTGCTTGATCAATGAAAAGTCCCTCGCCGCGTTGGGATACCAGAACCCGATAGATGCGGTGAATACAACCCTCATCACTTCCGACCAGAGGAAGTATACAATAATTGGTGTATTGAAAGACTATCACCATGAATCCATTCACAAACCTGTTGATCCAATATTGTTCTTCCACCGGCATCCATTTGAATATGGATACATTTCCTTTAAAATCGAATCTCGTCAAGCCGACTACCTCGCGACCCTGCAAAACTTATGGAATGTTCATTATCCGAACGACCCGTTTATGTATTATTTCCTTGATAGCTTTTACGAGGAACAGTACCGATCCGATGAACTTTTCTCAACGCTGCTGAATTTGTTCAGCATTATTGCAATTGCTGTAGCCAGCCTTGGCCTGTTTGGAATGGCTACACTGGCGATGGTTAAACGAACAAAAGAAATTGCCGTAAGAAAAGTATTGGGTGCGACGGCCTCTAATATTTTAGTGATGATTTCGGGCAAATACGTGAAACTTATTATCCTTAGCAGCCTCATCGCATTTCCTGTTGCATATTATCTCACCGCTCTATGGCTTGACGGATTTGCTTACAGAATCAATGTTAGCTGGTGGATGATCGTGCTTCCGGGAGCATTCGTTCTCGTTACCACCTTGCTAACCATTGCCGGGCAATCGTTGCGTGCAGCCCTTGCCAATCCGGCTAAAAGTCTCCGCGATCAATAAAGTTTATCCTTTTTATTTCAGCGCATACTACCTTTCTGAAAATGTCTTCCAGAGCGGTTACTGTTTTTCAAAGGAATTGCGTCAAAGGAATGGGTTTTGCAAGTCGAATAACAACAGCCAAATTCCAACGCGAAGGATCTAATTCAGCTCAGGCTGATGATGATTAAAAGACAGCACAGCTAACCTGAATGAGATCCTTCGCGGTCGAGTTAGATGCTCTTAAGCAAATCAGTGCCTCCATTTTTTATGAGCAAGTTTTTATAAAATGAGAAGACGCTCGGGATAACAGTTAATAAAAGGGACCTACAAAAACAGATCAAGGATTAGGATCTTCCCAAACCAAGATTTCCCCTAATCCTTTAGATCTGTTTTGAAATCACATCGCTCGCGAAATTCGATTTACGATTGATCATTGAAGCTTTGTAAGCAACGTCTCATACCTTTTGTCGGATTTTAGTGGGTTGAGATCAGCATCATTCACATACTGATCTTTGGATTTGTATCCCATTGATACCGCCTTTTCTAATGCAACGAATGCCCGATCCTTTTCGCCCAGGATGGCATAGCCACATCCGAGGTTGTAATAGTCGTACGAAAGCGGATCACCTGTTTCAATAGCCTTTTCGAAATACTTCACTCCTTCTTTGTGTTTGTTCAAAACAAAAAGCCAATATCCAATGTTAGCGTATGAGTTGCGATTCAATCTGTTCGCGCTGGCCAGATCGGCAAGTCGCCGTTCCGCCTCTTCATTGCGATCTTTTGCGTAGAGGGCCACGACAAGGTCAGTCTGCGTATGCGTATTCTTGGGGTCGATCGATACTGATTTTCTTAGCACTTGTTCGGCCTCATCAAACTGCTTACGCTGAAGCAGTATACCACCATATTGGCTCAATGCCCGTGCATCATCCGGATGATCCATCAGCCAGGTCTTGAGAATCGATCCTGCTTTTTCCGGTTCTCCGCCATACTGGGCCGCAAGCGTAGCGCGACCTATTGAGTTCGGCCAACTATGGGGAGGAATAACATCGAGGTGGTTTTTCCAGAATGAAATTGTTTCCTTGATAATTATCCTTGAGGTATCGTTATCGGTGAACGAATCGAACGCATGAATTAACCCGGTGCCCATCTGGATCCTCCATGGAGCATTGTTCTTTAAGACTTCGTTCCACATCGTCGTATACCCACCCCTTACATCTCCTTCAGGAATAACAAATAATACAGGCAAGTCTTTGCGAAATGGACCTTGTGGCTGCCTTCCGTAATACAATACGGCGGCTTTGATTCCTGGATAAGCTTCTGCGCTCATCAAATAACTAACAGACTGTGTGACGTTCGCCGATGCTGCATATACTCCCAACCGGGTTGCATCAATACTATAGTTGTTTCCTTCCTTTTCAATGAATGAAAACACAGCCTTTATGGATTCAATCGGCCGATCCCTGTCGCACTCCATGGAGATCCCAATGTATTTGTTGGCCGCTATGAGTTGTGGCCAGGTCCTGTAGGTTCCCCAGTCTTTCGCCTTCATTTCACCCGGCGCGTCTCCAAGCGAATTCAAGAAGATTATGGCAGGGAGGCGGTCCGTTGGTTTTGTACCTGGAGGCAGATAGACATCCAGGTTCAGCGTGCCTTTTGAATCGCTTAGGTAGGGAACATTGGATCTTACCACCACTTTCTTCATGTCTGGGTGTTCAAGTACTACACCCCATGACCGCCCATCAAATATCGAAAGGGTCTGTTGCTGAGCATAGACGGGGGATGCCAGGAAAATCAGCAAACAATAGAACGTCAGTCGCATAACTTTTGGCTTTAAGATTTTTGAGTGAAGGAACGGCGGTACGAGGAGAAAATCTTCAGTCCCGACAGGGGCAGAAACAAAAAACCAAATAACTATTCAAAGAGGTTCGATTTGTACCCCAAGCCGCAGTAGGTCAGTACTGCGACCCGCGTCATCAATTTTTCTTTTTTTTAGTCCGCAGTCGAAAGTTATATTACTGGAATATCATGAAGATACCCTCGATGATAAGGTCGCCATGGACCGAAAGAATATTCGCCGGCCTCCTTGTATTAATGTGTGCGTGCGTAGAGCCATACGTCGCGCCGGTCATTCAAGAAGATCGCAACATTCTCGTGATCGACGGCTTTCTTATTCCAAATGATACCACGGAAATTAAGCTAAGCCGAACCAATCCAATCTATAGTAGCGAAGGTTTTGAACCAGAGACAAATGCACTTGTGGAAATCGAAGCGAATGATGGAACCAGGTACCAGCTAACTGAAAAGATATCAGGAACGTACGTAATGCCGCCATTGAATCTGGATCCGGCTCGTGAGTACAGATTACACGTGCGTACTGGCGACACGGAAGAATATGCGTCGGAATTCGTCGGCATTAAGAACACGCACCAAATCGATAGTGTTACATTCCAAGAAATTGCCGAAGGGGACGCTCTGGAGTTTTATGTCTATTCGCACGATCCTGAAGGCAAAACGCGTTATTATCTTTGGACGTACGACGAGACTTTTGAATACGTGTCTGGTGGGCCTTCAAGGTACTACCATGAGAACGGCCAGGTCATTGCACGAAAATTAGCAACCGAACTATACAATTGTTGGAAGACTAACGAGACGAATGACACTTACATAACCTCAACCAGTCAGTTAAGTGAGGACATTGTTTATGATTTTCCCCTTTACAAAGTTCCCCAGTTATCGCTCAAATTATACTTTGCGTATAGTGTATTAGTAAAGCAGATCGCTCTCACTGAAGGAGCATATGCCTACTGGTCGTCGATTAAAACCAACAGCGAGGAATTGGGAAGCCTGTCCGATCCAATTCCGGCCCAGCCATTTACAAACATCACTTGTTTGACGAACCCATCGGTACCTGTAATCGGCTATTTCACCGCCTCAACATTAGTGACTAAACGTTTATTCCTGACGCGGCAGCAAATAAAAGGCCCGTCGACTCCTTATGAGGAAACAGGATATGAAGACTGCGAGGTTGAGCTCATACTTCTGGAGGATATTTCCGAAGAAAACCTACGAGGAAAATTAATTTACGACCGAGAGTATGATCTTATCACCCAGGAATTTTTAGGTTATATCGTTTTATCCGAGTATTGCCTCGATTGCCGCAAGCGAGGTGGCGTTAATGTCAAGCCGGATTTCTGGAAATGAAACCATTTCGTCAACACATTGGGCGCTTAGTATAAATCAGGTTTAATGAAAGCACTTACGTTTCATGGAGCGGGGAAAATAAAGCACGAATCGCTTGCCGATCCGATCCTGCAATCATTTACCGATGCGATCGTAAAAGTAAAATTGTGCGCAATATGCGGGTCGGACCTTCATGTTTACAACGGCAGCGAAAAAGGCTGTGATCACTCGACAGCTATGGGTCACGAGTTTGTCGGCGAAGTCATTGAAGTCGGAACTGAAGTCAGGACGCTGAAGCCAGGCCAAGCCGTAATGAGTCCATTTAGCACAAGCTGTGGACAGTGTCATTTTTGTAAGATGGGCCTGACCAGCCGCTGTGTTCAAAGTCAACTTTTTGGATGGCGGCAAAACAGTTCTGGCCTTCACGGGGGCCAGGCTGAATACATAAGGGTACCATTGGCAGATGACACCTTGCTGCCAATTCCTTCCACGCTATCACTAGAGCATGCGCTCCTATTGGGTGACGTAATTCCCACGGGGTACTTTTGTGCATATCAGGCGGAAATAAAACCGGGAGGACACTACGTGGTAATCGGCTGCGGTGCCGTAGGGCTGATGGCCATCCTGGGCGCGATTGAACTCGGTGCGACATCTGTCTTTGCCATCGATACGATTCAAGAACGTCTGAACCTCGCTGAATCATTTGGCGCGCGTCCACTCAATCCTCGATCCCTGGATGTTGTTCGTGAAGTCAAGCAAAAAACCAAGGGGCACGGCGCAGATGCTGTATTGGAAGCTGTTGGCAGCAATAACACCCTGGGCCTTGCATATTCCCTGCTGAGGCCAGGCGGCATTATTTCCATGGTCGGAGTAAACAATGAAACTTCCATACCTTTCTCGCCTTCTGACGCATATAATAAAAATCTCACCTTTAAAGTTGGCCGGTGCCCGGCACGTTATCTCATGGAAAAACTCCTGCCAATAGTACTTTCAAAAAAATACAACTACGAAGCCATTGTTTCTCACCGCCTGGTTCTCAAAGATGGTGTTGACGCTTACGAGATGTTTTCGAAAAAAACAGATAACTGTGTCAAAGTGATTCTGAGTTGTGATTGAACTGTAACAAAGTCAGGCGATCCCGCTGGCATACGATGGTTGTTCGTTAATTTTACAATATGCGTCAGCTGGTAGCTATTGTTTTTGCAGATATGGTGGGGTACACTGCAGTGATGCAGGAGAATGAGCAGCTCGCGCGCCTTAAGCGGTCACGATTTAAGGAAATTCTCGATTCCTCGCTGGAACAATTTAAAGGAAAAGTTCTCCAACATTACGGCGATGGCACGCTCAGCATTTTTGGAAGTGCGATTGATGCCGTTCATTGTACCGTCGCAGTTCAACGACAATTACAACAAGAACCGAAAGTTGATGTGCGTATTGGAATTCATACCGGGGACGTGATGATGGATGAGGGAGCGATCTACGGCGATGGCGTCAATCTCGCCTCCCGGTTAGAATCGCTTGCAGTTCCGGGAAGCATACTAGTTTCAGAAAAGGTATTTGATGAAGTAAAGAACCAGGAGGATATCCGGGCACACGAGCTTGGCTTTTTTGAATTCAAGAATGTTAAACAACCTATTCGTGTTTTCGCCATTTCGAATACTGGCATAATTGTTCCTGCACGGGCTGAACTTCAAGGCAAAACTTTACAACCTCAAAACCGCCTTGCAGTATTACCCTTTGTGAACATGAGTGCCGATCCGGAAAATGAATACTTCAGCGACGGTATCACAGAGGAATTACTTAATGCACTTACAAAGGTAGACGGCCTTCAGGTCACTTCGCGAACGTCGGCCTTTGCCTTCAAGGGAAAGCATGCAGATATTCGTGATATAGCCATAACGTTGAACGTCGACAAAGTTCTGGAAGGAAGTGTCCGAAAGGCCGGAAGTCGCGTTCGAATCACAGCACAGCTTATCAACGCCGCCGACGGTTATCATATATGGAGCGAAACGTATGATCGGAATCTCAACGATATTTTTGAAGTCCAGGATGAGATCAGCGGAATCATAGCCAACAAATTGAGGGAAAATCTGGCGAGCCATAAAAAGTCAGAAACTTTTGTGCGCCCATCAACTCCAAACGTTGAGGCCTACACGCACTACCTCAAAGGCCTGCATTTCTTGAATAAAATGACACCGGCGGATTCACGGCGCTCTATCACATCGTTCGAACAGGCAATATCGATCGAACCGAAGTACGCTTTGGCATATGCAATGACTGCGGCTGCCTACAGCTATCTCGGTTCAACGGGTCAGATCCTGCCGAAGAGAGCTTTTGAGCTCGTCCACCAATATGCCGACAAGGCGCTCGAGTTGGACGATACTATTGCGGAGAGCCATATCGCAAAAGCTGCCGCATACTTGTTTTATGATTGGAAATGGGAGGCAGCATTCCAGGCCCTTCAGCGGGGAAGGCAAATTAATCCCGGCGCTACAACGGCACACCAACTGCTTGGTTTCTACTATATACTGATGGGCAGGAAAGATGAAGCAATACAAATAGTGGAAGAAGCTGTTCGACTCGACCCGCTATCGCCAATAATGAATCACCACCTGGGAAATATTTATCTTTTTGCAGAACGGTATGATGACGCAATCAGGCAGGCCGACAAGTTACTGGACATCGATCCTCAGATGCGCATTAGCATTGAGCTCAAAGCATGGGCAACTGGCTTGAGAGGTGATTGGAAGGAAGCTTTGAGATTGTTTGAAGACGTCCACCGGCTCACGAATCATCCTTTAAAAGGCCTGATGGGTGTGGGATATGCTCAAGCGACACTGGGGAATATTGACAAAGCGATGGAATGTATTCGCAAGCTTGAGCAACGTCAGATCGAAGAGCCGGATTCTGTCATAGACGGTGACTTGGTAGCCGTCTGGTTAGCGATAGGAAACTTTGATAAAGTATTCTATCACATTCAACAGTGTATCGAAAAGCGAACGCTTCCGATAAATTTCTTTCTTCAGTATCCACCATTTAAGGTCCTCCAGAAGGATCCAAGATACCATGAACTTGCAAGCCAGGTTGTGACCTGACATCGAATCGTGACGGGTAATTATTTTTGATAAACGTTCTCGAGCACTTCGATCCTTCCGTCTATTTCAGGCAACGGAAGATTTAGAATTTTTGCAATCAGAGGATACACATGAATGTTTTGAAATGCAGAAATCTTCAGACCAGATTTAATATGAGGGCCATTTGCGATAAATATTCCCTGCATCTGAGGAACCTGACTCGGATCATATCCGTGCGCGCCAAAGGTTGAGCCTCGTTTGCGTGTAGCCTCGAATTTTGATCGATTGCGCTCTACAATGTAATAACCAGGATTAGCTGTGATCAGCAGATCTCCTGATCGGACAGCATTGTAATGCCAGCCGGAGGGAAACTCCTCCTGCTTGCGTACAGAAAATTTTCGCGACTTGCCTTTCAACGCGTTGTATAATGAGTCGCATTGAAGGTCATTGTTAACATAGAGATGTGCCTGGGTCCCTCCGACTGCGTATTTAACCTGGCGATTTTTTATGTCCATTATCTCATCTAAAAAAATGTACGTCGAGGGCTCTTCCTTCATGCTCAACATTCCATGATCTGAAACCACTATGATATTCACGGGAAGTTGTGTGCTTTTTACTCCTGCTATCAGCCTGCCAAGAAGGCGGTCTGCGTTCATCACCGCACCCCGAGTTTCATCGGATTCCGGTCCGTAAAGGTGTGCTTCATGGTCGGGTGACGAAAAATACAACGTAATAAAATGAGGTCGTTCCTGCGCAGGAAGGCTCAACCATTTTAATACCTGATCAACCCGCAACGTATCGGCTATTGACTCATCGTATGGATAGAAATAATCAGGTCGTAACTCCTCTTTTGGAAGTTCTGAGCCAACCCAGAAAAAAGACGCTGACCTGATATTATTGTCTTTCGCAAGTTTCCATAAAGGCGTTCCGCTGTAGTAATATGGATCCTGAACTCGGTCGCGCATTTTCATTGTGTAATACTCATTCCGGTCAGGATCATAGAATGAGTTATCTACCAGACCGTGATGCCCGGGATAAAGACCTGTTACTAAAGTATAGTGATTCGGGAATGTTTTACTTGGAAAGGATGGTATCAACCCTGCCGCCTCAGTTCCATTTTTAGCAAAGGATTGGAAATTAGGTGGGCTAAATAACTTTGGATAGTCGAATCTGAAACCATCAAACGAAATCAGGATGACGTAGGGAATATCATCGCGTTCTTGCCCGCTCAGCAGCGTCGGCAGAAATACTATACAAGCAAATAACGCTACGACTTTCTTCATTCAGCCGTAAAACTAAAAAAGTCTTTCAAATTAAAAACTCGTAAGCGAGTTAGCTGTTAGTTAATAAATTCCAGGCGCACGTCAACGTTTGCGGCTTCAGCGCACTCGTTGATAAAACCCACTTACCTTAACAAGTTTAATAGTGTCACCGTTGCAGTCAACACCTTTGCTTGCTTCTATTACAGTATAGCCAGTGCATGCCCTCTTGAGAATTTTAGCTGGTACTTGCGCCTCCCGATCGTCAGCGCCAATAACCAGAAATGCAAACAGCCCTAACGTCAAAAAAAACACTATCCTTTTCATATCACAATTGATTAAAGCCACCAATAGTATAGAGAAAACTGTACCAATTAAAGATGGGTTTGCAAACGTTACCGGGGCATGTGAGGTTGTGGAAAATTGCCACACCCCGGGAAAATTTTATGGGTATTTGGCCCCCAAGTGAACAATTGCGCTACAACCTCTTATTTAAGGTTATTTAAGGTCCTGATCCGGGATTTATTAGCCTTTTAAGGGAATTTGACAATCTAGTATCGATTTAGCCGCCGCCGAAGTGTGCTAGTAAACTTCCAGTGCCTGAAGCAGCGTACATTTACATCATGAACGGCACTGTTCGAGAACACCTCAAACCTGGAATGAAGGTTAATATCGTCCTGAAAAAAGATCAACGGACGGGCATACTTACAGAGGGAATTATTAAAGCAATTCTTACAAAGTCACCCCAACATCCTCATGGAATCAAAGTGCTTCTGGAAAGTGGGGCCGTAGGAAGAGTTAAGGAAATTGTTCAATAGCGTCGATAAACCTTATTTCCTCTCAAGTATAAGGGCATCTGTGTCACCGTTGCCACCGCTTACGTGCTCAAGGCTAATTCTCGACGATGAGGATTCCATCACGACCCAATCTTCGTTAAGCTCTTCCAGCGGGCCGTTGGCACCAAAATCAAGGTAAAGCTTCGTATCCCCGTCACTCGAGTCCTCAGTATCCCAGGATCCTTGCACAGATAAGGCGTTCTTTGTTGCAATCGCGACGTTATCGTCGTTAAATAAGAGGGTATATCCTTCGAAATCGCTGGTCTCATCCGTCTTATCAAAGAAATATGCTACTTTCCATGATCCCTGACCCAGCCTTGCTTCAACCGTCTGGTTGCCGACATCGTTCTTGTCGTCATCATCCTCACACATCGAGGCTGTAGAAAGTATTGCAACGAGAACAAGTAAAGACGGGTGTAAAAATCGGTTCATACAATTTATTGCCGAGCTGGCATTTGATCGATAACAGATAATAATGCCATTAAATTGCGTTTAAAGTGGAAATTTTCAGAAAGCCACACAATAAAAAAGCCAGGCTTTTGGCCCGGCTTTTTAGCTTTAATGATGAATCTATTAATTGGCTAAACGAACGTTAACCGCATTCAATCCTTTTTTGCCTTCCTTAAGTTCAAAAGTGACTGCATCATTTTCGTGGATCGCATCAACAAGAAGCCCTGAGATGTGCACAAAGTACTCCTGTCCTGTTGCTGTTTCCTTAATAAATCCGAATCCTTTGGACTCATTAAAGAATTTTACTGTTCCTTCTTTCATTATAAAAATTGATTATAAAATTTCCGTAAATATAACACAATAATCGGAGTACGCCACACCAGAGATCCGATGCACCCACGTTTCAACCCTTGAAACACAGTTTTTTAGGCCCATCTGTTAAAGATATCCGTAACCTATAGGCGATTGGTCCGTAAACGGAGTAGAGGTAATTTTTTAGACTTCAGAAGTATCAAACCGATGTGAATAGAATTTTTTAGAACCTTCATCTATCAGAAGGTACTGCTGCAACTAGTTTAAGGAACAAAATATTATTAAAGGTCTTCACCGGGGAGAACAGGAAAAATATGGGATGGATAACCGTATATATAAGAGGGAAATCAGGATTTGAGCAGGACGTCTTGGACCGGCTCAATGGATCGGACTTTCCGTTTATGCCCGGCACGTCCTATGAAAAAGGCCTGATGCTTTGCTGGATTCCCGATCAAAGAACCCTTCGTTCATTTAAGCAGGAAATCGGAAGTAAGACTGTTTTCAAGTACCGTTTGCGCTTTTATACGAATGTTGAAGCCCTTGTTGAGCAACAACATAACGAACAACCGGATCAGGATGTAACACCGGAAGAACCAGCCTGGTTTGACGCGTCTATTTGATGCGCAAGTCATTTAGCCACGTGGATGTGGCTTCTGCCAACTCGGGAATAAGAATGTTCTTGCCCGCCTTAAACGAATGGTCAGCGCCCTCAAATGTCACCAGCGTTGTGGCCTTCAGCCCACCAGTTACTTGTTGAATTAACTTTAGTTCGGCGAGCGCATCCCGTGTTCCCTGCAAGAAGAGCATAGGAATCGGTACTGACTGTAGATGGTCCGCCCTTGAAGTGGAAGGCTTCCCGGGCGCATGTAAGGGGAATCCAAAAAAAACAACTCCTTTTATAAATGGCATCGGTGTCTTCGACAACACATGGGAAGACATCCTGCCACCAAAAGATTTTCCCGCGGCTAACAAAGTGACCTTTGGAAACAACTCTGATGCTTTTTCCCAGACAACAGAAATGGTTTTTTCCGCGACAGGTGCCGGGTCTGGTCGTTTCTTATCGTTTTCCGTGAAAGGAAAATTGAAGCGCAATGTTCCGATGGAGTGTTCTGCAAGCTGCTTCGATATTGCCTCCATAAATTGATGGCGCATCCCCGCCCCTGCTCCGTGAGCTAGTATCATTAGATATTTCATCTTTTCCGGTTCGACAATTAGTGCCGAAACAGACCCGATACTTTCTGATACTTTTATGGTTAACTTTCTTGATTCCACTTTATAAAATAAGTAGTTTTTTCACGAATTAAAGTGTCTCGTTAATTTAAGACGTTGAACTCATATAAGCTAAATAACAAAGATGAAGATCAGGATTTCCTCGCGGGAAATACCGTTAAAGGGACGGCCGCATTTCTCCCCGATGAGTTTAAAAACGACATCGTTGTGAATGAAAGGATCGTGATCATCCTTTCCAACGGCAAGAAGTATATGGGAAAGGTGGTGAACTTCAGTTATGCTCCAAAGGAAGCAGTAATTGAGGGGCAACTGGAAATAATTAAAGCCTGATCACCTGATTTTCTTTCGCTTATCTTCCTTGTATTGCGTGGCCTTTGTGCCTTTCTTTTTCTTGAAAATGCGCTGAAAGAAATTTCTGTCGGATCTTGCAAGGTCACAATCGAGGCGGTCCATGAGTTCAGAAGACAGCGGCGCGAACCTCGCCGTACTGATACTCCGTAAATCACTATCCTTGTTCACTTTCTGAAGTAATAACGCCACAATTGGCAAAGCTGTTGTTGCACCCTGACCGGACGATGTTCGTCTGAAGTGAAGCGAGGGGTCGTCGGCTCCCACCCAACATCCGATAACAAGCTTAGGCGTAACGCCAATAAACCAACCGTCGGTATTCGATTGTGTGGTTCCTGTTTTTCCACCTATATCGTTCGTTAACCCATAAGTTGATCTCAGGCCGGCACCAGTCCCTTCATTGACAACTCTTTTTAACATCTGCAACATCATACCCGCACTCTCTGCTGAAATTGCTCTTTCACTTTCACCCGACGGTTTAAAGGTTTCCAATACCGTTCCATCACCAGTTGTTATCGATGTAATGTAAAAGGGCTCCACATAATTTCCTTTGTTCGCAAACACACTATATGCTCCGACCATTTCCATCATTGAAATAGACGCCGTTCCTAACGCTAGTGACGGGACATATGGCAGTTCGCTCGTTATCCCCATTTTTTGCGCGGTCTCTATTGCGTTTGATATTCCTGTCTTTTCCAAAAGTTTTACAGAAACTGTGTTCACCGAACCAGCAAGTCCACCTTCCATCGAAAACTTTTGATCGTAGGTCTCATCGTTGGAGTTAGAGGGAGCCCAATCCTTCATGTTTGTGTATGAAGTCTTGCGCGCCGAAGTGTAGTCACACGGTCCAATTCCCTTTTCCATTGCCGCCGCATAAACCACTGGTTTGAACGTTGACCCTACCTGCCGCTTGGTGCTTTCCCTCACGTGATCAAACTGAAAGTATTCATGATCTATACCTCCAACCCATGCTCTAATCTCTCCGTTGGCAGGATCCACGGCCAACAAACCTGCCTGCAGGAACTGAAGGTGGCGCACCAATGAATCATACACGCTTATCTCCATCTCTGTTTCACCCTTCCACGAAAATACCTTGCGCAAGCCTGGCTTTTTGAGCTCGGCCATGATCTCCTTGTCTGAAAGCCCTGACTTTTTCAGATCAGTGTATCTGGGCAGGTATGTCACTTTGGACATAGCGACCTGCTGAAGGCTCTTTTTGTCGATCTCGTTGACAAATTTTTTCTGAAGCTGTTCCATCTTTGTGCGCATAGCTTGCTCGGCATATTGCTGCACTCTCGAGTCTATCGTAGTATAGATCTTCAGTCCGTCCGTGTAAAGGTTATAATTGGAGCCGTCGTCTTTAATGTGATCGCGGCACCATTGCAACAATTGAGGCCTTATGTATGACCTGAAATAAGGTGCCAGACCGGTGTTGTGTGACATCTTACGGTATTTGAGTTTCAGAGGAATTGCGCGCAAGGAATCTTTCGCCTGTTCGGATATAAAACTGTATTTCGCAAGCTGTCCCAACACAACGTCTCTTCGCTCCTTACCGCGCGCAGGAAATATTCTGGGATTATACCGATGTGTAGCTTTGAGCATACCAACCAGAACAGCCGATTGTTCCAGGGTAAGATCTTTCACTGGTACCGAAAAGAAACGTTCCGCCGCCGTCTTAATACCATAGACATTATCTCCAAATGGAATAGTGTTCAGATAAAGGACAAGAATATCATCTTTTGTGTATACTTTTTCCAGTCGCCTGGCGATAATGATTTCTCTGACCTTGTTGATTGGCAATGAAAACATCCAATAGGATCTTCTTGGATACAAGTTCTTCGCCAGCTGCTGTGTCAGCGTACTTCCACCGCCAGCTGATTCACGCTGAAGGATAATTCCCTTTATCAGCACCCGAATCAAACTCTTTGTATCTACGCCATGGTGTTTGTAGAATCTTACATCCTCCGTCGCGATCAATGCTTGCTTGAGAGACTGGGGAATGTCAGAGGAAGGAATCATCGATCGGTCTTGCAGATAATAGCGCCCCAGGAGAACGCTATCGGCACTATAAACTTCGGTCGCCTGCTGGTGACGAACCCCGAGTAATTCTTTTTTCGAAGGAATCTGCCCAAAAATGCCAATCCACACCAGAAAGATGAAAAAGAGGCCAAATACAAAAACGCCTGCGATG
>Ga0193738_1000077_pt1 | contig 61315 bp, 88 predicted proteins | sample L2a1metaG_FD_144927 | JGI IMG/M metagenome (GOLD analysis project Ga0193738, IMG submission 144927) | Soil microbial communities from a riparian zone of the East river system, Colorado, United States - L2a1 | ecosystem: Environmental > Terrestrial > Soil > Riparian zone | place: USA: East River... | reverse complement strand
CCCTTGACGCGTTTGGGTAGGCGTGCCGGATAACCGGAGGAGAGAGCGGTCGGACTCGTCCGCGATCACAGCGCCCCACTCACGAGAGAAGATCTGCGGGTACTCATGCACCACGAGGTCGTTCTTCCGGAGTTCCGGGTCATGAACGCACTTGAGCTCTACCCGGCCATACTTCTTAGGCGTCTCGCTTCCACATACGCCGCAGACCCAGTACACCCTTGCACGAACGGCCTCAGGATGCACCACCACCCACGTAGCGTCCAATCTAGGGCTGCTAGCGAGTGAGTCCAGTACGGCGTCCCGGCGAGCCCGCTGAGGAGTCCTGATCTTGTTGCGGGTTACGTCTCCGTCCGGGAGCGTTACCACGATCTGGCCTTCCAGCCAGCGTGGGATCTCCGCCCCCCAGACCGTATTGGTAGCGGTCTTGGGTGTAACAACCAGATACGGTCCCGCAATCCGGCTCTCTACCACTCCGCCTAGCGCTTCCAGCGTCTTGCCTAGTCCCGGCTGATCCGCCACTAGGCAGCCGGCCCCATTGGCGCGCGCCTCCGCTATGAACCGCGCGCCTACCCGCTGATACGTGCGGGACGCCATCGCCTTAGCTAGCCGGGGCGCTACCGTAGGAACTATCTGGAGATTAGCGTCACGCGCGGCCGCCAAGGTAGACATGACGACCGCCTTCGCTTGTTCCGTCTTAGCCCAATCCCAAAGCGCCGGACCTATCACCAATTCGGATCCGAACTCCTCCCGTAAGCGCCGGCAGACCGGCATGCTGAGTGGTAGGCTCCAATAGGGCTTGCCATATCGGCCTTGGTTGAACGCGGCTCCGGGAATGGCCATCTTCAGACCCGCCAACGGGCGGCTGGTGCTGAGATAGATGCGCCTCCCGCTTTTGGCTAGTTCCGCCCGAACGCTCACCGGTCCCTCCTCAAGATGGCCTCCGCCTTGCGACTCATGCGATTAGCCTTCACGCTCAGGATCATGGAGATGATAGATACCAATATAGCAAAAGCCTGAATCGAAATCAGCAACCAGTCCATGTCTAGGCCACGCTCTCGTGCGATCCGCCGTAGCGCTCCCAGCATACCGGGCCCATACCGCGCGCGATGGAAACGGGATTGGTCAAGAAGTGGCCGAAGACGCACCAGCCGGTCTTCTGGGTTAGCTCATTGGCCTCCGCCATTGGGACTAGGTGCTCCGGACGAAGGCGGAAGATCGCACCTTTGGCATAGGTCAGGATGGGCCGCTTCTTGCCCTCCGGGAATGTTACCAGCTTGGCGTATAGCCGGTCGGAGTCCTTGGAGCGCGTCACCTGATAGAGGTTCCCGTCCAGCCGGTAGAGTCCCTCGGCCGTAACCTTGGGGGAATTGGACCATGGCTTCTCCACCCGTCCAGACGGATAAGCGGGATCAATCTCCAGCATTACCGGGAACGCTTCCAGCCGCTCCTTGGCGGACCGCATAGCGTACTCGGTGATCCTGACGTTCCCTTGGCCAGAGATCAACGCGCGAATCGCGCGGCTCCAGCGGTGGTACTCCTCCGGGATCTGCTGAGTCACCAACAGCCGGTCTACCCGCGCAACCAACGTGCGGAGCTCGGCCGGGTCGTCCGTCAACGTCCAGGCGCGCATCTCCGCATCCCACTTGGCCGCCTTAGCGGCTGAGTCCCGGCGCGACTCCGCGCGGTCACCCTCCGCTTCCATCCGATGCATCGCGCGCTCGTCCTCTGCGTTGAACTCCGCTCGTGCGTCGGAGCGTGCTAGCTCCTCCAGCCTCTCCCGGCGCTCCCGCGCCTGGCCAGCCGTATCGGTCGTAGCTACGTTGGTTGCGCACTCGCGGACCTTAGCCACAGTTCCGTGGCTACTCCGGCAGTGTCCACACTTAATCATCTCGGTCCCTCTCTCCTCCGGAGCGCTCGCTCGCCCCACAACCCTGACTCTACTCCACTGCGTTCGGGATGGCTAGGCCGGCCAGCTGTACCCGGTAGGCGCACAAGAAGTCTTCTGCCATGTCCGCGCTTAGCTGGCGGAGTGGCGCGGGCCAGCGCTCCGGGGGAACGCGAGCAGTCACCCCGTAAGCACGTGCCATTCCGCCCGTAAGCGCGTTCCATCCTAACCTTGCACCGGTATGCAGGAAGATGTCTTTTGGCTCTATACGGAAGTACGCGCCCACGCGCGTTGCAACGTCATAGACCGTCAGCGGACCGATCCCCTCCGGCCGAATCTCCCAGAGGTCATCATGGAACTGATCGAAGGTTAGGGTCCCGGCGAAAGCCAGAATCTGAATATGGTTTCCGCGCTCTATGATCCGGTAGCCAAACTCGCGCCGCGCGTCCGCCTTAACCTTGGTCTGGTGGGGATGCATCTTTCCATTTATACGCTTAGATGCGCAAGCGAGCCAAACAGCTTCATAGAAATTGGTAGCAGCCAAGCACATTCCGGGAATGTCATCCGCCAAGACGTCAAGACCTCCGCCCGGAGCGCGGCGCCACAAGAAGTCCCGGATGCACGCCTCCAGAGTATCTAATGGCCACTTTGGCGGCCGCTTAACCATTTCCCTACCCATGCTCATTTTGGTTCCCTCCCCGGCCGAAAGGGGCGCCCCGGTTGGAGCGCCCCGTTTGCGGATCTCACGCCGCCTTAGCCTTACGCTCCGGGCGAGAGAGTGACTTCAGGATTTCCTGGCGGATATGTGCCAGGTTAACCTTGGCGCCAACATTCTCCAGGTGCTCCAGCCGGAGCGCGCGGTACCCGAACTGAGGGTCTACGAACGACACGATCCGGTGACCCGCCTTGTGGCGCGAAACGTGGATGCTCTTGGCGCTTCCCACGATGGCTTCTTCGGAGTTCACCCGGTACTGGTTGTGCCAGCGGATTTCGTGAGCCTCCAGCGCGGCGCGCAACTCCTCCTCCGTGGCCGTCTCTACGTCAAAGGGAATGCGCCGGATCGTTGGCCCGGTGGGGCGCTTACGGAACGACACGTTGCTGGAGACTTTCTCCTGAACGGCTTTCGCCTCGGTCGGCTTAAGAGCCGCGACCCGCATAGCCTCAGCGGGATTGCGGACCTTAACGGTACGGTCCGCAATGGTGTAGGTAGAGGTACCGGGAACGTGGGCCTCGTTCATCCAGGCCAGGTAGAGCGCTTCATTCCCGCGCGTAGCAATGAGCTCGTGGAGTCCGTCCAGCCGGGTGACCTCGGGGTGCCATCCTAGCTTGGTCATCTCTCCCGCGTAGATGGTCGCCTTATCCGGCTTGGGCGCTTTGGCAGGCTTGGTCGCCTTGGCGCGCCGCGCCTCCGTCGCTGCGTCTTTCTTGGCGTCCCGCGTCGCTCGACGGGCGGGCTCGTTGGCGGTCTTGGCGTCCTCGGCCGCGCGCCGTACGCGCTTGCGCTCCTGCCCGGCTGCAATTTGCTCGTCCCGGTGCTCCGGTGTTCCCGGCTTCGGAGGCAGCGGAGTCCGCTGGGCCGCTTTGGTCCGGGTAGCCTCAGCCTTGGCCCGGAGGCCAGCCTTGCTCGCTGTGGTAGTCATTTTGGTTCCCTCTCTTGGCGCCGTCGGCGCTTCTGTCTTGATCCTACTGGGGTTGCAACGTTAATGGCTTGGGTTCCGGGATATCACCCGGTTGGCGTACTCGCCACGGTAGACCGGACCAACGTGATAGAGCAGGACTTGTACCCGCCCACGCCGCTAACTCCGGAGAATGAAGCCTCGCGCCAGCCTTCGGCTTTCATTTGGTCCCGGTAGGCGTAGGCGTGGCGCTTGCAGTTAACGCCACGGAATGTCTCGGTGATACGTTCTGATGTAGGGCCACCCGGCTCTTGTCCGGTCCCCGAGCAGCGCGAGCATTGCATTGGAGTTACCTCTCTCTTTAGAATGACGGGTCTTGATAGTAGTCACGGCTACCCAGGACGATCTCGGGACCGTTGTTCGGAGCGCACATTACGCGGCGCCCGTTCTCGCTGATGAAGGTCTTGCGGAGTCTCCCGCGCTGGTCCATCCGCCAGGTCTGTACCGGGATGTGGCTCGCGTGATCGGCGGAGTGGCCGCAATCATCAAGGATGTACCGGTCATCGCAGACCTCCGTACTAGCCGGAGTAATGTCGTAGTCCTGACCCGGCCAGGTTACCTTGTTGGGGCCAACGTGGTCGCCCCGTGTGTCGATCTCCCTGACGCTCTTGCCGTCCTTGGCGTACCGGACCGCTACCACGGTAGCGGAGGAGCGGTCGCTCCAGTAGGTGATGGTAGCGCCCATGCCCACAACGATCTCGGGGTAGCGGCCAGACTCCACGATCCGATTCACGACTGATCCGTACATATCAATTCCCTCTCTCGCGGGAGCGCTCGCTCGCCCCTCTGGTCGTTACGGTACTCGCTGCTGGATGGGATGGCTAATGGGCTACGCGCAGGTGGCGCATGAGGTTCTCTGGAGTCCGGAACGTTACGTAACATTCCAGGCAAGCGTTCGCAGCACGCTCCACGCGAGCATTCTCGCGTTCGGCCTTGCGGATTCCGGTCGCTCGGCCGAAGCAGTGGCACGGGTACGGTCCGGCTGGGTGAGTCTTCCCGGTGATTGGGTCGGTCCACTCCTTGAACTGCGGCCAGTCCACCCGGTTGAGCTCGCACTTCTCGTCGTGGCGCTCGATGAGCTCGTTCAGATTCACGGGATTCCCTCTCTCTCGGCGGGCTCGCTCCCGCCATACGGGCTAAGCGTACGCCATGCCGTGGCTCCCGCAAAGGTGGCGGCCAAGATTCTTTTGCACTAGATCCTTCGCTTGCGTAGCAACGACTTTTTCAGCTCATGGTCAAACTCGAGGAGGTCTGCATAACCGGATACGTCCGAAACCGCAAACCACGTACGTGGCTCCTAGAGGCCTGCACGGCACAGATTCTACGTAGAGTAACCGGATGCAAAAAAGGGGCGCCCGCGGGCGCCCCTCGCTAGATCCTTTACCCTACGGCCGTGGCTCCGGGTCAGAGTCAAGCCAACGCTCAATATAGGCGTCGCTCTCTGCCTCCGTAGCCTCCCGGATACCCTCGCCGTCGGCCGACGCGACGTAGTGAACTTCATCGGTCTCAGGGTTCCACACGCCGACCTTGCCCCGGTCAAATAGAGCGGCGTCACTACCGGGTACGGGGAGGCTCGTGACCTCTCCGAAGTAGCCGACCTCGCCGTTGTGGGTAAGGACGGCTACGACGTCACCGAGCTCCAGCGCCGCACTCCCGGAGGAGATCGCGATGACGTAGAGATCCGTTCCCGTCTCGATCTTGCGGATCTTGATCGGCTTGCCGGCTACCTCCGTCACGAGGCGAGATAGCTCGTCGAAGTCCGGCTGCTCTTTCCAATCCCAACTCATGGTTCTCATGGCGTTCCCTCTCTCTTGGCGTCGGCTCGCTCCGGCGCTCTACCCGTAGCGTACGCCAAAAATCCGCGTACGCAAAATCGGAGGAGCGAGCCCGGTTAGGCTCGCCCCTCCTTTTCCCCACAACGACTCGCGAAGCCCTTTGGCGTCCGCGAGCCGCGCGCTCTACCCGATCTCTCCCGCGACGGGGCGACTAACCCGCTTGGCCGGGGAGGTCCGGTCTAGAGGAACGTCTGCAGCCGCAGCGCGACCGGCGCTCCGCGCGGCTTGGCCTACGTCGGAGTAACGGCGCTCTTGCTCCTTGCGATAGGCTGCCGTTTCCCAGTACGGCTTGGGGGCGCGTCCGCGCTTAGCCGGGGAGGTCTCGCGCTCCGCCAAGTCCGTAGCGGCTTGCGGGCGGAGGCTCGGGAACTCGGTCCAGAACGCTTCCTGAATCCGCTCCGCGCGTCCGTGGAGGACTAGCGCGCCGCCAACGGAATCCGCCGCATCGCGCGCCGCGCGGAGGCGTCGGTCTAGCTCATCCACGAACGACCGCGCGAACTCGTCCCGGTAGAGCGCAGCAGAGATCCCGCGACCATCCAGCGCTGGAGTCTCCCCGCGCTTGGCGCACTCCTCCTTGTACCACGCGCCTACCTGAGCCGCGCGCGTACCGGGCGCCGCTCCCCAAAGCATCTCCGCTACCCGGTCGCGCGTGATTCCAGCGCTCCGTAGCCGATACACGTTCTCGCGGTCGCTGAGGCTAGGATCCACCTTTGGCTCCAGCCGCTCTCCGAAGACGATACGGGCGTTGGTATAGACCAACTCCGCTAGCCGAAGGTCGCCGGAGTAGCCAACCATGACCGCCCAGATCCCGTACTCGCCGGTGTCGGGATTGCGCTTCCAACGGTAGTGGATCATGACCCCAGAGTGCCTTGCGGCGCCGGACGCTAGCGCGTACCACTCCTGGTAGTAACTGTTGCCTGAATTCTCACGGGTGGTGGCGCGGGTAGCGTCCTTCAGCGGGCCCAACCAGAGCTCGTGGACCTCCGGCGCTATCTCTACCTGGTCGGAGGCGATCAGGTGCTCTTCCTCGATCCGGTAGTCCCGCATGAACTGCTCGGCCTTGGCCCGGTAGGTAGTAGCCTCCTCCGGGAACTCGGTGCCGTCCGCCTTGGCTAGGAGTGCCTGGATCTTAGCCATCATCTTGTTGAGGTCAATCGTGGTCGTCACTGGGATCCCTCTCGTCCGGGGCGCTCGCTCGCCCCACAGCACGAACGCTACTCCACTGGAGCGCGTAAGTAAAGCGGTGGTCCCCTCCTGGCTGGGTTGCGAGGCCACAGGAGAGGACCACCGAGGCTCGGGGGAACGGGGAGGAGAGGGAACCCAAACTCCACCGTTCGACCTCGCCGAGACCTATCAAATAGGAACGGTACCTCGCGGGGGAAATCTGGCGCTAGGGCGATAGATCTGAAGGAGGCTTTTCGGTGGTCTCCGTAGTAGTGACGACGGACGGAGACGGAATGGGCGTCACCGTTGTTATGCTCGTCGTGGCCGGATTAGTAACATTGCCGGCAGCAACTAGACCCGCCAAACCGGCGAGGTATGCCATTAGCTCGTTGACTGCATCACGCGCAGTCATAGCCCACGGAGTCGGAAGATACTTCAAGATGATGACTACGCCCGCTAGGACAATAGTCACCAGGTAGAGGATTCTGCGAATGTTCGGATTATCGAAGAACATGCCATCCTTCTTTCGGACCTTGTAGGCTTCCACGAAATGGCCGGGAAGCCATGCAACCAATATGGCTATGGCAATAAATGCAATAGGGGCGGGAACGTAGTCAGCAATCAGAGCCGTCCATGGCAGCGTATCCGGATCGCTGTCAACGGCGAACCATACCTCCATACCTACGGCTCCAGCTGTAACCGTCAGGAATGCTCCGGTAATGATTGCTGCGCGACGGTTCATCGCCCTCCCTTCACCCTTGACTTAGTATAATCGCCACGATGATTCCGCCAAGAGTCAGCAAAAGTCCCATAACGATATACAGGCTCGATTGCGATTGTTGGCCGGTTGCACGAGCAGTCTGTATATTGCTGACGGTTGCCTCCAAACGTCCGAGCCGATCCTTCATATCGTCTAACTTATCGGAAAGTGCATCGGTAGTTGTCTTGAACAACTCAGCCAGTTTATTGATGGTCTCTTGAGTAGCTAACTCCGACTTGGTGATGGCTAAAGTGTTAGACTTGTTCTGCTCCGACGCCGCCTCTTTTTGGGCCGCGAACGCCGCATCGACCGCAACCTTGTTGTCCCGTGACTCGCGTTCGCTGCGGGTGTCCCGTTCCTGAAACTGCAGGCCCACCGAACGGAACTTCTCGTCAGTCAGGTCCTGCAGCCGCCCGACCGCGGTCTGCGTCTCGGTCGGGACGCGGTTTACCGTCTCATTAAGCAAAACGGTTGCGGTATCAATTCCTCGCAACCGTTCCATAAGGACAGCAATCCTGCCGTCAACATAGTCCCGCTCGGCTCGGGTCGCTCGCACTAATTGTGCGGTAGTCAGAAGGGTGGGATCCGGTACAGGTCTGCTTCCACCATCATCATCAACCGGCACGGGATTCCCTCTCGTCGTCGCCATATATCACCTCACAATTGCAAAGAGAGGACGGCGAGCCCCGGTACCCACCGCCCCCTCGAACTGCGGCTGCGCTTTCTAGTAGGTTACCGCGCGCTGGAGAAGATGGGTCCAGGTCACGGGACCAACTTCGCCGTCCACTTGGATTCCGCGCATTCCCTGGTACCAACGGACGCCGTTAGCGGTACCATTTCCGTACCAGCCGTCCGGAGTTCCGCAGCGCCATCCGATGTACTTCTGCACGAAGAGAACGTCTTCGCCGTGCAGCATACCTGCTCCGTCAATCACACGGAGCGTTCTGGTTCCCGGCACATTACCGGTCGGCGTAGGCGCGGGAGCCGCGCCAATCCGGGCCAGGTACGCGGGAATGCCCTCGTCTGTCAGCAGCATAGATCGTGCTGCCACATACGAGATCGGATTGGTAACGTGCCGACGACGCCATTCGAGATGGCCATGCCACTTGTGGGTACTATTCGCCCAGGACTGGCCGCCGGTAACGAAGTCCAAGCGAACCGCGTCGCCGGAACCGTCCCAGCCGTCATAGGCGTTGAAGAATGCCCGACGCGGGTCAGCCGGGTTACTAAATACCCGCCATACCCGCCAGAACTCCTTGACCATGTCCGAAGTGTTCTTGGACATGTCAATGGCGGCGGATAGATTACGCGGCCAGGTACCGGGCGGAGCCTTGTCGTCTACGCGCACCACCGAGTAGCTTCCCCAAACGCTATCCTCAATGGAGGCGTGATAGCCTCCGGAGAGCGCGACAATTCCCGAGAAGACTGCGCTCGGGTAGCCGTTGTCCCACTCCGTCGCGAAGTCCCGCATTGGCTGGTAGGCGATACTACTCACAGCACGCCTCCCTCGGTGAATGCTACGACGTCCCAGTCCGAGCTCTCGGCCGCTTCCACGCGGCCCTCGGTCTCCAGTTCGCGCGGCTCGTCGTCGCGGCAAATGAATGCCACGCCATTCCAGTCGTAGACCCAAGCCGCGTCGGCCTGTTTGTCTACAAGCAGGAATCCCTTGGGGAAGCGCGACATACCAGGCTTACCGTTCAACGGCCCGCCTTGGCACTGTCCTTGCCGAGTTCCGCTCCCTTGCACTACTTCTTCGGGCTCCGGCGCTTTCTTTGCCGGCGCTTTCTTTGCCGTCATGTTCTCTCCTCTCCCGACTTGTCCGAAGTCTACTAGATCCCAATTCGGTAAGCGTGAAGCCTAGCGGTAGTGACGTTGATTGACGCTCCGGAAGACTGGAGCACCTTACACACAAACGTCTCGCCAGCCTGGAGCGGCTGAATGAATCCCATAGTTACAAACGTTTCGCTCTGTCCGTTGTAAGGTAGGCGGTACGGTGCTGCATTAATCTCGACCGACAGAAAAGCACGGCCGCTTCCAACAGCAGACGCCCACTCGACTTGAAACGTAAACGCCCACATTCCGGGGAGGGGAATGGTAACTGTGGAACCGGACGTCCACATCTCGGGCGTCTCGAAGTCTGCAACATTCCAATCGATCGCAACCGAGCTTCCGGCCGTAGGAATGGACTGAGTAGTATTCCTTCGGAGCGTAATACCATTTCTGGGGAGTTGATTCCCGCCTGAGCGGCCAATAATGACGACTCGTCGTGACTTAACCGAAGGATCTGCATTGGTCGCAAGGGCGATCCAGACACGATCGTTGACCGCTAAATTGGCCACCAAAGATCCCGGCGTGAATGGTAACGCAGCGCTCTCACCATCAATCCGGATTCGTAAGGGGGAGGCCTGTGTTACCGTAGCCCAACAAGCAGCATCTGGATCGGGGGTCGCCTTTGGAACCAGCAATGGTAGGTTACGGTTCACAGGTCCACCACCTCGCGGAGCGTACTAGTAGCCAGGGCTTTACCGTCCAACGTAATACTAGTCTTCGATACCACATGACGGGCATCAATCCCGGCTATTGTGCGTCGGAACCTGGCTGCCTGATTAACCGCCAGGCCAGGAACTGGCATATGGGCGATCTCTACGCTTGAAGTCGGGCTAGTCAGTTCGACCAATCTCTTTTTTGCGTATTCGTTCAAAACAGTTTGGGACGCCGCTTCCACTCCAGTCTCCGTGTGCCCAATTACCCGCCCCCGGCTGGCGATGGAGTACGGAGAAGTGGCGTCGTTGTTGTCTATGGTAGAGGTCAGCGCGGCGGTCGTCCCGTCCCCAACCCCCACGATAGTTACCCGATTGGGGATACTCCAGATATCGTTATCCCGGTTGAACCTTGGTTCGTAGATTGATTCCGGCCCATCAACAAACTCATAGGTCAACGGCCGCTTGGCCGGGAGGACATAAGGCCTGGCTACGTACTGCCCATCGAAGTTAGAGAACAAGCTGAAGTATCCAATTAGCGCCAAGAGGTCGTTAACGATCCTAAGCTTGCTAGTCCCGGCGCTCCACACTAACGGCGCAGCAACCGTAGCAGTAGATGAAGTGACGGAATGGTTAGTGATCCCCGCACTCTCAATCAACTGACGGATCGTCGTAGTAACAACCGTGCCGGCATTCAACGCATAAGTCTCAGCAACTGTGTCTTGATCCAAGATAGTGGTATTGTCGAGAAGCTTGATAGACCAACTCCGCCCGCCGCCCCAGTTCTCCGGAGCCTCGGACACCATGAAGACTCCCAAAGGCTGTATGGGCAAACCTTCAATTACCATAACCGGGCGGAGGCGCGCGTTCAGCCAATCGACATCCTGGTCAACGTCAATCACCGTCAAGCTACCCGCGCCTTTGATGACGACATTAGCAATCCAGTCCAGCTTACCGTCCGTCACACCATCTAAGCGGGCTAACGGAGCATTGGCGGAATCCAAGACGTCCAGATAGAATTTGGTGTTTCGGTTCCCGGTCAGGATCTCGTGTGCCGTCAATATCCGCACCGGAGTGATCCGGGATATTCCTGCCCCGTATGCAAAGAGAGCTATATCGGCGGTAAATGCCGCGACGCCAACCGCCGTCAAGCTGGGCGCGTCTCCGGTCCCGTCCAGGGCAATTTCTACCGCGATCGCGCCAATGCCAGCCGTTGAAACCAAACCCGATCCCGCGACTTCAATTGGAACGCTAATGTCGCCAACGCCCTGGCTGGGCCTAGCGCCCGTTCCGGCAACGGTTACCGCTACGCCGAGGGCGCCAACACCATTCGCTGCACCGGGAGCATCTCCGGTACCAGCCACAGCGATCTCGACTGAGAAGGCAGCGACTCCCTGAGATGCGGTAGCTGACCTAATCGCCACCGTAATGGACGGACCGGAGCTACTGCTTGAAAGGTTCCAGTTGGCGGCGCTCGTTGCTCCGGTTGCAACCTTGGCATATGAAGCCACTGCCGCACGTCCGAACGCATTACCGACTTCGCCCTCTTCGGTCCAAGGAGAATCAACAGAAGAGAAGTTTGCGGGAGTGCCGCCATAGGTACCATTATAAGTGGAGTTGATTACACGGGTGTTGGGGTCAGTTGTCGTCACAATCGGAATGGCGATCGTACTACCGAGTGAGGAGTCCTCTGCCGTCGCAAACACATCTACAGGACTAGTTGGGTCAGCACCCCTAAGCACATAGGCGGATAGGTATACTTCCTCATCGGAGCTAGGACTAACGTTGATAGTCTTTGCGCCGCTGGCAGTTACTTTCCCCCACCAAGCATTATGTTTGATTAGGTGAGGAGGAACGTGAGTATTCTGGTCGACAAGAACAATGTGAGCCCAGGTAGTAACTCCCGACGGCTGAGATGGATTGTTATAGCCGGCATAGTAGTTGTCGGTGGCAAATACGACTATGATGTCGTCAACGGCAGTGCCCGCTGCAGTAGTCACCGAGGCGACGGTATTGGCACCCTCGTCAGTCAGGACCTCAACAACAGTAGGAGCGGCCATTCGTCACCGCCTATGCAATATCTTGCAAGACAACGAGGATCATCATCCCGTCACTTGGCGCCGTCACAACCCAGTTTCCGCCTACCGTAATCTGGACCTCCAGAATGTACTTACCGGGATCCAACGTCCCATCCAGGGTCCAAGTCACCACATTACCATCTAGGGTTGCGTCAAAGACCTCCGCCGCGCCAACAATTGACGGCCGGACGTGAACCTTAGCAACCCCGCCCGCCAAGTCCATGGGAGGATTGCCGATGTTAAGCCTGACATCGTGCTTGTCGCCACGCTTAATGGTTAGTTGTTCCATGTAAGGCCCACCTCGTACTCGGTCTCCAGTCCTACACGATGTTCAGCGTCCAATTCAGCACCGGGCTCGGCGTCCAACCCTACGCGGTAGCTTGCCTTCAATCCTACGCGATAGTCGGATGATAGCCGAAGCAAGCGGGCCACAGGCGTCACGCCAGCCGGATCCACCCCAATTGAATCTATCGAGATCTGTACATCCCATAGCGATACGCCAAGAGAGTTCCTCAAGCCGCTGGCGGCTAGCGCTATGTTAACTCCGAATGCAGCCGCACCCAAGCTATTCCGAGCGCCGGTCCCGACAAGAGCTACAACAACACCGAATGCCGCCACGCCTTGCCTCGGCGCATTCCCGACGCCCGCCAAGGTTACAACAGCACCCAGGTCTGCAACCCCGGAGCTATTCCGTGCTCCGCCCCCGGCAACCGCGACAACAACACCAAAGTTGGCAACCCCGGTACCGCCTCCGGAGGATCCAACACTCTCCAGGGCAATAACAATACCGAAAGCCGAAACCCCGAGACTATTCCTGGCGCCGGTAGCGGCAAGAGCGATATCGACACCGATTGCGACAACGCCGAGACTATTCCTGGCGCCGGTACCCGCTAGCGTTATGACGGCGCTAAGAGCCGCAACACCTTGGCTCGCCCTAGCACCGGTCCCCGCCAGCGTTACTACGACGCCAAGGTCTCCAATACCAGAGCTATTCCGGGCGCCCGTCCCGGCTAGGGCGACAACCACTCCAAAGGCCGCGACGCCTTGGCTGGCCCGCGCTCCGGTAGCGGCGAGCGCTACGTCAACGGTAAATGCAGCCACGCCTTGGTTAGGCGGCTGAACTCCGGTAGAGGCAAGCGCGATGTCTACGCTGATCGCGGCCACGCCTTGAGCGGGGGCGCTCCCGGTACCCGCTACGGCGACCGCCACGTCTAGGCTGGCCACTCCGGCACTGTTCCGTGCGCCCGTAGCGGCGACCACCACGTCAGCCGTAAGCGCTCCGACTCCGGCGCTATCCCGGGCGCCCGTGGCGTCAAGAGCTACATCCATAGTGAAGTCGGAGGAGCCTTGCGCAAGAGCCTCTTCGGATGACGGCTGGTACCGACGAGCCGCCGCTTCAAGTAATTCCTTCAACAAATGCGGCGGTAGAGTTATCCGGGCGGCAGGCGGGGGCGCCGATTGCAAAGCGTCATCGCCACACTCCCAGTCATCGATCGAAGGCGCCGATGCCGTTGACGAATAGAACAATCCTGGCTGACCAATAGCAATATTGGTATCGATCGTATCGGCGCCAACCTGCACCCCGTTGATGAACACCCGTAGGGTGGTACCGAACGCCTCCAGCCGGACGGTATCCCCATTGTTCCAAGCGGCCGTTCTATTCCATATCAGAACCGAACCGGCACCATTGATCTCATACTGTAGCTGAATGTTGTTGGAAGCGGCGTGGTCCATGGCCAAGCGGTACCACGTAGTTGATGTTGCAGCCCGAACCATTAAGCCGACGCCAACTCCGCCGCCGCCTGTGCTGCTGGTGGAAAGTTTGGCCTGGGAATACTGGTCATTGCCAGCGCTCCAAGCACTCCAATACGCTTGGCAGTCAGCATTGACATTAGACGGAACAGCAGCGTTGCCACTCAGATTGAATGCCGTCGAAACCGTCTGCCATCCGGAGGCTAGCGGCGTCTCGTTGGCCCGGTTGAAGTCGTCGCTGGCAATCACCGACATAACTCACCCCCGGACCTCCCCGGAGGGAACTAGTTGAGAATCGAAGCGGTCAGGTTGTAAGTGGTGAGAGAGTTCGCCGCGTTGCTAGCGCTCCAGGTACCGCTAACGCCGATGGCGTTCTCCACCGTCGTGTTGATCGCCAGCGTACGCAGCGCCTGCGTAATCGGGATCGGGACGTTATTGAATGCGGTCAGCGACGTTCCGAAGTTCAACTCCCCATTGCCAACTAGTTGTCCGGCCGATCCAACCTTGATGCACTTACCGCGCCATTCCAGACGCCAAGGCATCCCGGTCAGAGCGCCTGCGCCGCAGGCCATGGCGGATGACAGAGCGATATCGGTAACGATGGCGGGGATAGCAAGAGTCCCATCATGGGTACCCAAGTAGAGGCCGAGAATAATCGTTGGGGAACCCGTAGTACACGACCATTCCCCTTCGGCCTCGATCTTAAGCATCGACCCGATGTCAAGCCGTCCGGCCGGAATCTTCGGGATAGGTAGCGGCGAGATGTCTTTCTTCGTGGTGAATGTAGTGAACGCTAGGCCGCCGAGATTCGCGTACGGTCCCAGCGACTCTTGGAGTCCGGCATTAGAGAGCTTCATGGAACATCCCCCTATCAGGCCGGCGATGTCCCGGTCAAGGTAAGAGCCGTGACTTGGTAGGCACCAGCGGCATTGTATGCCTGATCGCCCGCCAGCGCATCGAAGCCGTAGAATGTACCAGCTGTGCTAGCGCTGAATAGCAGTACGTGAGTCGCGGCTGCCGACGGAGTCCCGGTGAAAGCCAGCGGAACGTTGCTAACTGTGATCACGCCCGCCGCAGGAGCGCCCAGCGTAAGCGCTACGCGCGCCGCGCTGTTCTCGTTGCCGGAAGCCGAGCCGCTTCCAATTGCCGCATAGAACACGGCCTCGTTACCGTCGTTGAGCAGGGCATCTAGTCCCGCGTTGTTCAATCCCATGGCTAGTTCCTCTCCTATCCAACATTCTCGTCGTAGTCTAGCTCGGTCAAATTGAATGCAGCCGGGTACAGAACGGAATCCGTATTGTAGTCAACATTGACGCCACTCAAGCTGGCGAATATGCGACGCCCGGTATAGTCCCGCCACAATACCGGGCCGGTTGTTAGCCCCAGCGCCTCCAAGTCTTGCGGCTCCGAGGATTGCCCGCCCCGGCTAGGCGGGTATAGCGTGGCGAGGACGGATAGCCTCAGGTTGGTCTCCTCCCCGGATAGCTCAACCGGCTTGGGCCTACTGGCGAAGTGGTAGCTGCTCTTGTTTCGATCTACCGCAGCACGGCTCGATAGGCGAGCTCGCATTCGTACCAATTCCCCGAAGCTACTACCGGCACTAAGGAATCCCCAACGCTCTTCAGCAGTAACGTTCGCGACCTCCGGACTCAGAACAGAGGAGGGCAATGCTGAGTAGACAACGGCTCGATAGTTATTGGTGCCACGAACTGTGGGCGCCGTATCCATCAAGATCGCCATCAGGGTTCCAACCGAGAGAGCCATCCCGGTCGCCCAGGTAACCCATTCGCCTCCGTTAATTTGACGTTGGAGATCGACAAGAGCAATAGGCTCCGTAACACCACCCACCGCAGCGCTTCCGGTTACCGTTACGATCATCCGTCCATAGTCTGCCTCGTAAGACAGCGCCAGAGTAACATTCGCCGGAGGCAAGAACGTAACTGTGAACTCTTTGCGCTGGGCGCCCGCGAGCGAACTCTGGAGTCCGGAAGCACTAGTTACATCAACCCATACAAGATACGTTTCACCGTCGAGCAAAGCAGTGGGGAATGTAGCCTGAGCAGTCGTGCCGGTCCCGGACAGTTCGCCAACTAAAGTGGCATCGCTATAGTCAGACTGCACACCCTTCTGCATCAGGTATGCATGCCACGCGGCCTGAGCGCTTCCCTGGGATTGGAAGTATGTCCATTGAACGGTAAGAGCCGAGGTATTGACGCTGCTTCCGGGAGAGGATACAACCGAAGTCGGACGATTCTGGGTGAAGAACGTAGCCGTGGCGGAGTTGGCGGACAGGGTGGTATTCTGACCGGCCGTCGCGACCCGCCAAGTAATTGTGGCGCCATTAGCAACCGTACTAGCGGGAAGCGAGAAGCTCGACACCGCGCTGGAAGTAGGACCAATTGTGATCGTACTTCCACCATTCACTTCATATTGGATCCGGTACGAAGTCTGCGGCGTGCCATCCGTAGGGTTATGATTCCAAGAAAGGAGAATGGCTTCGGTTGCATCGAATGTTGGACCGGAGGGGCTGAGTCCGGTTGGCGGATTCGCGGTACTCAAGAGGACGATGAGCGCGGATAGGTTGGAGTAACTGGAGTTCAGAGTAGTCCCGGAGCTCGTCCTAGCGCGCACCCGGTACTGGTGCGTATTCCCCTGAACAGGAGAAACGTGCTCCCATGTTATTACTCCGCTTGATACGCTTGCAATTTCCGCGTACGCGGCGCCGTTGTTAGATTCCTCGATCCGTACCGTGTACTCGGAGTAATTGACGTTATTATTCCAGTCCAGCCGGATGTTACCACCAGCAAGCTTTGTTGCTGTCAAGCTCGTGGGTGTTCCGGGCGTGGTCCAAACTGCTGAAGAGGCGGAGGAATCCGCCGTGCCGGCCGCATTCTGTGCCTGGACCTTGTAGGTGTACTTATGGTTGGCGGAGACTCCCGTATCGTTGTAGCTAGTAACCACACCCAACGTGGCGATGAGCGCGTACCCGCCCCCGTCGGTGGACCGAAGGACCGCCACGTTTGAATAGGCGGTAAATGATCCGGAGTTGTTGGTCCAACCTAGGTTGATCTGCGTATCGCTAATCCGGGTAGCCGTAAGCACAGTCGGAGCCGACGGCGGACGGATGATATTCGCTAAGCCAACATCAAAGTTGGTGATGAACGACGTCCACTGATTGCTATTGAAGGACATTTGCGCATTGATGCGGAAAGTGCCCTGGCCGTTGCTATTGTGGTTAAGACGGAACGTCCCATCCACAAACCAGTGAAGCTGTCCGCCGTAGCCGGGATCGCTAGTGTTGATGATCGGAGCCGACGAGAATGCGGTCCCGTAGCCGGTCAATCCGACTATGCTAGCGCCAACGACAACGCTGAAGCTACAGGATCGGTTGGTGATATTGTTCCACCAGTTGGGGTTACCGTAGTCAACACCATACGCCCAATACACGTCAGTGTAGTTACCGGCAATACTCTGGCCCTGGATGGTATAATGGACAGCGACCCTATGGCCATTCGGTCCGGATAAGCCGCCACCGTTGTCGTTACCATAGATTTCGACCATTACGCATTCACCTCCAGGCCTCTCCGGCTATCGTTTCGCAAACGGTCAATGAAGTCTAGTAGATCCTGGACGTCGCGGATCGAACGCAAGTCCTCCAGCGGGACATTCAAATTGATCTCGTTGACGGTTGACGTCGTGGTCGTAGTCGACCCTCCGGCGCCTCCGAAGCCCGCTGCCGCGCCCACCCCGGACTTGGCGGCACCTACCGTAGCCGAGAAGTCCGTCGGGAGACTCCCAGCCACTCCCGCCAACGCGCGCTCCGCTGCGGCACGTACCATACCGGCTCGCTGGCCGATACCTTCGGCGAATCCCTCCATGAGCGCGCGACCGGAGTAGAGCACCCAACCACGGCCGGAGAATGGACCCTCCTTGGCGGGCGAGAACGGCAGCAGGTTACGGATAGCACCTAGCTTGCTCGAGACCCAACCAATCATAGCGTCAACAACGGATCTCATGCCATCCCAGAATCCCTGGATCAACGCGCGACCAGAGTTGTAGAGTGACATCCCGATATTACCAATTGCCCCGATGATCCGCCCGGGCAAGCCGGCGATCCATTCGACCATCTCGGTGGCCTTGGCGATCGCCGCATCCTTCATCTGCTGGAAGATCGCCCGGACTCTATCCACAATCGCGGTGAAGTTGTTAATGATGGCGACTATCCGGTCGCGAGCGTTAGTGAAGAACGCAACAATCGCGTCCCACTTCTGCTGGATGTCGTTCCGAACGATCGTCATCCGCTCCGCGATCCAGTCCTTGATCGCGTTGAACGCATTGACGATTGGGACGACGACCCATCCGTGGACCTTGGCCCAGATCCCTTGGACCCAGTTCCAGAAGTCGCTGATCCGGTCGCCGATCCATCCTAGCGCGGCGCCGACCGCATTCATGACTACACCGAAGCCGGTTACGACTGGCTTGATGATGAAGCCCCAAAGGAGCCCCCACACCGCCATTACGCCAGCCATGAAGGCTTCGAACATAGAGCTGATGACAGCAAAGGCTAGCTGGATGATGGCGACGATAAGATCCCAAACCGCCTTGGTCACCGGCCACAGGAAGTTCCATACCGCCATGAATCCGGCGACGAACGTCTCTACGACCTTCATCAATTGCTCGAAGACAAACTTCCCGACCTGGTACAGCAGCCAGAACGGCGCGATCACAACAACGGCTATGACCGTGGCGACGGTCTTGAGGATATTGATGAACTTCGCGAATCCGTCTATGAGGTTGGGGATGAACCCGATGACAGCAGCGATGACCGTGAACAGAGCGCCGAAGATGGGCCCAATAATCTTGAACAAGATGGGAATGAGGAATCCAAGCACCTTGCCGAGGACCTCAAAGGCCAACTTCAGCGGGCCGATGATCAAGCCGGCTACCTTGAGAATGGACGGCATTGCCTTCTCAAGTGCCGCGCGGATCTTCTCCACTCCGGGGATGACATGCTTCTGCATGAACTCCCCGATAGCCTTGAATGCGGGCGCGAGATTCTTTTGTAGCTTGGCCGCGATCTCCTGGATCGCCGGGATGATCTTGTCTCTGAAGAACTCCGCGATCGGGCGGACAACCGCCATGATTGCCTTGAAGACTGCAACCGCAACCTGGCCTAGCTGCCCCAGGAGAGTCCGGAACTCCGCGCTGCGATCATACGCAAGCTTGACGGCAGCCGCTATTGCAATAATGGCGAGAACAATCCCGCCAATTATGGCTCCGATCTTGATAGCCGCAAAGGCTGCAATCATGCCGGCTATGACGGCACCGACCGTAGCTATAACCGCCACTAGACCCAGGAGTGCAGCAGCAGCTACGGCGGCGAATGCGATCAGTTTCTGCCACTTAGGGTCTAGCGCGGAGAATTTGTTGACCAGCATGGTGATGAATTCGGTCACCTTGCGGATCGTCGGGAGGAGCGCGGTACCAAAGGCTATCGCAGCCGTCTCCACGCTTCCCTTGAGTTGCTCAAGCGCGCCTGAGACGTTATCCAGTCTCTTGGCCGCCACCTCTTGAGCGGTAACCTCGCCCATGGCGGTAGCCATCGCGTTAAAGCCTGCCGCCCCCTCGCCCGCGAGAGTAGCAGCCGCACGGATAGCGTCTTGCCCGAAAATGGTCTCAAGCGCCATTGTCTTCTGGGCGTCAGTCAACCCAACCAATGACTGCTTGAGGACTTCGGAAACTTCGCCAAGAGACTTTAGTTTGCCTTCGGCGGTAAAGAACTGGTTGGCGCCGTCCGCCGTAACTAGCCCCAGTTCCCGCATCGTATCAATTTGGCGCTTGGTTACTGGCTGGAGGTTAGCCAGCATAGTCTTGAGCGCCGTACCCGCGTCGCTACCCTTGATCCCCTGGTTCCCCATAAGGGCGATAGCGGTAGCCAGATCCTCGAAGTCAACGCCGACCAGATTGGCAATAGCTCCGGCCTGGCTCAACGAGAAGCCAAACTCGCTCACAGTAATGGCGGAGGCGTTGGCGGCGCCGGCAATCAAGTCTGCAATCTTCGGAAGCTCGGCTGCAGTCAGATTGAACTGATTCATCGCATTAGATGCGATCGCAGCCGCTTCCGGGAGCGCTATCTCGCCAGCAGCCGCCAACGCCACGGTAGCGTCGGCCGCGCCATTCATTACATCTTCAACAGAGAGGCCAGCCTTGACCAATTCCTCCATCGCCTGTGCGGCCTCGCTGGCGGAGAATTTGGTATCGGCGCCTAGCTGAAGTGCTTTCTTACGAATGCGGTCCAATTGCTCGGCGGTAGCATTAGATACCGCACCAATAGCGGAGATCCGGGCTTCGAAATCAATTGCGGCGTTGACGGCTAATGCAATACCGCCTATGATCGCGCCGGCAGCTATCCCGGTAGTCGTCGCTACAGTCTGGAATCCACGCTGTACATTCCGTGCCTTACTCTCAAGGGTATCTAGCCCTTGCCCGGCCTGGGTGATGCCCTTACCGTCATAGCCGATCTTGATGGTACCTTCAGCAGTACCAAGACTGTAGTCGGGCATCTAGCTCTCACCCCCTCGGCACGGGATCAGCAAACCTTTTCGTTCCAAGCCATTTAGCCATTACTTGTTGGCGGGCCATAGCTATCTGGGCGTCGGACTTCTTGGACTTTCCTCTTGAGTGTCCAGCTTTCTCCAATTCCGCCTCCAGCGCGCTCCCGAACGTAAACACCGCCCGGTCGAAGTAGAACGCCATAGGCTGGTCCGTCACCCCAACTATCTCGCTAGGCCGGCAGCTGAACCGTTTGGCCTGGAGCCAAGTCAGCCATAAGCTCTTGGCGTCCTTTACGAAACGAGGTCAGATCGCCGGAACCTCCAATGGACCATTCCACCAAGAACATCTTGTCGTCAAGGTCGATCGCGCGAACCGCGAGCGCCTCATCCTCAAGCGCTTTCTCCTGGCGCTTGGTCCATTCTTCGTCGGGCTCGTCTTTCATCTGGTAATCGACCCAGACCGGCGGCTGAACAACGACACCGGCAACCATCCGGTCGATCAAATGGAATGCGGTCGCTAGCTTGGATGGGTCCGCCATGAGGATTTCGGTCGCGCTCTTGACCTGACCGGGCGTGACCTTTTCGGCGGCCGCCATTCCCTTCGGAGTCTTGGGCTCAATATGCTCGCTCTGGACAAGAGCGGTGAGCTCATCAAAGCTGTCCAATAGGCCAGCCTCGATCATGCCCTGAACTCCGGGGCGCTTAGCTTGGCAGGTAGCTCCGGACGGGAGAGTGACGTCGTGTAGGTCGGGCGCTTGGCCTAGCGTGTATTTCTTAACCTTGCCGGGCATCCTTGTGCTCCTTCGGCTAGATGGTTTACGCGGGGAACGGTCCGAGAATGTTCATGACTACCGTTGTAAGAGTCCCGCCATGGACGAAGTTGATCCGTCCGTTAGCGTCTCGGAATCGGTCGCTGTTGCTAATGACACATTTGAGCTCGGTGTTAGCGAGCATGGATCCAGTTGCCTTCACAATGGCATCCGCGAAGCCGGCGACGGCTCCAGATCCGGGCGGAGCTACGGTCGTCGGATCGGTGATGGTGAACGCGCCCGTGGCGGTTGGGGTCGCGCCATTCTTGTAGTGGATTTCGTACCGCGAATTGGGCGCTGCGGTGAAGAAGTCCGTGGCGTTCGCCGCCGCGTAGGTTGGGGCCACGCCAGTGAGTCCAGGCTTCTGGATATTGGCGGTCTGATCGGCCATTTCTCTCTCCTCTCAGGTTGGCCCGGTTACGGGATAGTGGCCGCAGTCTCGTTCTGGACAAAGTCCCAGACCACGTTGATGTCGCCGCCCGGGATCAAGCATCCCAGACCCGCCCCGGAAGCTCCAGTCAAGAAGAACTGACCATCGGAGAATTCGCCAGCGAGGTCATCTGTCGCCTTGCAGCGCCAAAGGACCGCGTGAAGGTCGCCGCCGGAGTCCGAAATGATCTGGCCCTCGACCTTGAAGTATGGCCGTTGATCCGTCTTCAGCTTCCGCAGCTTCTTGACCCGGTTGGGAGCCGAGCCGGTCTCGGAAATGGTGCCGCCGTACATGGCGCGTACGGCCTCCAGGGAATAGCCACCGCCTTCCAGTTCCCATTGAACCGAAGGACCGGCGCCATGCGTAGCGACAAGGCTGTCATCTCCGCGCAGTTCCTCGAAATCCTCCGTCTCCGTGAATGAGAACACGCGGCTGTTGGGGAAATCGATGCTGGATGCCGCCAGCGCGGTTGCTGTCGCATCAGTGTACGGGGTGATCTTCACATCCCGCAGACCGAACGGCAACGGAATCGGCATGGTCATAGCCGTGCTCCCTCCTCCTGTTGTCTTGCGGTCGTTGGGATTGGATCCCGGAACCGCTGATCTGATAGACGCTCACCACTGAGCGTCCAACGGTGGATCACCACCACTCCCGGGCCAGCACCACAGAAAGCCTGCCGACACTTAATGGAGAAGACTCCATCAGCCAATTCGGCATGCTTCTTGTGCTCGCACCGAAGGTCCATTTTATTCCACCGAGCCCCCAACTTCGAACTCCTCGGCCGCGTCGGCTTCTGCGCCAGGACCGACAAGCTCGAAATCGTGCGCCATATCCTTCAATACCTGGCGCGCGCGCTCTTCGCTACCGGCTAGCCGCAGCCAGTCCTCCCAAGGCACCTCGGACTCCGGAGTCCAGACGAGGAATTCGGGCGCCGTAGAGCCGACCCCGGAGATGTCATCCGCGCTGAGGGAACGCTGGTTGGCGGTCCCCTTGTACCGTACGCAAAGCACGGTGTCGCTGAGCTTTGCTGCCGCCTCCTCCGGCGGCGCTTCGCCGACTCCACCAACCGGCAATTCACCCGCCGTGCCGGTAGCGGGCGCAGGGTCACCCACGGTTACGTACTCGGGCTCGGTCATTTCAACTCCCACTCGCAGTAATGGTATGCGAACACCACCGCGTATGGGCGCGGTAGCCATCGTCATACAGATCGTCGCTGTCTCCCTCGTAGTCTATCGCCAGGATAGCTTCCGTTGAAGACATTCTTGCACCTGCTAGGGTTGGCAGGCGAAGTCGGATCTCCAGGAGGGCATCGGAAATTGGACCGAAGTCCGGTTGCCGATTGTACATCCACGCCTGAAGCCTTACCCGGTTGACCGGGCCGATACCCCGAGTAGTAGTCCCCCAACGAAGTATCAGGAAACGGTCCCCCTCGGGCGCGTCCGGGCTGAAATTGGGTGAGATCTGGGGCTCGCCCAGCCCTAACGCCGCCAAGACCGGAGATGCCACGAGGAGGCCGAAAACTGCCTGCCGGAGAGTCCTACTCGCCATTACGGCATCCCTCCCCCCAGCCGCGAGAACAGTTTACTCAAGAGCCGCATAGTATCCGGCCCATAGATCTGGATGGTTGGGAGGATGATGGCGTACCTACCCGCCCAGCGGACCTCCAAGAAGATCCCATAGAACACACGGTGGAATAACTTGATCGCATGAGATACGTTAGGGACCCAAACCACCGTAGTCCCCAAGCCGTTCCGCGCGTTACCAGTCCGATCGGTCCAGCGCGCATTCGTCTTCATGTACCCAAGCGCCTTTGTAGACTGGTACTCCATTATCGCATGGACCTGGCCATCCACCTTAGCCGGGAGAGTCCGCAGATTCCGCCCAAGGTTATGAGAGTTGAAGTCCATTGTAATTCCGAGTCCCTTAGGCACGACGCACCACCGCCGCGCGGACCTCGTACTGGTTCCATGGGAACATCTGAGCTACTTCCAGAGTCCCAGTCGAGTCGACCCAGTAGTCCCAAAGCTCAATCTCGGCGTCGTGCGTCCCCAAGAGGATGAAGTCAGCCAAGCGCTCCCGACCGTCGCTAGTCTGTATCATCCCCGGAATGGTATTGCGAGCCGTAGACTGGTCAATCAACCGCAATTGCTGCGCTCCGCGCGGAGGCTGGTCCACGAAACGAGTCCCTGTACCATCCTTAACCTTAATGCGAGGAATCAGCGTCAGCCATGTCGGATTGGACATAATGAACGCAAGCGTGTTCTCCCGCTGGTACTTGAGCTCGGCGGGGGCCAACATCATGGCCTCGTCAGTTTACGGATGCGCGTTCCTACGGAGCTAGGCGAAGCCGCTATGGTAGAGCGCGCGCCCATCTGGCTAGCCATTGATAGCGCTTGCTCGTAGATATCGCCCATCTTCCGGGTAGAGCCACCCTCGGAAATGTCCACAAGAGCGGCCGCAGCAGCGGCCTTTTCGGTCCAGATGTCTTGGGCTACGGCGTACTCGTTGACTCCGGCCGTAAGCCGAGCATTCAGGTCATCATCGTCATAGGCGTCGGTGGTGGGCTCCGCGATTAGCAGCCGGAGCGCCGCAATCTCTTCAGGAGTAGCCATTTCACCGTCCTATCGGGATGGAGGGTCGGGAGTCGGGCGATCCCGACCCTCCGGTCTGGGTGTTAGTCCGCGAAGTACGCGGCGAGCGCGGCCGCCATGGGCTCCTTGTTACCCTTGGCGAGCTTTGCGTCCGGGTCTTCGGCGTTGACGCGGTCGATCTCCGCCTCCAGCTGCGCCTTACTCCAGCTGGAGTAGTCATTCGAGTCCGGCGCCGGTGCCGGGCCACGGAGCGCTTCGAGCTCCGCGCGTAGCCGCTCATTCTCGGCCAGCAGAACGTTCTGAGCCTCCATGGTGTAGACGCCACCATTGATCTCGGCGAGCCGCTTCTGCTCATCGCGCTCGAATGCGGCAAGTGCGTCCGCATTGGGCGGGTATTCGGTGTCGATCCGCTTCTCGATATTGGTGCCGTGCGCGCCGAGATCCCTCAGATAGCGCCGGTCCTCGTCCTCGAGAGCCTGACCGAGCGGGACAACTTTCGACATTTCTCGAATCCTCTCCGGAGCTAAGCCCTGGGCCGGAGCCCAGGGGTCAGCCGTCCGATCAGGCAGTCCAGGCGTAAGCAGCCGGGACAGCGTAAGCGCCAGCGGTCAATTGCATGACCGCCGCCGCACCTCGCCGACCGACTCCGGTGCCAAGGCCACGAACGAACATTGAGTCGATAAGCGGGTAGGAGTTGTTGTTGCCGGGCTTGAGAATCACGCCCTGTAGCGACGACTGCGAGTGCTGGCGGATACCGATCACGTTCAGGTTAGTCGTCCGTCCCGCGCTCGCCGCCGCCACCATGTACCCGGACGGGATCGTGCCGTGCTCCACGATCAGGTACGGGCCATAGGTACCGACCACGTTCATTCCGGCGAACTGGTTCCCCGGCTGACCACCGGCGGCCACTTCCCATCCGATCGGCAGCAGGAATCCCGTGCCGGTCGCAGGAATGAAGTCGTACACCGCCGTCACACCGTTGTTGTTGACCACGCCGCGACGGAACGTCTTGATGACGTCCGCCTCCGTCTTGTTGACCAGAATGAGAGTGGTGTAGCCATTCCCGGTGTCGTAGCCGTGCTCGGTGAGAAGCGCGGCCAGGTTGTCGAGGTCGGTGCTGTCCAAAAGGACGGCGCCGCTTGCGACATAATGCGTGTGGGTCGCGGGGTTGAACGTCACTCCGTTGTACGGCGGAATGAACATCGAGTCCGCATTGTAGAGCGCCGTCACCGTGTAGGCGGTGTTGGTGATTGTCGTGGTCCGGTTGGCGCTGTTGAAGAGCGCCTTCATGACCTGCTCGAAGAGGAGACGGTTGTCGGCCTCCATCGCCATCTGGAGTACGGCGTCCAGCTGCTGGGAGCTCGCTCCCTGAGTGTTACCGTCTCCGGCCAAGTACTGGAACGTGTAGCCCTGGCGAAGGTCGTACCACTTGAACGGGAACGCCCGCTGAGTGATGACCGGCTTGGGGCGGATTGCCTTCGGGATGCCGAACTCAGTCGCTTCCTCGAAGCGCTCGCCACCGGCCTCGACAACGTCCTCGATAACGTCGGTGACGTTGAATGAGAGCAGATCGACGAGCGGCTGACGCTGCGCATTGAACGTCTCGAGGATAGCGGCAAACGCATCCCAAATGGCGTTCAGATCCTGGCCGTCGCGGGTACGGGTGAGGACGTCCTGAGCATTCTGGTAACCCTTTGCCATTAGACTCGCCTCCTCCCGTTACGCGGCAATACCCGGAGTGCCGACCCGCACGATCATGCGGTCGAGCTCCACCATGTTGCCAACAACCCTGGACGCCGTGACTGTTCCATTCACGGTCCCGTCAGCGTGCCCATAAACCGGGACGCCCGCAGTAAATGCGGTGCCGACGGTCATGGTCGCCTCCACGATCTCCCCCGACGTCATGACGTCAATCATGTCCCCGGCGGCCATCGCCTTGGTTGGGCAAATAACACCCATGATGGCGGTGGTGATGCCGGTACGGACGACTTGGCCGGACGTGTTGAGCGCCACAGCGAAGACCTTGTCCTTGTCCGCCACAGCGATGAGCGCGGCAAGTGGCGCCCGGAAGCCACCCGATACCGGGTCGTACTTGTCAAATCGAGACATTGGAGTCTTTCACTCCCTCCTGTTAATCGGGGGCTTCCATTGCCCCATCTGAGTTTCCTACAGGCGCTGGCGGAGCGCCGGAAAGCGCTTCGCTAGTTCAGCCGTGCTTGGCTTGGTCCCCTGTTGCGGGGCAATTCCGCCATTGGCAGGCGCGGTACCGGGCGGAGGGGCATTTTGCTGCTGTCCCGTTCCGCCCGCCTCGGCTGGCTTCGGCTTGAGCAAATAGGGATGCGCCGTGGCAAGAGCTTTCAGCGCCTCCTTCATTCCCGCAACCACACCCTCCGCGTCAACCGTGATCTTCGAGCGGTCCAGCAATTGGAGCGCCGCTGTCGGAGAATGCCACTCATGCTCATTGGCCGTTAGGAATGCGTTTTCAACGCGAAGTTGAGTGTTCGCAGTCAGCATGACTTCCTGAGCCTTCGTAGCCTCCGCGAGGTCACGCTCAAGCTTCTGGATCGCGGGCATATCCTTATCCCGCAATTGCGCATGGGCTTGTTCGGCCTCGACCCGCTTCTTATCCGCTGCCGCCAGCTGGGCCACGACTCGCTCGAATTCCTCCCGGCTGACGGCGCTCTGTCCGGCTTCCGGTTGGGTCGTAGCGGTCGTTCCGGGGGCGCTCTGTCCCCCTGCATTCGCGGTAGTTCCCGTCCCTTGGTCACCGGTCCCGGCGCTCTGTCCGGTCCCGGTAGCGGCGCTCTGTCCGCCCAGTGGGTCAGTCATGGTTCCTCCTGATACTATACCCGACGTTGGTCAGAGTCTACTTACACGCTTGGGCGTTGGCACTACAGGCTGCTTTTGCATTGCTATCGCACGCTGTTCACCAATCCATTTATCGTAGTCCCCATTGACGAGCCGGTCCAGGAACTCATCCTCGTCAATCTGTACCGGCACCACATAGCAATAGCAATGCGGGTGTGGTTTCCGTGGGACCTCAGCCTTGGGGAAGATCCCTGCACCCTTGTCGAACTTATCCTCGTGCGCGTAATCATCGCAAATGTCAGCTTTGGGGTGCGAGGAAGACAAATGCCATTGCATAGATGGAATCCAAGGCTTGTCTTGCACTTGCTGAACCGCTACCGCATGGAACGCATTATTGATCTCGCTCCGCGCTAGCCTCATGGCGGCGTAGCGGACTCCGCCCGGAGTGTTAGGATTGAACCAATCTACCGCCTCCGCCGCGAACTCCTTGGCGGTCTTGCCCTGCGCCAGGAGCGAGCTAATCCGCTTATCAATCCTGCTCCCCAACCAAACGTCTGTGTTGTAGATCCTCTGCGAGAGCTCGGTATAACTAAGATCCATACGAGCCAATGCAACTTCGGTTGTTCGCCCTAGTCCGAACTGCAGATTGGTTGAGATCTCCCGCGCCAGCGCGCTCCGCCCCAGACGGTCCAGGACATACGCATCCATTTGGGTCCCTAATTGGATGGCGCGCGCCGCCGCTTCCAGCCGGCGAGACTCTACTACCCGCCCAAGCTTCCGGAGCAACTTAGATTGTTCCTCCAGCAATGCCTTCCGGACCATGGCCATCTGTTGGTATCTGAGCTTTTCGCTCATAGTCATGGTCTGCTTGGAGATAATGCGAGTCATCTCCCTTTGCAAAGAGCTAACCGCATCCGACAGCATAGAGATAATCTGTTGATCCGCTGAAATTTGGACCTGGGCGTACGCGCGGATCCATTCTCCGGGGGCTGGTGGCCGGAACGGGCTTGTCACGCGGGCACCCACCTCCCCTCGCGAATGAATCCGTGGTGCTGACAGGACCGACACAAGAGGCTAGGGCTGAGCGTGAGCGGAGCACGGCTAATGACATCCCAAGTAGGTTGTCCGGCCGGGTAGCTCGTCCCGGCAAACGGAATCCATCCGCCGCATAGCTCTCCGGCCGGAGTCAGGTGCCATTCGTTGATACCTACCCACTCGTCATTGTCGCCCCAGACTACGCGGGTGTACTTGGTCCCGTTACCGAGATCAATGGCTTCGGAGTCGGTCGGCATAGCCTCCCAACCATTACCAACAACACTCACGACTCAATCTCTTTCCGCTTGTCAACAAAGGCCTGGGTGCGGTAAAGCTCGGGAGGTGGCGGATCGCCGGCGACATACCCACCCGTCGTAATGATGTTGATGGAAGTAGCATTGAGGGTCGAAGTCGTCCCGTCGGCGTATGTAATGTCAACGGGAATGCGTGGGCGCTCATCGAAGTCATCCGTTACAAGAGTCTTCATGGGGTCGGGACCTCCTCCACACTAGCACCTCCGGCCTCGAGCCCTAGCCTTGAAGCCTCGGCGTCCAACACGGCCGCTTCTGCTGCGGCCATACGCGTCAACAGATCCTTGGGGAACGTGAACCCAAGCTTATCCGCCAGGTACTCCTGCGCGTACTGCGCATCGACAATCTTGGCGGTAATCAGCGCCACCATCTCCGCGATCACGGCCGCGCGATCTACCGGCATGGGGTCGCCGAAGGTTACATTGACTGTGAACACTCCCTCAATGGCTTGGCGCCCCTCGAACGCGGGAGCCCAACCATTCAAGAGATCCCACAGGAATTGCGTGAGGACTGCAGCCATTCCGTCCTCGCGCTCCCGGTTGCCGGCAATAACCGGCGCCATCTTGATCGCCAAGGCCACGCCGCTCTCCGCCACCTTGACATCTACCTTGCCCACTGCGATGTCTGGAGTTCCGCTACTCTCCAGCGCAGCATCCTTGAGCGCATTCACATGGTCTTGCATCGGGTCAACGGAACTTACGCCTTCAACGCGGCCGAACTTGCCACCTTGGCGTAGCTCCAGGACGCTAGCCGGAGCAATCACCCATTCCGTCTCGCTCCCGTCGGCCGCGCGTGGGCTTCCGGAGTCCGTCCAATAGACACCAATGCCGGATAGGGCAATCGACATGTCCTCGTCAGTCATCCCCTGAGTGATGCCGGCGAACACGGTCTCCAGACCCTGCAACATGGAAAATCCAAATGGGCCGCTGTTGGTGTTCTTGAAGTGGTAGACCGGAATGGCTTGGATCTCGGCCGGTAGCATGAATCCCACGAATGCCTGGCTAGTGTAGCGCTCGTCCCACACCACCCAATCAGGCGCGTCGGCCGGCTTGAGATCCGCAGCGGTCAACGGGAACCTATCATCCCAACCGTTAGACTCAAAGAACTCCATTCGGTAGTAGATCCCACCGATGGTTGAGCCCGGAACCTCTGCCTGGTCCGCCTCCGTCAGGATTCTTTGGTAACGCTCGCGCTGCGCCACCGTAGTCTGGCCGTCCGGGGAGGACAAGAGGGTAATGATGTAGCAGCCGGCGATCCGCTCCGAGTCCGTCCCCATTGGAATGGAAAAGTACTGGGCGCCGTCAAGCAGAGTAATCCGGAGCCGCTGCCCCTCCGGCTTGCTAGTGTCCGCGCTCAATTGCAAGAATGCGTCACCGCGCCTGAGCATAGTTCGCTTTGCTTCTGCAAACTTCACTACGAACTGCTCGCGGTCGAAGAGTGCCTTCGCCCAAGTAGCCAACTCCGCTTGGACCTCCGGGGTCGCCGGACTCTCCGGAGGTACCTCGTAGCTCACCGTGAGATCTTTCCCCAGATAACGGTTGGTCCCCTCCAGGACCGCGCGCGCAAATGGAATGAAGCGCTTCCCCTTGTTATCCGTCTCCGTCCTGAGTAGAGCATCAAACGCTTCGTTCACGTTGTTGACGATATCGTCGTACGTCCAATAGGACTGAATGCGCTGGATGTCGTCCGACTGCTTGCCGTTGACGTAGGTGGGGACAGGGCGACCCAGCGCCACCGCCGTTGCGTATGGGGATACCACGGGTGCTCCTCCTCCGGTTGGTCAATCCTATCTGGTAGCCTTGGCCTTGTTCTGGCGGGTGGACACGTACGGACTACCAAGCATCCCTCCAAACAGACGTCCCAACGCTTCCGGGGTATGGTCATCTTTCTTCAATGGATGCTCCGGGGCGGAACGCCCGCGCTCGCTTGCCTTCTCAGCCGTCATTGGGTAACGGTAGTCGTTGAACTCTCGGATCGTGTTAATGCATTGACGATTCACAGTCAGTTGCGGTCCGGCTCCGCCCAGGATGCCAACCTTCAGCTTGCGTCGGAACCATTCCAAGCGATCGTTGATCACTAGACTGCCCGGATCCATACTTCGCACCTTGAGCAATTGTTCTAGTCTACGGGTCCGGTCCGGCTCAGCTGGGTCCGGGTAGAAACCACGGAGCGTCACAGGGTTCATCCCGCGCTCCTTTATGATCTCCGCCATCTCCTCCGTAGTCCGCCCAACCTCATAGACCTCATCTAGTACGTGGAACCGTTCGTGGCGCGGGTCTGTCTGGACAATCAACCAAACAAATGGGTTGGTGAATCCGTAGTCCGCGCAAGCCCAAGTCTCCCAGCCGGCCCGGTACTCCTCACTATTGACGTGTATCTCTTCGTCAAAGTCCTTCAGCACACGCCCGACATACTCCGTGAACAAAGCCGCAATCTCTTGGTTGAACATCTCTACGCTCATGTCCAACCACATAGCCCAGATCTCTGGGTGGATCCCTGCGGGCGCAATCACTCCATCATCGCCCCGGATCATACGCCCTAGCTCCGCCAACGCAACCTTTGCCTTATCCAAGCGCCCGTGTCGGTGCTGTTCGGAGAGCCACTTCAATAGCTCCTCGTTGACTCCGCCCGGATACACATACGGATTAACCCAAGCCGGAGCGCGCCAAGACTTCCAATCCATACGCTCCGGGTCCTGCCCAATCATCCAAAGGTCATAGAACCAGTTTTTGCCTTCCGGGGTAGACCCAAACTGCGCCCAGCCACCAAAGTCAGCCAATGTGGGGCGAACGTACTTGATCCAAGTGGACGGCTTGAGCTTGGCCGCCTCCGAGAACACCACTCCCGAAAGCCCTTCACCAACCAGGGTCGCCGGATACTTGGCGCTCTTGGCGGATATGATTAAGCGCCGGTCAAAGAGACTGATTTGCATATTGCCGGACTCGGGGATGTTGTATGTCCCTGGATGGTCAAAGATAAACCCCAAGCGCTCCAGCGCCAAGTAGATGACGCGGAACTCCTTTTCGGCATCCGAGTACTCCGGCCCGACAATCCAGTACTCTCGCCGCAATCCCTTGCGCTCCAAGAAGTCCAACTCGGTCCAAGCTCCAAACGCCTCCGGGACTAGCCGGTGCGCACCCATTTGGCTCTTGCCCGCCCGGCGACCCGCCGCCACTACCTTGTTACGAGTCCGATCAAGCAACACTTCCCTTTGGAGTCCGTACGGCACCCATTCCACTTCGTCCCATATGTGCGGCCAGATCTCATTGGGCGGAGGCGGCGTGAGTAGCTTAGCCATCGCTCCTCCGTAGCTTATGCTCATTCCACAAAGCAACAGCTTCCGGGTACGTCGGGACATCTGCTATAAAGTCGAATCGCAGCGTGTGCCTGCGCTCCGGTCGCTGCAACTGTCCGGGCAATTGAGCCATGCACCAACACCGCACTCGGAGCAGCTGGCCGTACTTGAGGCCGCGTTGGCGGCACGCCTTAGGTGGCGCTCCGGTAACGATAAGCTGGCATTTGACGTCATAAACCTGATCGTCTACCCGGCGATAAAGCCCCCAGCCGTTGCCGTGTCCGCCTAGCTCTCGCGTCGCCCATTCGCTATTCGTCATGTCGTGTCGATAGCGGTGACACAGATCAACGAGAATGCGCGGTCCTTCATGAGGTCAGGCTCCATAGTCTCAACCGCGGGCTCACCCGGATTCTCGAATCGCAGCAACGGACCGATCTGCGCTCCGGCCAACCACTCACGTCCATCCTCGTCTCGGAACGTAAGTATTGCGTCCATTATCTAGCCCACCCCCACTTGACGCAATAAGCATACCGGCCTATGACTACGTACCAACCTATCCATGCACCCGGATAGCGGTTGGGTCCCGTACGAAGTCCCGGATTCCCTACCAGGTACCGATACCAATATGGTTTATGGAACTCAACATGCGCCATTACATCCCCACTTGAGTCAATGGGTTGAAGGCGCATGAGTCCGGAGGTAGTTGTATGCCTTCGTCTGTTATCTGCGGGTTATCAATGGCTGCAGATATGTTTCCATCTACCCGCACCAACGTACCCGGGTCCCAGTGGCCGGGCATAGGGTCTTGCCCAACGGGGACCGCGATCCGCTCAAGGTCGTACTCTAGAAGGACGATCCCGCACCAATCGCATCTCTGACGGAGGTAGCGTCCAAACAAGACTATGTTGGCGCCTGCGATATGAGTCACTCCCTCCGGCTCAGAGTCCCAGAGGCGTGGCCTGCTTGGGTCTAGCGCGCAAACGCACCCATCGCCCTTTGGGCCCATTCCGCGTGGCCCGTCCCCGTGGTACATGTCCCAGTCGTCCCGGCAATACTGGTTGTGGGACTTTGGCAGCTTCGGGAACGTTGGCGGAGGCGTACCGGGCGGAATCGGCTTCATTTGGTCCCACAATGGCGAATCAGGCGGGAGGAGCGGAGGCCGATCAATGGTTCCGGCTACCTCCCAAGAGCGCGGGAGCGGCAATGGCGCGTCTTCATCCGTCATGATGGTTGGCTACTTCCGCCTATACGATCACGGATCGGGTCGGCCCAATACCTTGTATCGTCGCCCAAGGATGAGTAAATGGCATCATCGTCCGGTCTAGGGATGTTCCCGGCCCAGATATGGGCTCCGGCAAGGCCGCGATTGAAGTCCGACGGGCACGGCAATTGTCTCTTCTCAGCGAGATGGCCGGTAAAGGCAATCCCCCAATAGATCCGCAATTGCTGCCAATCGGAATGCATATCGCAATACTTGCACTCCGCTGGCGCATGTAGGACGGCTTGATCGCAATGCGGGAACTGGACCTCAATATCCATTTGGCCTGGTGTCTCGCCGGGTTTTGCGGTCCGCCAGGAACTTACCGAGCGCCGCCAAAACTTCCATGTCATTATTTCCTCCTTGACAAGTCGGGGTGGGCCGAGCCGGACCTTGGGAGGTTTCGGCCCACCCCGACGATCTTGGTGCTACACCAGGATCAGTTCACCCGTAGTGTAACGGTTCTCGTTCCAGCTATTGCCCGAATTGGGCTCCCACCCGGTCACCGGACCGAATTCGCCGCACTGCGGCGTGTACTTCTTGGACCACAAGTTCGCCAAGAATACCACATTGGTAGCATTCGGGAATGGCTTGAGGTCCAGCGAACCGGCATAGACGCAGTACGAGCCGGGACTGGCGAACCAGTTGTTCTGGATCAGCCAGTTGTCGATTGGGGCGAAATCGCCGTACATGACGAACGCTCCGGAGCACGCGCCCTGGCCAGTCACGGAATTGCAATCGAACGTATTGTGCACTATCACATTATCGCCACCGCCATTGGATCCAGCGGCCGACATGTGCGCCTCGTCCACGCCCTTGAAGTCATGGAAGTAGGAATCGCGGAGGGTCACCGATTCACCCATGTCCGCACCGCGCAGAGTGTGGTGGACGTTACACCGCAGACAGGTGTATCCGTCCTTGCCAATTGCGGCCTCTTGGATGTCGGTGGGATCGGTGAGCGACGACCCGTCGATCTCAACATCAGTCAGCGAAAGCGCGCGCTGACGATCATGCCTCCCACAAGTCTGGAAGGTCATCCCGCCGTCTCCGACGCGCCCCAGTACCTTGGATCGAGTAATGGTGACGTTGCAAGCCATGACCTGAACGCTGTCCGTCCATAGGCACGAGTCGTACGTACCGGGCTGAGTGATCTCGCTATTGCAAGCTTGCAAGACCACTCCGGCCGGGACTCCCGTACAGGAGGCATCTGGCATTGACGGGAACTCCCCGCAGGAAGCTGGCGGAGGCGGTGGGGGAGGAGTCGGCGACGCCGAAGCGCTTGGGCTAGCCGACGGTGAGGAGCTCGGGCTCGTCGAAGGGCTAGCCGACGGGCTTCCGGATGGATTGGGGGTGAGGCCGACGCCGAAGATCGCGATACAGTCCGTCAGCCAGTTCTTGGCCCGGCTGGAGAGCCCGGCCGTTCCCTTGGCCTTACGGTCCACACACATCTGGCCGAACGCGACTGGGTCCGCTCCCGGCGCAATCATGAGCTCTGCTGGCGCGGCGGCTAGCGCGGGAGCAGCTGGCGCTCCCACAGAGGTAGACAGCACGATTGTAACGAATAGAGCAGCGACAACAGCCGCAACTCCGGCTGGCGCCCACTTTGATTTCTGCATTACTTGTACTCCATTCAGATCAGCACGATGAAACCGGACGACGTTCATCCACGTAATACCAGGTCTTGCCTCCGTCCTTACTCATCGCCGCCGAGTCGCGCTTGTTCTGCCACAGCGGGTATCCCGACGGACCGCTTTGATCGATCCATTCTTCGGGGTCCGAGGTCAGCGGCGAAAGCGCGCGATGCTGCAAAAGCAGCATCAGTTGCCGGATAGCAACTCCGGCCGATCCGCCGCTGTGCCCATACGAGGCAAAGGCCGCAATTGAGGCGACAAGAGCAGCGGAGTAAGCTGGATCTTCAGCGGTCTGGCCGCTGAGCTCCAGCTCACGAATGGCATGTTCAACTAAGCTCATGATATCCCTCTCAGCGGGATCTGGTCGTACTCGTCAAGCCGCTGCTCGGTCTTAACCGCCTGCGCAATAAGCACGGCCTCTACTTCGTGCCCCGCGTATCTAATCGCCAATATCGCCGTGAGCGCCACATCGGCCAACTCCATAGCAACGTCAGCAGCCGTATGGGTGACGCCCTTACGCGGGTTAGATCCGGTCATGCCGACGTAAGCCTCTGCAGCTTCACCCAACTCCTCCTGAATCTTGATTAGCTGGAGCGGCAGCGTTACGCCTCCCTGCTCGGTGAAGTGCTTCTCCAGCCGATCGATCAGGTCCAAGTAGCTCGGCGACAGAATCGGGTTGCCATTCTTCGGGACCAGATTCAGGTCACACCCTAGTGCTTCAGCCACCTTTCTCACCGTACTCAGCCTTGGGTCTCCGCCCGCCTCAAAGCGGATGAGAGCCGCAGACGACCAATTGAACTCACGAGTTAGCTTAATGGGGTCCCAACCCAATTCCTCGCGGCGCTGCTTAAGCGCCGCCACTAACGGATCAATCATCAGACATCATCCTCCTCTTGTAGCCCCAGGTAATGGATTCCTGCCTGCAGGAGGCCGCGCGCCCGGTACCAAGGAATGCTCCCACCTGGCATGATAATGCTGTAGGCGGTAACATCGTCCTCCGGCTCGTCCATATTGGGCTTAGTCTCAGCAGCAATGACGACCCAATCCGTCATTGTGCCGTGAGTAGCTTCCGGGTGCGCATTCCGGTATGCCTCACGATACGCTTCAATAGCGGCCTCGATGAGGTCGTTGGTGTCGCGCTCCTCCTGCGTCCGCGCCATTAGACATGGCCTCCCGAGTTGACACAGGGCGGTCCCTGCAGAGGTATCGAATGCGGCATGAACTGGCCGGTCATGGTAACCGGAATAATCTGCAGGCAGGCTTTGCACTGCCGGTGGACGGCGCCGGTGTCGCGGAATGCTACCAACTCCGCGATGGCAACAAGAGCCCAGCCTAGAGAGTCCAGCAATTCACCCTGCTGGGCTTCTAACGTGGATACGCGATCCGCTAGCTTGGCCGTCTCTGCCGCGGATCGCTTAGCAACCTCAATCATCGCCGCCTCGGCTTCCTGGCGAATCCGTTCAGCGTGCATCCCGGCATAATCAGCATCTGCTGTCATTATCCCCAGCCTTCAAACTTTGGCTTCGTAGACGGCGGTGCCGCCTTACGAGGCTTTGCCCTTGCGGGCGCCCGACTTGCTTTCTTCGGAGTCTCCTGTACCGGCTCCGTTGGCGCTAGTTCATCCTCCTCTTCGACCCGGCCGAACATCTTACTCAAGACATTCTGCCACTTCGGAGTCTCTAGACCGACATCCAGCCCGGCACGGATTCCCACTCGGTCCAAAACCTGTACCTGAGCCTTGAGGCGCTCAACGGCCGGAATCCGTTCGTCCAATGCAGTATCAACCACTCCTTGCGCCACGCGCTCGGCCGATAGCGCTAGCGTCCGCCTAGCCGCATTGATTGTTTGCGGAGCGGAGCCCCCATGAGAATGGCAATACTCCGTCCCGTTAGCGGCATACGCTTCACACGGCCGATACTGACGGCGCCCATCCTCATCCAAGATAGGTTGTCCCCGTAGCGCCAGGTCGGTAAGGTTGCGCGGCTGCCGAATAACGGTATGCCCTTTGCATATTGGTGTCCCTCGCCGGGATGGCGGCCGCTGAGCCACCCTAGCCTCCCATCTCCGTGGTTGGGACACCCTCAAGGGTAGCCATCTCCGTCTTAACTGCCTCCACGCCGCTACGGACTAGCCCGGCAGGCTTTCCGGTCCCGTCCTGGACCTGCCTCAAGCTATCCCGCACCCGCACCAGGAACTCCTCGAGCGCTCTGGTATCGGCAAAGCGATCAGCAGCCGAAACTCGAGCTAACTCTACTTGGAGCTCGGCCTGTGCCCACAGCAGCGTCTCTACCCGCCCGGCAAGGCGACCGGCAGCAACGGAATCTGCATCATATCCGCCCAGGTAGTCGCCGAGCACACCAACAACCTTTGCGGCCTCCAGCACAGCCACAACGGCTTCATCTTCTGCGACCATCTCCGAGCCTCCAGAACACAAACATGAGTATCAGCAAAGCTATCAGGTACCAAGGCGGAGCCATTTGTCGACATCCCGATAGATCAGCATTTACGATAGCCTACCCGAGGAAGCCATCCCCTTGTGCATAGATCTCGCGAGCCTCATGCGAGAGTTGCTGAATGGACAACGGCCCGGACTCCTGCCCTGCAGCCCCGGCCTTAATGGAGTCTGCATCCGTAAATGCAGTTATCGCAGCCGGCCCGGAAGCTCCCTCAGGAATCACCGAACCATCCGGCGCCGGTAGGATCGGCAAACCAAACTCAGTCTCGGTCCTCATGTTCCTAGCCATGCAATCCTCAACTCCCTTAGCTAATCGTTTCCCCAGATTCTACTCCGGGGGGTGCGGATTCGGCGTTTTCGGTGAAAGTTAGTAGCCGATAGTAGCCTCTCGCGCGCGTAGTGGCACGAATGCAAATCGATAGCGCGCGAGTAATACAACTAACTTTAGCCTCGAATCCGCACCCCCGCACCCCTAATAGCGAGATCTGTTTCATACCAACGACTTTTCCGGGGTGCGCATTCGTCGGCAATCCGTCCCCGGCCGCACCCCGAAACGCACCCCTAGAGCGCCGGGGTACGGATCGGCTATCCGACCCGCGCACCCCGGATTCGGAGCCCGGACCAACCACGAACTTTGAGATCATCATCGCGCTCTCCGATACGCCTTTGTCTTTGTACGTAACCGAGTTCTGTTAGCCCGCGTGCAAAATTGTTCCGGTTGGCGCGATCGCGCTCCGCCCGCGTGCCGTTATCCTCGAGCCACCACTTGAATTGATTCCAGAGGTCTATCGAAGTAACCCAGAACTCGGGATCCACGTCACAAGAATCCTCGACAAACCGGCCGGCCACACTCATGGCCATACGCGCCTTAGCGGTCTCGAGGCTAGCGTTGGCGGATGGGCTCTCAAGCCGGTCTCGGAGGTAGAGCCCCCAACCCTCGAGCGCCCAAGCGAGGACGGCTGCCAGCACCTTTGGCTTAGCTAGCTGAGCCTTCAGGTTGGGGTCTTCTTGCTCCTCGGTCCGCCCCTCTAAGAACGGGAGACAACGGAGACGTCGCCAGAGCGCTCTATCCGCACCGGTCACATCGGGGACCTTATTTGTAGTCAGCCAGGGCGTGAATGCCGGTACGCGCTCCACCATGACATCCGACCTCATAGCCCGGCCGGTGAGCGGATCGTTACCGGTGAAGTCCTTGATGGTTTCCGCACTCAGAGCCCGTAGGTCGGCGACCTCCGACCGATACAGCATTCGCTGCGGCAGCGCCTTCAGGATGTCAGGCCGGGGCGCGTCCTCGCGCTTATCGTGGAACAACGACAAATTGTAGGTCCCCGCGTACGGGCCGAGCGCGGCCGCCACGGCGCCGGTGAATGTACCTTTCCCGCCGCTAGTCGGGCCAATGGCCAGGAACCACGCGCGCTCAGGGTTGCCGTCCTGGATGGTATAGCCGGTGCAGGTTTGGACCCAGCAGCGATCGTCCTCGTCCGGGAGAATGCTCTCAACAAAAGCATCCCAGATCGCAGACTTCGCTTCCGGATTGAATACCACAGGAGAACACAAGGTGGCGTAGTCTGACGCCTCCCGCGCGCGGAACACATACGGCTCCGCCACGGTCCGCCTTAGCTCTATTGCCCCGTTTGCTACGTGTAGGACGGAGCTATTGGCGTCAAACATGTCTGGCGCGACGACCACATGCCGTTGGGCATTCTTCATGGCAGCAACAATACGAGGTTCGCTCCGGGAGGTCTTGGCCCAGCTACCGGCCGAATCGGCATCCGAGCTCATTGTAGCATCTTTATGCATTTGCGTAGTGACTTCGTCCCAGGTTTTGCGGATAGGCGCCGACCCTCGTTTCTCCCACATAAGGGTATCAGGGTTCAACGCCATCCAGTAACCGTGGTCGCCTCCGACCCAGACCGCTCGGCCTTGGAGCGCGTCCGCCAACCGGCGCCCGTTTCCGGTATCATCAAAAGTGTAATTCTTGTTGGGCTTGACGGCTTCACCATCAACATCGGTAACCGTCATGCTCCCCGTGAAATCATCGCAAGGGTCGGTCTCCGTAACGCTCCCGTCGCCGCCCAGCTTGCGCAATTCCTCGCGGACCTTACCAACACCTTTGGTGACGGCTCGGCGCCACTCAGCCGGCCAGCGCGGTCGCCTACCTTCCACGGCCGTACCGAAGACGCTACCAAGTTGGCGGATCGCTTCCTGGGCTCCGGTATGCCCTGCCTTCGCGTCACCCAGGAGCGCCCACGCTCCGTCCCGCGCCTGATCATGCGCGCCTCCGTCTTCACCCGCCTCCCGGACCGAACGCTCGTATTTCGTGAAGGTAGACTGCATTACCGAGCATAGCTCACCGGTACCATTAGCTACCAACCAAGCCAGCGCCGATTTGTAGTCAATGTTGCCCGCGTCGCCGGAGCTAGACCAAGCTTCCCCACCCGACAACCCCGCGACCCACCGCTCCGGCAGCATCGGCAATTCATCAACAGACGGGAACTCATCAGACACGCGCTCTTCGTCCGGGCGGATCCATATGTAACGCTTCCCGGTCTTGCTATGAACGCTTGGCATTACTATGGCGTAGCGGTGATACCACTTAATGGTCTCAACGCCCGGCCCGACATCGTTCCATTGCAACCCATCCGGGACCCGAAAGTAACGAATGCCGCTACCATCAAACCGTGAGGTGGAAATCCATGTGGGTGGTAGCGGTCCCCACTTTTTCTCGTTGGCCGCAAGAGTTTCCGCGCCAGCCTTACCGTCGTACAAGTCAACGTCTATGCCGATGACGTTATGTGGCATGCGGAGCGCGATGTTACCGGGCAGGAATGATAGGTTTCCGGCCCTGGCTTGCTCCGGGCGCCCCTTGAAGCCTCCGCGTAGCTTACCATTCTTCTGACCTAGCCAACGCGCAATCTGCTCAATAGAGGGATACTCCGCCTGCTCCCCGGTAAACCCAGTCGGTGGTGGATCTTTCTCCTTGAATGGTAATGGTAACGGAGCTATCCATCCAGCTTCGACATAGTCTCGAGCGGCCACCGAATAAGGCATAGGATTTTCGGCCATGATAGGGTATCATCCTCCTTGCCAGGGTAGGGTCGTCCGAGAGGCGGACGATAGGGCGACGGATAGCGTACCGCTTCCGTCGCCCTCGCCCTTTTAACAACCGCAAATGCCATTGCTAGCTGGTATTTGGAAGCACTTGGGACACATATCGGCCCTACTCCTCCCCGGAGGAAGGACCTGCGCCAAGGGTACCCAGTCGCGACCGTCAATATCCTCCGCGTCATCCAAGGTTGAACCCATGGGAATTGGATCGCCCGGAGTTTCGTTCTTCGCACCCCCGCAGCAATTGACTCCGATTAAGTAGCCGCGCTCGTCCGGGACTACCCAATCGCCTTTCAAGTACGGTTGGTCGCATTCCGCGCAAGCGCCGGTAAACTGGGCCGGCTGGGCACCCTCCACCTGGCGCCCGTAGCGGAGCAGGATGCCCTCATCCATCCCTTTGAACCGTACGGCGCCGGTTGGGTTCAGCGTTGGTTTCGGTTGGACCTTCACAACTCCTCCAGCATCCCGGCCGGTAATTCCAGATGAATCACGGCCGAACCATCATTCGCAGGGTCGCCGGCTATAGTGATAGTCACGGTAAGCGTAACCCGATCGTTTGCGCCTAGATCGTTTACGGCGAAAGCATTTACCGGATCAAGAAACCTGGCGACGGCAGCTAGGCCCAACTCGTTGATCTTGTAGATCCGTTCCCGACTGGTAACCTTAGCCTCGATATCACTCACGGGGACTCCCAACATTTGCAATCTCCTTCAAGGAGGAATCGAGAATGGGCCTGATGGCTTCCATTGCATATATGATTGTCTGAGCTATGGTTGCAAGATTCGCAACCGCAGCCTCCAGCCGGGACAGATCCTCGCGCGTGAGTTCACTCATGACCTTTTGCCTCCGTGCCGGTACGGGCGGGTTTCGTTGTAAGCCATTTTATCGGCTATAGCGTGGGCGATATCAATCTTGTGATACGCGCAAATGTCCAAGACCCGAATGATGATATCGGCGAGCTCCGAAGGGATGCCCTCCGGCTTGAGATGCCGGATCATATTGGGCATATTCCGTAGGCGCTCGGGGGTCATCGTAAGCCACTCCGGGACGTCATTACCGAAATTATAGTCCCAGTCGTAGTTCTTGACCCACATTCCCTCCTTGTCCCATTTGAACAGGTCGCCGACCTCGGCATTAACCCTCCAGTAGGTCTCGTCGAAGTCCTTGCCCTTTCGCCACTCCTCCAGAGCCTCGGAGACTTCACCGTGAACATTAGCTAGCATCCCGTCAAGCGGTCGCACCTTGTCTTCCTCGTAGAAGCCCAACCGGACATTTCGTTCGTAGATAACCCTAGCTAGCTCATTGAGCTCCGCCAGGTAATATGCATTCATGTCTCCTCATTCCATCGCCATAACGGTTTTTCGGCGTCTAGCAAACGTAAGCGCGTGACGCATTGCATCCCTAGCGTGAGGCTGACCTGCTGTCAGATGGAGGACTCCGAATGCCTTCAGCCGGTCATCGGTAATGGTAGTCATCGCTAGCGCCGGTTGTTGTAAGTGGAGCTCGCGCGGCTTCCAATCTTCGCCCTCCTCCACATCCCAAGCGCGTCGCCCACCGCGCTCGAGCCACCAGGCCAGAGGAGCGGTGATTCGCACCGGGTCCAACAGTTCCCGCCCGCCTCGCAACTGGCGTAGCAAGAAGTCCTCGCACACCACTTCCGCTTCCGGCCAGGCATCTACCAAATCCACCAATTTGTCTATCTGGTGATTGATGGAGCCGTTAATCTGCCCGACCGCCCAGCCAGCCATATTCTCCAAAATGCGGTACTGGGGCGAGGTCATTGCAATCTCGTGAATGCGCAATACACACCAGCCCGTAGTACCACCTGGGTCCAGGCCGATGCAAGTCCACATAGGTTCCCCCTCTTCGTCTGGAGATAGCGGAGGCAGGGGCAGCGCCCCCACCTCTATCGCCACATATGCATTCCTCACCGTCAATAGCTCCGGCGATCCTCAGCGTTGATCCATTCCCGCCAAACCGGCCGGAATAGCGTTGCCGCAAAGAAACCCAAACCAGTTAGGATGATGTACTGGGGGAGGTCGATTCCGATTCCGGTGGACCAGATGGCGAACCATCCAAGAGCCCAGGATCCGATTGCGCGTCCGAAGATCCCCCAGGCTCCTCTGAGGACTCGGGCGTGTCCAGAGCATCCTGGACAGTGTCGGTGACTTCGGATGGGATTGGGTCGCTCCTGTACGCCGCCCCAATTAGCCCAATTCCGTGCGTCACGTGTAGTCCCATCAGCGCGCGCTCTATGGTCTTCAGAATGAGCTCGCGCTCTCCGACCAGGTCCGCTCCTGGTGTTGTCCCCGTTACTATCAAGCTGAATCGGCGCACGCCCTCGCCAAAGAGTTGACTTAGCTTGACGAAGGAGGCGGCCAATTGCTGCTCGAGCTCGCCGACCAATTCCTCGGGAGCGCTTGACTCCTCCGGCCGGGACGGCTCCTGCGAGTTCGAGTCGTTCGGAGATGGTGTCATATTGGGAACTCCCGGCTCGCTGGTAGGAATGGGATTGGTTCCAGATGTCTTCTTCACCGGTCGTCGTGAGGACACGTTCACCTTCCTCGTTGTAGGTAATGTACATTTCGTCGGTAGTGTCCCAAATGCTTCTCCCCATTACCGCTCTGGGCTCCACCCAGATCATCGTTCCTTCAGCGGTTAGTTGGATTATGTCTCCCGCTTGTAGGCTCCCGGCCGGAATAGCTTCGCGCTCTGCGGCCAGTTCATCTTTTGGTATCGTCAAGAATTGATCCACCATCGTATGACCTCCAAAATTAGCGCCAAATGCAGCAGCCCTAATATAACAGTCAATAGGCTCGCTCCCCAGGCGACCAAAAGTCTCCACCCTTGATCCCACGGAGAGTAGGACTCTGCCGGGTCTTCGACTGGTTGGAAGCGAGGAGGAGAATCCCTTTGCATACCAACACGACTCCCAACAGAGCCCAACCGGGAAGGAGATGAGCCACCCACAGCGCGCTGGTAGCTACCGGCGCTGCCGCGAGGGCCCACCATCTAACCATCGGATGGCGTACGGCTCAGAGCGCTTTTGATGGAGGCCGCTAACTCCTCCGGCGAGCCGTTTGCCTTCGCACCGACCCAAATGGCTAAGCCACGAAGCAATTCCGTAGCCGCCTTTCCGCGCGTCGCATGGCCCACGAACTCTTGAATCAGGCGCTGCTGGCTGGCTACGGAGTTCGCTTGGACCCCGAGCGTTTCCTGGACCCGCTCAATTTGACTCAGGAGGCGCGATCGCTCCTGCCCCGCGTCCCAGAGCGCCGTGGAGAACGGCGGGTCGTCATCCCCGCCCAGGGTGATCGTCCGGCCCATGATAGCGGACAGAAGATCGACCAACTGGTGGAAGTAGTTGTCGATGGAGACCCGGTGGCGGGTAGCGTTATAAGCACACTCATAGTGGTCCCACACCGCCATATAGGCGCGAGCCCTGGCGTCATCCTCCTTAAGCATTTCGTCATCGATGGCGTACGGCTCGGAGTCCGCATCCTCCATCTCCTCCGCTACTAGCTCGGAGGCGTTGGAACCAACGTCCTTGGGAGTGATCTCGTCCGCTCCGTTCCGGCCGGATATCGAAAATCCCCTGACGCCATGAATGCCGTGCTCGGTCCCGTCCTCGTCCCGTTGCATCACTTCATGCTCTCCGTTCTCGTGGGTCCGCCATTCTCCAATTTGGGTCCCGTCCGGACCAAGCGCGCGGATATGTACGGTCATGACAGCCAGTCCTTTACTTCTTTGTCGGTGGCGGGCCGTTCTTTAGCTCCGATGCGAAGCCGGGGGGAAGCAACAAATACCCGGTTGTTTTCTTTGGCCATTGGCTTGTCGCACGCGAGCTCGACATTCTCCCAGCCCTGGAAGGTGCACTTGCGACCGCCTGTTCCGTGGCAGGTCTGGCATTCGATTTCGACCGTACCATCCGGTGGGTCCGGGTAATAACGGACCATTCGATCGAGTTCGGGATTAGCCGAGGCTGCATCGCTCCATTCGGTAAAGTATGAACCACGACCGCCGCACTCTGGGCAACCGGGTCCGGTCTCGCAGGAGACCTTCACGAACGGCTCCATCCAGGGAGCCTGCTCCAGGAGCGCGGCGCGCATCAACCGCATACACTCAACCATTTCCCGGAGGAACATTGAGCACCCCCGGTAGGCGTAGACCGCCATGAACTCCCGAATGGTGTACTCGCACTGGATGTAGTTGACGGTTCCTTCCGGGAGGATGTACCGCGCATCCTCGTACGGCACTCCTGCGTCGCAAGCTTTCCTGTACGCATCCCACGCAGCAAAGTAGCTTTGTCTCCACCTCTCCCGAACCACATGGCCAGCGCGCCATACGGTCTCCGGCATCCGTACCTCAGGTTGGTCGCCGTACCAGGTAGATCGCTGGCTCTGCTGGTGGAATCCCGCGCGGCGACTGCGAACCAACTGGTGCGTCAGGACACGGGACGCGCCCCAGACCTCAAAGACAATCGTCTGGGACTCCAGCGCGGCTTGGAGTCCACCCCGGAACATCTCCTGCCACTCTTCGTCGGAGACCGTCTGGTGATCTGACATAAGGCTTGGCGGAGTCCAGCGTTGCGGACGAGGGTTCCCAATTGTGGCGCGAACTCCCTTTGCTATAACCTGCTTGAGGCCGGCGAAGTTAATGCCCTGGAGCAACCGGACCTCCAGACCATCCGTTCCTACCCGAACGATGCCGGTATCGAATGGCGAGACGTGCTCCCCGGTGTTCTTGGAGTGGTTGTTGAACGCAGTCTCCGCCACATGGACAAGATTGTCTAACTCCTGATCCGCCAACCCCTCGTGGCCGGAGAATAGAGGTGCCAGGAGTTGCAACAGGGACTTAGATTCGCGGTGCTCGGTCAACCAAGCCGGTTCGTTCATCGCAGCCTCTTGTTCTTTTCTTTGAGGACGTTGGCGAAGTTGTTCGCCACAGTAAGCGCTCCGGTTCCCAACCAGAAGATTAGGAACGCCACAACCCATTGATTCATTTCTCCTCCTCGTGAAGCCTCTTCGCCTCTATCCAGAGGCCCTTCAGGATCTCCTTGGCAACAATACGGAGCGCGTCGGCGTGGCGGTGACCGTCCGACCATACGGAACCTTTCAAGGCAGGCTTCCCACTAGGCCCGCAACGGACACAAGGCGCAACATGGGTCCGACCTTCTGTGTTAGCCTTGCGCTTTGCATACGCCTCATAGTACGGGCTGTCGACCGCCTTTCCTAGCTGAACCGTTTTCTCTGCAATAAGGAATGCACGCATCTTGGCGTCAGCGGACCAATTGGCGCGTTCGCCTTTCTTACGTTTTGCGGCAACCGAAGCGAATGGTGGATGGGGATCGGAGGGACTCTGGCTCCGGTTGCCGGACTTGCCCCGAACAGCAGCGGTGCCCTTGTGGGTTTCGAAGGTAAGATGGCTGCTGGTCGGGAGTTTGCCCCCATCGGCGACTATTATATGGGTATCGTCTCGCGCCTGGCCGATGGGGAGTGTGTGATAGCCGGAATAGGCCCAAAGTTGCGACACGGTACGCGGAGCGGCTGGGACCTCCGTAACAGTCCCGTCTTCGTTCTCGATCGCGTATGCCGGTCTGATGTATGGGTCCCCGATAGCGGCTATAAGGCGTGCGCATTGTTTAGCGCCAATTCCGTGCTGCGCTCTCTGCCACTCCCCGAGAGGGTGCGCTTTCATCACCTTCTCAAGATTGAGTACAGCTTTCCCCTCAATCTCGAAGAGTCCAGCAATCATCTTCTGGAGTGCGGCCACGACAGGATTGGTGTCATCCAGTCCAAAGCCGCGCTCCTCTCCGTCGCTGTCGGCCTCAGATCGAACAAGCTGGCGGAGCCGATTCTCGTTAGCGATCCTGGTTTGCTCCAGGTCATCCAGAACATCAGCGGACAGGGCTAGAGTGGGTTCGAATAGGTCCACGTCAGGCGAGCCGCCCATGGGCTTCGGATGCTCGCTGGCCTGACGTGGAGTCTTGTCCCGGGAAGGCGAATTGGCTATGGTTGTAGTTGGGGTTGTGGTCTTCCCGAGAGTCTTGCCCTGGCCGGGCGAGGCGCGTATGGGCATCGGGCCGTTATTGGCCCGGCCAGGAGTCTTCTTAGGCATCGATGGCCTCACGAGGAAGCTCGGAGACGCAATCCACACCATACTCTTTGAGTAGATTCGCAAGTCGCTCGAATTGATCAGCCTTGGCGTTGATTGCATCGGCCTTGGCACGCCGGCTGTCGGCAGCCAGCATTAGGTCATCAAAGCCGCAATCCCCAAGAGGCTTCCAGATCTTCTGGTTGGAGTCGATATAGACCCGATCCCGCATCGCTCGCTGCCACCAGTCGCGAATCCCAATCCGCTTGGCGGAGCCCGTCTTGATTCGCGGGGTCCTTCCACGAATGATCGGGTTAGATCGGGTATTGTTGATACTGACGTTCCGTACGTAGTCCACCAGCGCAATCTCATAAGCCTCACGGAGAACCTTGGATGGAGTTTGTCGAGACACCTCGGCTGCGATATCGCGCGGATCGTTCAGTTCCGAATTCTCCAGTACATCTTTTACTAGCTGTTGCAGGTCAAAGTTGCTCACTTTCGGCTCCCTCTCTTGGCGCGGTTAGAAGATCGATGATCTCCGTCGCCCCGTACTTGATTGCAAGTTTCAGGACTTGCTCCCGTTCCTTCAGTAGGCGGTCGATCGAATCTCGTTGCGCGGCCACCCGTCCGTCTGCATAGGACGATACGCCCCACGTCTTCATGGTAGCGCGAAGGAGCATCATATGCGGGCCGAGGGAGCAAGGGTCACGCGCCTCCACCACCATCAGGACGTTCTGTCCCTTGACATCGCGTTGAATGGTAAGATTCTCGCCCGCCCGGAATACGGGCAGCAGATCCGGATCTCCCTGTAGGGCACGCTTCATTTCCTCCACCGCATCTCCCGGAGCCACCGTTTCTCCTTAAAGGATCTTCGTCAGTTTTCCAGCAAACAGGAGGCGAGTTCCAGGGCTCGCCTCCTGTAATTTTCATCAGTGTTCCTGAGCCGGTTCGCCCTAGACCATCCCTCTCCCCTCCTCGCAAAATCGGACTAGCAAACTGATTCTCTCCGATACCGGGCGGTGGGGCTAGTGTACTAGGCAAGATTCTTTTAATCGTTGGGATCAATGGGAACCAGCCACTTCGTCTGCACAGAGATTCCGAATGCTGCCACCTTATCGCTCTTGCGACCTCGGACGAGGACCATGTCCCGACCCACCACTATGCCGTCTATACGGCTCTTGAGATTTGGGAAATCGTAGCGGTTGATCCGTACGTACACATCTTCATCTCCATCGTCTACGCAGCGTAGGACCACGCTCGTCTTGAGGTCCGGGCGCCGCATCTCCTTGATGATGTCGGCGACCTCCGTCCCGTAGCGCGCTCTCTTGTTCTCCACATAGTCTTGGTAGTTCCGCTCCAACACAAATCCCAGAAATACCGTCTCCATTTCACTAACGTCCAGTAGCTCATCAGAGACATGCGTCGGGGTAGGCAGTCCGGCCGTAGGGATCCATTTGCGTACGCGGCCCATATCCTCCTCAAGGCGTCGGAGTCCGAATGGGTCCTCCACGTTCACAAGTGGCCGCATCTTCTCCAAGGTCTTGGGTCCAATACCAGGGACCGTCAACAACTCCTCCACCTGAGTGAATCCGCCGCGCTCCGCCTCCGTCTTGGATATCTTGGCGGCCACGACCGGCCCTACTCCGGGTAGGGTCTCATAACCCGCCACTAGCTCGCCGTTCCGCGGAGACGTCCAACCAATAGCGCTCTTGCCTAGCGTCACCCCTTTGACCCGGACTCCGTGCCGTTCTGCATCCCTCACTAGTATGGGTCGCTGATTGTCCGAGGTCCGCCCCAGTTTGACTTGGTAGAACTCCGTAGGGTAATGCTGCTTGAACCATTGACACCAATACCCGATGATGCTGTACGAGAGCGAGTGGCTATAGACGAACGCATAGGAGGCGGAGGTCACAACACGCTCCCAAACCTTGAAGGCTACCTCGCGCGAGACGTTGTTCCGTTCCATTGCACCAGTTATGAAGTTTTCCGAGGAGGCATTGAACTGCGCCTCTCCCAGTTTCTGGCTGATGATCTTCCGGATATCATGGACCCGCTGGACCGGCAATCCACCAAACTCCGCCAAGGAATGCAGCACTTGCTCTTGATAGATGATCTGTCCGCGCGTGGGAGCCGCTATCCGATCCAGGATGGGATGGATCAGAGGGATCTCCATAAGTCCGCGCTTGATGTTAATGAACTCGGTAGTCGTTCCGGAGAACAACGGACCTGGGCGAGAGAGCGCGTTGACGTGAATGAGTTCATAGATGTCCTCCGGCTTGACCTCCCGGCAAACCAGGCGGGTAGCGCGCCCCTCGAACTGGAATATGCCTATGACGTCCGCCCGTTGGAACGCGGCAAACGTAAGCTCATCGTCAAACGGGAGCGCGTACAACTCCTCCAGCGTCATCCCGGTCAGCTGCAACATCTCTGCGATCTCGCCCATGGTGGTCAGTCCCAGGACATCAATCTTCATCAATCCCAGGTACTCAGCATCTTTCTTGTCGACTGCTACGGCCGCAATTGGTCGGCCATGAACCAGACGAGAGTACATCGCACATACGTCAGCAATAGGCGTATCGGAGATCACCAAGCCGGCCGCATGGGTACTCATACCCCGGTAGTTACCCTCAAGCTCAACCGCCATCTGTAGCTTGGGGTATAGCGCCAGGACTTCCGCCGCCGGAGGGAAGCTAGCAAAGGTGTCCTCAAGACTAGCGTCCGCACGAGAGTCTCCGCCCGAGCGCTCGATGATCATTCCCTTGACCACTGCCAACGGCCCGGGCGGGATCGCGTATACTCGCCCAACGTCCGTGATGGAGTTCCTGCCTTTGTATTTGGTAAAGGTTCCGATGTTGGCAACGCTCTCCTCGCCCCACCGCGATACCGCGTACTCCCGGACCTCATGGCGGCGCACGTCATCAAAGTCAACGTCTATGTCCGGGAGATCCACGCGGGTGGGGTCTATGAAGCGGGTGAAGTCTGTCAATGGGAACATTAGAGGATCTGGCTCGGTAATGCGAAGTAGATAACAGTCAAGGCTAGCCGCAGAGCTACCGCGACCGGGACCGACCGCAATCCCGTGGTCCTTTGCCCAGCGGACAATATCCGACACCAGCAAGAAGTAGCTGGCGAAGTCCTTGGATATAACTAGCTCGGTCTCTTGTTGCAATTGCTCCAGGTACTCCGGCTGGTGGGTCTTGAGGCGGGTGTTCCCCTGCCGGAGGCGGTACCGCCATCCCTCTCGGAGCCAGGCCCACAGGATCTCTACCGGGTCCAGGAATGCTTCTTGATCAGCTGAGAGAATAGCGCCCGGTTGCGCTCTACTATTCCCATGATGAAGCAAGCGTGTAGCCGTAGTTCCCATGGTACTTCAGCGCCTCCGTCGTAGTATGGGTTTTCGAAGACCCAGTTCCAAGTCTCCTCGCACCAAGCGCTCTTATGGTCTAGAGCGCGCCAGTACCCCGGAGTATCCGGATACGGAGTACAGATGAAAGCAACTCCGCCCGGGATGAGAACTCGCTGCATCTCCCTCAGGATCTTCAGACAATCCTCTCCGGAGAAGTGCTCCATGAAGTGATAGGCGTGCACGGCCGAGACGGTTCCATCTTCAAATGGGATCGGCTCCGGGAACTCCCACTCGATCTCCGTCTTCAGTTCGTGCAACCTACCGACCCCGACCGTATTTGGAATGTTCTTGACGTTACCCGGACCCAGATTGATCTGTACTCCCTTCGGCGGAGTCAGTAACTGCGGGACTACCCGGTCCATTCCCCACAGGAATAGGTCTTGAATGGTTACCATGTCAGGCTGGCCTCTGTTCCCTTGTAACGGAATCTGTTTGCCTTGGGGAGCGTAACATTGCAACGCTCCGCTACGATGGCGGTCTGTGCCATGATGTAGCTTGCCTTCATCTTGCTGAAACCCAACTCCCGCAACATCTTCATGGCGTAGGCGTCGCTGAGGGGCGGAGAGTCCGGCACATCATACTCCCAGGAGGAGAGTTGCTTGGCGATAGTATTGGTCCCACGTCCGGCCGCGTGGAGGAGCGCCCGCATCTCGCCTTGACCGGGCCGGAGCGTATGGACGTCGAATGTCACCACTATATGAATATGGAGTTGCTCGGCTATTCTCCAATACGCTTGCGCAATCTGCTTTGCGCGATCAAACATCGGGAATGCTTGCACTTCCAAATAATACCGATCCCCGAACAGAGCGCGAAAGTTAGCGGCCAACCGCTTGGCCCTATGAAATCCGGCGAAGCTAGCAGGGATGTCCTTCCCGCCAAGGAGACTACAGGCCAGCAGCGAGTCCGAGCATCCTGAGAGGACGATCAAACCCTCATGATGGTCGGCTAGCATTTGCCCGGATACGGTCGGGTAATAGTAGAAGCCTTCCGCCCAGGAGCGCGTGACCACGCGGTTGAGGTTGGAGTAGCCGGTCTGGTCCATCGCCAAGAGGGTTAGGTGGAACTTTAATTGCGAATCCGGGTCCGGGTGGGTATACGCCTCAAGGCCAAAGATCGGTTTGATCCCCGCCGCTAATGCAGCTTTCTCCAGCCCTACGTGGGAACTAACATTGCCGTGCTCCGTGAAAGCTAGAGCCCACATTTCCAACTCCACCGCGCGTTCCACGTGTTGGGCCGGAGTCCCGAAGCCGTCCATATAGCTGAACGTTGAATGGTGATGTAGGCTAGGCGTTCTCACCTTGGGGACCGTCTGAAGTAGACGAACATCACCGAAGACTCCGTGGCGATGATGATTCCGGATATGTTGCGCCAGGAGACGTCGGTCTTGAGGACCGCAGAGCCTCCATTGCCGGAATGGAGCCAATGGAATCCCGGCTCGACCAAAAGGTTCCTGTTGTGCCGTATGATCTTCATAGGTCAATCACCTCCATCCCCATAGCATTAGCTACGGCAAACTCGGCAGTAGCGCCACGAGAGATCGTCCACTCCGGCAACATCGTAATCGCCTCGCAGTCGAGGAGAGCGATGATGTCCGCCCGGAGATGGCAGGCATAAGAATGCTCGCTGTGGTGCCCATCCACCAAAGCGGAGTGCCTGCCAATCTTCCTGGCATAGCAATCGTCGTCGTGCTGAGGCTTGACGGTGTGAGGGTTTACGGGAACGTGACCCTTCAGGATCAGCTCAGCCTCCGCCTTACGAAAGGCTGCACGGTTGCCATCCTCGTATCCGGTAATGGGACCGGCGATATAGACCTTCATAACCCCTCCGGATCCCACACTAGCATCGATCCTGCCCATTCGGAATACTTGCAGCAATCTTGGCAAGGATTGGATGATGTATATACACGGATTCCCGTAGCCCAACCCTTCTGGTTACGGATATTGGCCGATAGTCGGTAGTTCTCCAACGCATTGTACTCTGCGTGAAGATATATGCAGTTGGAGTATCCGCTACCGCGTGGCTGCTCCTCTAGAGATAGCATTCCACGGGGGCAAGCGCCGATCATGCAGGTTGGCGCGTCTAAGGAACGCTCCATCCCATTCCAACCAGTTTCCCGGACTCGGCCTCCAGCCACCAGGACCGCGCCTACATTCCGGCGAGAGCACGTACCGTTGGCAACACCTATCTTCCGTGCAAACTCTAGGTATAGAGCATCCGAGTCATCCACGCACCCATCTCCTCCCATTGGCGCTCCATTGTCCGGCGAGCGGAGTCCCCTTGACGAAGCCCCCAACCGGGATGGTAATGAACCCACACGAACGGTCCCTCTCCTACCTGAGAGCCTAGATCCACCACCTTGCCTGGCGCTACGGTCCCGAACATCTTAGGAACCAAGGCCGCTCTTGCCGTAGCGCCCACGGCTACAAGGAGGCGCGGACGGCCGAGCATGGTCCATTCCTTCCGTAGCGCTTCGGCCCCCCATGCAATCTCATCCGGCCTTGGCGTCCGGTTACCGGGCGGGCGATACTTGACAACGTTGGTGATGAAGCAATTGGCGGCGCAAGTCGCAATAATAGCCTCGTCGCTACAATCGTACTCGTCCGGATACAGACCGGCAACCGCCATCAATTGATCCAGGACTCGTCCGGAGGGACCGCAAAACGGTCGGCGCCGCGTGTTCTCCGTGGCTCCGGGCGCTTCGCCTACGATCATGGCTCGGCACAATCCGGGAACGTCCTGACCTCGTCCTTTCACCAGGACGATTCCGGGCTGGCGTAGATGATCCCAGCGGATGTCCTCCCGGATAGTCTCATACACGTCCTCAAGACCAAGTGCCTGGGGACTTCCCACGACGATCAACCCCCTGCTGTAGCATGTCAATAGTCAAGAGCAAATGTCCGATGAGATCGAAGCAGATCTCATCCGGCTGCTCCCGCTCGAGTTCCGCTCCATCCCAGAGCGCGCGCCGCAACGGGCCAATCTTCCGCCAGATATCCGAGAACTGTCCGGCTGGACCAAGGACGTTAGCGTTGTCCGGCCCGTAATGCTGACTGGCCTCAACAAAGCTAACGGCGAACTTCGGGATAAGGTTGAAGATAACTCGACGAGCCTGGGACCCGAGTTGCTCCCAATCCTCTGGCTTGATGCCCAACTCGGTAATGAGCGGCGGCATATCCGTCTTTGCCATCTTAGCGACCTCCATTCACGGTGACGATATCGCCGGTCCACCCAATGGCGTCCGACAAGAGGATATCGCAAGCAGCCGCTGCGACCTCGGTAGTCCAAAGCTTGCGACGGATAGGCGAAGAAGCTAGCTCGTACGCCTCCGCCTGCTCCTTGGTCCATCCCCTGATTTGGAGCACCCGATCGTCAACGTACCGAGTCATGGCGGTCCCTTCCACCTTACCGGGAGCGAGCCCGTTGATCCGCCAACCCTCTGCCGCTAGCTCGCGGGACGCAACGCGGATTACTTGGTCTAGCGCGGCCTTGCTAGCGCAATAGGCCATGGAGGCCCGCATGGGTCGACGGGCCGCGTCCGAAGTAATCGCCAGGACGGAGTACGGATTGCCGGTGGTTTGGAGCGCCTTCAGGACGTTGATGAATCCCCAGACGTTGACGGCCATAATGCGGTCAAAGGAATCCCGCTCGAGCGCCCAAGACCATTCCAGCTCATTGATCCCAACGGAGTACACCACGGCTTCCGGTTGGCAATCGGTAATGGCTTCTAGGACATTCCCGGACTCATCAAGCACGTCCAGGTACTCCGCTGTCGGCGAAGATACAGCATGCCCCATCCAACCGAGGCGGTAACAGATAGCCTCGCCAATACTACTTGGCGACGCGCCTCCCAGTACCAGTACGCTCTTGCTTTCCATTGCTCCCTCTCTCATTCTTCCATTGTTGTACAGAGTTGAGTAGGACCTCTTGAGCATAAGCCAAGTCCTTGATTCCGAATACAATAGTAGGATCTTTTCCTGCAATACGATTATAGGGCTGGTCTCGTAGGAGGACGAAAGCATGCGGAAACAACCGATGCGCCTCCCGCCATAACTCCGGGAGATCCTCGAGCACGCCTGCTACGCGCGGCCCGGCTTGGCGCTTCAATTCCCGATACTTGTCGTCACCGTATAGTATGGCGTCCCACTTGATCCCATTACGCCGCAACCACTCCCTGGTATCAGGGTCAATGGAGTCCAGCCGGAGATACGGGCGGGTCGTGCAGATCCAGACTTCCGCTCCGGCGCGCCGGATGGCAATTGTCAATTCCGCCGCGCCATCGTAGCACGGCATGAACCGCTTGAGCCCGCCTTGGCGATATGCCAACTTACACTCCCGGTAGGTACGGATACTCACCCCCATAAACTTATGGAGGCGGAGTCCTGGGTTGATCTCCTCCGGGTCCGGCATAAGCTTGCCGATCCAGTCCTGGGCAAACCGCAGGAAGTGGCCATGGTAATCGCCTAACGTCCCGTCGATATCCAGCGCCACAATCGGCTTAGTTCGCATAGCTACATCGCTTCCAGCGCGCTACGGGTCCGGAAGTAAGCCTGGTGGGATAGCTCACCCTTGATCCAGGTTCCGTACCGGCCAACGCGGAGTACCGGCGCCCCACCCAACTGAGGCCAGCAAGTGCAATTGTTAGTTACCGGCTTGTGGACCTTCACCGCTCCGGCAACCGGAGGCTTGGGGAACTCCGGCCACTCCGCTGTACGATGACCGAAGACGTTGCTAGCACGGTACCAACGCGGGGACTCTTCCCCATTGTTGACAACAGTCCACGGCTCCACGGCTACCGAACAGTACATGTCCAACTCCGGCGCGTCGCCTTGCGCCCAGACCGCTTGCGACCAGCAGCTATGCCCACCAACGCAGAATGGAGCTAGCGGAATGCTCCAGACCACCAGGTCGAACTCCTCCTTGAACAGTTTGAGCCGCTCGAGCCATCCGGTGGTGATCTCCACCTTATCCATATGCGGACTGAACCGATCCCAGGCATGACCGTAAGCGGAGCGGATATTCCAAGCGGCATGTCTTGGCGACAATACCTCAGGAGATACCGCGAACGTGGCCCCATCCCCGTATACCTTGCGCCGGTAGCCTTCGGGAGTGCCCTTGAGGATATAGTCCACGACCTGGCGCTCCCCGCAGTCCAGTCCCGGGACCGGCTCATGGAGGTACTGGGCGCCGTATAGCGCGGAGCGCTCGCCACGCGCGTAGATTTCGACGATGTTCCCGGTATCGTACACCGCCTGCGCGGCGAATAGGCCAGCTGGCCCGGAGCCCAAGACCGCCACAGCTAATGGGCGCTTGCGCTTACGCTTTAACAGGCTCACGTTCCCTCTCCTCCCAACGCTCCATAGCTTCCGCCTTAACCTCATTGATATCAACCGGCCGTGGGCTCTGCGTAAGCACTCCGATGCACCAAGAGATCCCTTCAGCCCGCCCCTTGAGGCGGTTGAGGTCCGGGTCATCCATGACGAGGTCTTCGCTCTCCATTAATTGCGTTATGCAATCCAGGAGATCGTCCCACATAAAGTCCAAGAGAGTCCGGCCCGGAGGCAGCGGAAATCCCTCACCCTCCATCATCGTATATCACCCCAGTCCAACCATGAGTCGTGCAAGCGATAGCGCGCGGGTGCTTATCCGCTAGCCGGAAAATGAACTCGTATTCGCATTCATCCGTGGGAGTGGTTGTCGGCTCGTCCGCCATGCAGTCGCCGGTGTAGAACTCCCCATCCGTACCGGGTCGCCAGGACGTATCCCGGTCGGATTTCAAAGGCGCGGGAGAGGATAGCGCCGGCAGGGTTACCGTGTCGGAGTTCCAAGTGTCGGATGGCGTGCTCATCGCTCATCTCTTCGTAGGGTAATACTAGCATTCCAGTCCTCTATCGACATAGGCTCTAGGAATCCTTTGCATTGCGGACCCCTATGATGAGCGACCAGCTTGACTAGCTTCTGGTTGACGAACGTTGCATCCGGATACGGATTACAGCACCCAGGATAGATACTGATGAGGGGAACCTCAACAATTGGTTTCCGTTTCCGAGTCTTGGCCGTCATGCTCCCTCTCTTACCTTGCTGATGATACTCTCATTAGGTCCCTGGGGAAAGGGGACGAGCAGGCCCAACCCCCGCTCGTCCCCGGTTCACCAGCAAAGGGCTAGAACGGCGGCTCGTCGTCGTCCGCTTTGCTCTTGCCTTTGCCTGCTTTTGCGGTTGCCTTCTTGGCAGCCGTCTTCGCCGTCTTCGCCGGCTTGGAGGCTGGGCGCGCCTCCTCCTCGTCCGGCTCGTCCGGCTCGTCGTCGGTCTCAACGATTTGGTAGCCGGTCCCCGCGACCTCCAGGCGCGTCACATTGTTGTATTCGCCCGGCTTGACCGCGATGTATACGGCGACGTCTTCGTTCATCGTCTTACGCCCGATCTTGGTGACCGTCCCGTCCTCGTCCACGACGACCTTGCCGACGAGATCGCTTGCCGAGACACCAATCCCGGCCGCGAACGCCTTCACGAATGCGGCGGAGGCTTTGGTCATGACAACGCGGTCCCAAAGCGGGCAGCCCTCGAACTTGCGATGGGCGGATTTCCAGGAGCCATCCAGGAGCCAAAGGACGTTCAGCCCCTGATTGCCGGAATTGAACTCGGCGTACATGCCCCGCCTCCAATTGAAGCGGTACACGCCACCGGGCGGAACGTCTCCGGTATACGCCTGGTAGCCGTCCTCGGCGCTGTCGATGTCGTCAGCGGTAATGAGTTCGTCCTCATCCGCTCCGGCCCAATTGATCTTCGGCACTCTTGGTTCCCTCCTCAGGGTTAGCCGCGCGCCTTGCGTGGCTTTTTGGTACCCGGCAACGGTTCCCCGTTCATCAGCGCGATAAGCTCGGGCATCATCACACCATCGGGGTTGTCGGGGTCGCGTACGGTTGCGAAGCGCCCCAACGTGTCGGAGTCATCCTTGGCGAAGTAGCGGGTCTCGTTAACCGGGTCAACGTAGTGTTGGAAGAGTAGGCGCCGCACCTGCCGCGCTTCCCCGCCCACCTCTACAACCCGGGTCGCCATATACCAGACTTCGTGCATCAAACCGGAAATGTAATTGCTAACCTCATAACCCTTGCCCTGGATTCCGGGATAGACAAGGGTCTCGCCATTCTCGTCCTCCGGCCGCATAGCGTGACCGGTGAACAAAACGTTACAAGGGAGATCCACAAGCCGGGATGCCCAAGACTTCATAAAGTTTTGGGCATTAAAGTAGTCCGGCTTGTCGGGAAGGTTCCGGTGGGCCCGCTTAGCGGGATTGGCGTCGAAAGCCTCCGCTGCGTATCCCAACAGAAACTTATTCTGCATCGTACTGATACCATCCGGCACGATCCAATCATACCGCTTAGCTCCGCCCGCCTCTAACCAAGCTACTGCAGACGCAGCCGTAGCGGCATCCGGAACCAAACGGACGGTCCCCTTACCCCCACCTGCCCGCGCGGCGCTGATATATCCGGGCTCGCCGGCGAGGTAGAGTACCCGCCCCGGTAGCGAGCCAGCCAGGACGGTCTTGCCGCAACCGGAGTCGCCGTACAGCAGAATATTCCAATACTCGCTGGAGCCGTCTAGGTCGAACAGACCGGCTTCAAACTCCCGGGTGGTCATTCCCTTACGCTCGGTAGCCATTATCGTTCCAACCGTCCGCACAAGACTAGATACAAGGTAAGACTTTGAGCCTGAGTCGAATGAGCTTGTGCTATCGCCGCGTGCATCAAATTGGTCTTCACATCCTTTGCATCTATAGATCCCACAAGAACATTCCCAATCTCGGCCTGCGCGTCAGAAAGATTATCTGCTATCAGCCCTAACAGATATTGGACCTCCTTAACGGTCAAGCTTCCATCAAGAATGTCGTCCGGCCGGGGGATGTCGTAAACGGTGGCCATTACGGCACCCACTTGCAAGGAACGTTCTTGCTCGCGAGGTAGTCGTGGATTGCCTTCCGGCGCTTGGGACCTAGCCCAGAGATTTCATGAATGGTGGGAGTAGAGGCCTGGCACAGTTGCCAGACGTTCCCGAGTCCCGGAACGCTTGCTACATACTTCATATCCGGGCAATCCGTCATGAGGCGCGTCACCCGAATGCGCGAGAGCGCTTTGCGCGCATCCTGCTTGAGTTGGTATTGGATCTGCGAGCGGGTCTTGGACTTCACGGCCTTGGCCCGCCCCAGGCGCCCATGGGGAGTCTTCTTGGGATCGGGGTTAGTCCCGTACCGGGCTATCGCGCGGCGCCGCCACCGCTCCTCGTTAGGCTGAGAGCCGTGCTTCGCCTTTCCTACCGGACCCAGGGACGGCTTCCCTTTCCCCTTCCGGCCGAGATTGGCTAGCACGCGCTCCATGAAGGTACGCGCCTGACTCTTGCCCGCCTCCAACTGCGCGAGCTCGGGATCAATCTCCGGGGGCGCAGGCGGTGCAACATGCTTAGCGTTGTAGTCTTCCATCGTTCCCTCTCTCGTAACGTGAAGCGTACGCGCTCCGGATAGGTGGGGCTAGATCACTCGTCCGTAGACTTACGGTGGTCGGCGTACGGGTCCTCAATGCGGTACGCCATATCTCGTAGCGACTCCCAGTCTCCGCCGCGCTCCTGTAGCTCGCACATATCATAGTACTGGCACCAGGAGCATTCCCGGGTAGCGCTCTTGGTAGGAGTCAGGAGGCCATCCCGGAGGAGTTCCATTTGGAGCGCGTCTTGCTGTACGCGGAGTAGTTGGCTCCGGCGCTCCGGGCGGGTACGGTGAACCTCGTAGCGCTCGAACAAAGGCTTCGGCTGGACTTTGGAGCGCTCCCCAAGAACAACCATCCTAAGATCATCCGCATACTTCTCCAATGTCGCCAACGATTCCTTGCCGGTGATCTTGGGGACTCCAACCGGCAGATACTCCGCGCCTTCAAGCGCCGCAACATAATGAGATTTCAGCGGCTTGTTGGTCCCGTAGCCTTCGGCGTCTTTGGGGCGGTCGTCCGGCATTCCCTTGCGCAGGAAGTTGTAGATGATCCCCGCCAGGAACTCTCCATCCGGGAGCAAGCCTTCGCGTTGGAGCTCGCTGTTGGCGGTGGCCCAGTAGGTTCCGGCTTGGTTGTCCATCGCCAAGTGACGGGTCATGATAGCCTTAGCTGTCTTGTGCTCCCCTAGCCAGTATCGGAGAGTCCGAGCGCTCTGCAAGACCAAGTCATAGGTCCCTACTAGCTCTGCCATGACCAAGCTGGGGTCCACGGAGGCAGCATCCCAGAAATTGACAGCGTTGGCGGGCCAAGGGATAGATAGCTTGAATTGCCTCTCCGGCGCCACCACCAACCAATCCTCATCCTTCCCGTAGAGTGCGCGGTATCCTTCCAGCATTGCGATCCCGAGCTCGCGCGCGTCTACATACTTAGCAACGGCCTCATCATCAAAGCCGTCATCAGTCCGGACAAACGCCAACTCCATCTCTTTGGCGTAGTTGTCCCAAGTCTCCGCTGGCTCCGGTCCCCGCTTCTTACCGGGCCCACAGTACCAGAGCGCTAGGGCTAGATGGACTCCGGTCCCGAACCACAAGGCATCCGTTGGCGTGGCCTTGCGAACTAGTCCTTCCCGGTGACGCCACCACCAAGCGGCTTGGCACCGTTGAAAGGCTACGCGCTCGCTGGCTCTTATCTTGGGCGGAGGTTTGATCATTTCCGTAGGTTGCATGGACGGTTCCCTCTCTCAAACCCTTGGGGGTAAGGGTTTCGGGGAGACAGGCGGAATCGAACCGCCACCTCTGGTCCACGGGTTTGCAGCGAGTGGCCAGCGCAGACTTCCATTACTCTATATCTCCCAAGCGGAGGAGGAGCAATCCGGCACGACTACTCCTCCCCCAAATGGCGCTATTTACCGTTCATGTAGGCAGGGCTTAGAACGGAGCAGCAGCGCCTGACCGCGCGGAGGCCTTACGCGGCGCCGACTTCCGGGGCGCCGGAGCTACGGCGGTGTCTTCCTCGTCCTCGTTCGCGACCGGCTTCGCAGCCTTGGCGGAACGCTTGGCAGGCTTGGCCTTCGCCGGAGGAGCCTCGTCCTCGTCGGGCTCCGCCTTGGCCGCCTTGCCCCGCGTCGCCTTTGTGGCCTTGGGCTTTTCGGCCTTCTCTTCCGCGCGCTCCGCGCGGGACTCCTCGCGCGCTTCCTGGTTCTCCGGACTGGCCTGGAAGATTGACCGCAGCGCAGTTGCCACCCGGACGGCCTCGCGGAATGCGCCTTCGGCCTTGGTGTTCGGAAACTCGATTGCGAGCTTCTCGATCAGCCAGTCCGCGTAGCGCTCCTGGACGGCGGTTGTTGCCTTGTCGTTGTACGCGAGAATTTCCTCGTCGGTGTATTGCTTAGCCATTGCTTTTCCTTCCCAGGGGGATTGGTCTTCTTACTTTGTACTGGCCCGAACTGTTTTGGCGCTAGCGCACCACTCGAAGTTTCCTCAAGACAATCCCGCCCGTGCGACGACGATCCTCCTTCACGACCTCCTGGATAGCGGCCCAACGGGCGTGGCGTCCGCGCTCCGTCCGGACTCCCATGAGGTATGCAAAGATCAGCGCAGGAACCATCCCGACCAGCGCCGCGATCCAGATCACGTCACAACTCCCGAGTCCTCTTGAGTACTGCTCGCGCATACTCTACTCCTCGCCTACCGTCCAGGAGGCGTTTGCTGACACTCTCTCTTTCTGCATTGGTAAGTGCGATCCCAAGATCCACAGAATCTAGGCTCCGCAAGTAGTGGTAGAATACCGGACGGGGGCGAGAGACCCGGTGAATGCGGTCTTCGGCTTGCTCCTGATCGTCTGGAATCCAGGTCTCGTCCAGGAACACCATGACATCCGCCCGGTCCAAAGTGATCGCTACGCCTCCAGTCTTGGTTTGGAGAAGCATCAGGTGAGCTCCGCTGCCAACCGGTTCGTTCATGGCCGCTATGGCGTTCTCACGCTTGCTTCCTGTCTGCGCTCCGGTCAGGAGTACCGGGCGCTGCTCCGGCTTGATCGGAGTCCCGGAGTGAGCGGAGAGCGCCTGAAGCCGAGCGGGCAATTCTCGCGCGAACAACTCCAGCATCTCCGTAAACTGGGAGACCACCAGGACCTTAGTAGTGGGGTCGTCCGGGAATCCCAATTCGTCTAGCAATTGCACTAGGTACTCGAACTTGTTGGAAGGCATTGATGGGTTGAACTGCATCTTTTCGTGGCGGTGGGGTTCCGGTCCATCCGGGCACTCGAAGTAGTCCTCGCAGCGGACCAACTTAAGGATCACCCGGCCAGAGGCGCCAGCAAACTGCTTGAGGCGGGTTAGCTCCGCCAGAATGCCGATGGCCTCAACGCGCGAGCCATCTTCCAAATCTGCAACGCTAGTCTCCAGCATATCCCGGTATGCCTTGGCTTGCACTCCTTCCATGGGAAGCCAAACGCCATGGGGAGAGTCTTCGTCGCCCGGAATGGCCGGAGTTCCAACATAGGTCTTGGGCGGAAGATCCGGCGCCACTTCGGCCTTGGTTCGCCGCAGGACGTAGCGATCCAGGCTCCTCCACAAATCCTCCTCCCGTAGTAGCTTGCCGATGACGTAGTTGGAATAACCATTGGAGGTTAGCTCCCAGAATAGCTCCACCCAGTTCCAGAAAGACGGGTGGGCTTTGGAGTCTAGCCAGTTGAGAGTCCCCCAAAGCAGATGCGGCCGTCCGCGCGTCGGCGTCCCGGTCATGGCGAGGCGAAGCCCGTCCGCCCGTAACCGGATCATCTCCATCCCTTGACGCGTTTGGGTAGGCGTGCCGGATAACCGGAGGAGAGAGCGGTCGGACTCGTCCGCGATCACAGCGCCCCACTCACGAGAGAAGATCTGCGGGTACTCATGCACCACGAGGTCGTTCTTACGGAGTTCCGG
>Ga0193738_1000076_pt1 | contig 61844 bp, 61 predicted proteins | sample L2a1metaG_FD_144927 | JGI IMG/M metagenome (GOLD analysis project Ga0193738, IMG submission 144927) | Soil microbial communities from a riparian zone of the East river system, Colorado, United States - L2a1 | ecosystem: Environmental > Terrestrial > Soil > Riparian zone | place: USA: East River... | reverse complement strand
CAGTTGCTGGCAAGCTTACCTTCAAAGCCTGCGGTAAGATATTTATCCCTGATAATAGAATTGATCTCGGGAAGAAAACCATCAGGATAAAGTTCAGTGATCACCTGGCTGGTTTGTTTTGGATAGCGATAAAAACCGGCAGCTTTTCCATCTCTGTAATTATAACCGGCTGTTAAAAGGAATTGCAGATCCTTTTTAAATGGATAACCCATATTTACCAAAACACCATAATTACTAATTTCAGAGTTCCCGATATGCATATTATTCTTTCTGCTAAACCCACGTTGAGCAATTACTTGTTCATCAAGCGCTACATCATTTGTATAAACAGTACCTGTATAATCGCCAGAACGATTTGTTGGATCACGATGTCGAATGTCACCTGAAATATTTAAATAGCCCCCTTTTTTTCCAAAGACAATTCCTTTATTTATTCCAAATTGCTGAACAGCTCCATCACCTTCATATTGTTTACCCAAATGTGTATATAAAGTTGTTCCTGTCATGTTTTTCTTTAAAACAATATTTATCACCCCTGCAATGGCATCGGAACCATATTGAGAAGATGCGCCGTCACGAAGCACTTCCACTCTGTCAATTGCAGACGCAGGAATAGCGTTAAGATCCGTACCGACAGAACCTCGTCCAACAGTTCCATTTACATTCAGCAGAGCAGTGTTATATCTTCTTTTTCCATTTACTAAAACAAGAGTTTGATCGGGACCAAGTCCACGAATAGTTGCAGGATCAATATGATCTGTGCCATCAGCAACTGTTTGCCTGCTTGAATTATAAGAAGGAGCAACAAAATTTATCATTTGAGTTGGCTCTATCTGCCCGGTAAGATTTAATTCACGGTTCGTGATGACATCAACAGGTACGGGAGTTTGTGTTCTGGATCTTGAAATATTTGAACGTGAACCAACAACGATCACCCTGTTAAGATCGCCGGAGTTTTGCATATCAAAATTATTTTCAGATACTGATCCTGCACCCACAGACACTTGCTTGCGTTGTGTTACCACACCAACATAACTTACTATTAAAGTATAATTGCCGGGAGCAACTTTTAATTCATAGTTTCCGCTGGCGTCAGATACAGTTCCTTTTTTTGTTCCATCTAAAATAACAGAAGCCCCTGCCATTGGTAACCCATTTGCATCTCTTACTGATCCCCGCAATGAAGACGTTTGCGCTATTGCATTGCTCGTAATAAAAAAACCAATAACTAAAAATCCAATACTTTTAAGAGCAAGCCTGAATTTGTTGACCATAGCGGTATTTGTTAAGTTAAAATATGCAAGATAATTGGGATAAAAAAGGGCTTAGGTAATTATTGCAGGTTGTAAAATAAAGATAAAGATTTTAAGATAAAAAACCCGGAACTATTTACCTTGTGCAATGAAAGATATCTATGATGAAAAAAATGTTTTTTTTATTTCTTCTCCCTGTGTTGTTTGAAATTTCCTGTTCAACAACAAAAACTACAACTACACTTGTTAACCAGTACAAATACGATACTCAGAAAAAAGTTATCTGTGAAAATGGCGCCGTAGTTTCTGCGCATCCGCTTGCAAGTAAAGTTGGATTAGCAGTTTTAAAAATGGGTGGCAATGCTGTCGATGCGGCTATTGCAACTCAGCTTGCACTTGCAGTTGTTTATCCAAATGCTGGCAATCTTGGTGGTGGCGGTTTTATGGTAGCAAGATTAAAAGAGGGGAAACTGGTTGCTATCGATTACAGGGAAAAAGCTCCTGGTAATGCTCATCGTGATATGTATCTCAGCTCAACCGGTGAACCGCAATTACAATTAAGTCAGCATGGTCATCTTTCATCGGGTGTTCCGGGCACTGTTGCCGGATTATTTGAATCAAGCAAATATGCAAAGCTTTCTTTTGATAAATTAATTCAACCTGCAATTGATCTCGCAGAAAAAGGATTTACACTTTCTGATCGTGAAGCAAAAGCTTTTAATTCATTAAAAGAACAGTTTGAAAAATATAATACCCAAACACCTGTCTTTGTAAAAAATATTTCATGGAAAGGTGGTGATACTCTTTTTCAAAAAGATCTTGCAGAAACTTTAAAGCGGATAAAGAAAAAAGGATCAAAAGGATTTTATGAAGGCGAGACTGCAAGACTTATAGTGGAAGAAATGAAAAGAGGAAAAGGGATCATCACACTCGATGATCTTAAAAATTATAAAGCCGCATCAAGAGAGCCGCACGTTTTTGACTACAAAGGATATAAGATTGTCGGAATGCCAATGCCAAGCAGCGGTGGTTTGTTATTGCATCAAATGTTGAAAATGATCGAAGATAAACCGATCACTTCTTATGGATTTCATTCTCCTGAAGCAGTTCAATTGATGGTTGAAGCGGAAAGAAGAGCTTATGCTGATAGGGCACAGTTCATGGGCGATGCAGATTTTTTTAAAGTACCCGTTTCAAAACTTACAAGTGAAAAATATTTGAAAGAACGAATGGCTGATTTTGTTCCGGGCAAAGCAAGCAACAGTGAACAGGTAAAGCCGGGTGATATACCTGCGGTTGAAAGTGAAGAAACAACTCACCTGAGTGTAATTGATAAAGATGGCAATGCAGTTGCCGTTACGACAACGCTTAATAATTCTTATGGAAGTAAAACTGTCGTTGGTGGAGCCGGATTTATTTTAAATGATGAAATGGATGACTTCAGTGTAAAGCCCGGAGTTCCGAATATGTATGGTGCAGTTGGAGGCGAAGCAAATGCTATTATGCCTGGAAAACGAATGCTGAGTTCAATGACGCCAACTCTTGTATTAAAGGATGGTATGCCTTATTTAGTTGTGGGCACTCCTGGTGGCACAACTATATGCACTTCAGTATTTCAAACCATCGTCAACATTATTGATTTTAACATGAGCACTGAAGATGCTGTATGGAAACCAAAATTTCATCATCAATGGCTACCGGACAAAGTGGATCTTGAAAAAGGATTTCCGGATGAAACCAGGAAAGCATTGGAGGGAATGGGTTATAAAATTGTTGATAGAAACGGTATCGGAAGAACTGAGGTGATTAAAGTTTTACCCAACAAAAAATTTGAAGCCGTTGCAGATAACCGGGGTGATGATTCTGCAGAAGGATGGTGACTCTAAAACTTATAATTTCCATCAGACTGGGCGGTTTTCTATCATTTTAAAGCGACCATCATGACAGAAAAGCAAATTGAAAATGGGTTTTGGTACTGGGACAAGAGCAATAATTTTCCGCCTAATAGTATTTCACATCCGACACAATACGATGGAGAACCTAAAGTCAATATTGCATGTACTCAAATAAGTGACTTAACGATTTCGGATCAAAAAAAACTTGTCAAAGAGTGGAGTAATTTTTTACCAACCTGTAAAAACATAGAAATTCTTTGGTTTACAACAACGACACCTCAGTTACTTTTTGACAGTGCTTGTTTATTAGATCACTTAATTGGGTTAAACATCAAAAACAGCAGCATTTCTGCTTTAGAAAATATAAAAAATCTGACTAGCTTAAAATATTTACGAATTGGCGGGAGTTCAAAAATTGAAAGCATTGAACCACTTAAAGAATTAACAAAACTTGAAGTACTTACCATTGAAAACTTCAAAAACATTTCTGATTTTTCTATTCTGGGTCAGTTAACCAATTTAAAGTTTCTGAGTATTGAAGGCGGAATGTACACAAAACAAAAAGTTGAAAGTCTTGAGCCAGTAAATAGATTGACAAATTTGGTTTATTTCAGTACGACAATGATCAGTACGCCAAATAAAAGTATTGATCCGATCTTAAAGCTAAAAAACTTGATAACACTAAATTGGCCTTTTACTTTGACAGATGCTGAAATGAAAAAACTAAAAATGGAATTACCAAATCTTAAATATCTGCCGGACAGATATGATCAAAACAATCATGACAAACTCAAAGATTTACTCAAGTGAAAAAATACAATCTTAATAAAAATATTAATTATGAGTTTAGGTAAAGAATATCTAACTACTGTTATTAAAAGACTTAAGTATTATAAAGATCTTGGTGAAAAAACTTTTGAGCAATTAGAAGAAAAAGATCTTCATTATTTGCCCACTTCTGAATCAAACAGTATCGCAGTTATTGTTCAGCATTTAGTGGGGAACATGCTTAGCCGGTTCACTAATTTTTTAACTGAAGACGGAGAAAAAGAATGGCGGCAACGTGATGATGAATTTGAAATACATAATTATTCAAAACAGCAGGTGATCGATCTTTGGAACAAAGGCTGGCAATGTTGTTTTGAAGCGTTGGAGTCATTAACAGAAAATGATCTTTTGACAATAATCTATATCCGTAAAGAACCGCTTAGCGTTATTGATGCCATCAACAGGCAATTGGCACATTACCCTTATCACATTGGTCAGATCATTTTTATCGGCAGAATGATAAAAAACGAAGAATGGAAAAATCTATCGATACCCAAAGGACACTCACAGCAATATAATTCCGGTAACCAGGTTAAAGACCCTGCAAAGAAGTATTAAATAAATTACATGTTACCTTGCTTTTCAGCCCCTTAAAGCATCTTTTTTCTTTTTTATCCAGACTATTTGACTGGCCGGATTTAATTTCTATTTTTACGACCCTTTAAGTCCAGCCTGTCACCATTCTTTCGGGCAAAATCCTTTCTGAAAACCGTCTATTTTAAATCTGTAAACAACAACCATGAAAGTATTGCTCACGGCAATGGCCCTATTGATTGCACATTTTGTAAACTGCCAGATATATTTTGCTGCTTCTGCTGGCCCACAAGCTACGGGTGTTCATTATGTAGTGGATCATAAAACCCAGGAGAGCTCATATAAGTTAGGAGTGAATGCCGGTTTGCAGATAAAAATACCGCTCGAAGGCCGCCTTTATTTTGCGCCTTCAATTATGTATAATCTTCGTGGTTACAAAGTAAAATATAATGCTCCTCCTGATATGCCGAATCCCGAAGCAATAGATAATAACACAAGTTTTCATACCATAGAACTTGGGTTTTTATTACAACATGATTTTAAACTGGAACCCGGACATTTCTTTTTTCGTTTTGGCCCTTCTCTTGACTTTGCACTTTTTGGCAATGAAAAATATAATACCCTAAATGGTTCGGTGGAGCGGACAATGCCTTTTAACTTTGCCGCTTATGGACGTTATCTTGCTTCAGCAATAGTACATTTTGGCTATGAGTTTAAAAATAAATGGTACATGTACGGACACTATAATTATAGCATTGGCACCATGAGCAATGTAGATTTTGGCGACTATATTGGAAACAGGGCAGCAGGAATCTCTATTGGTTATTATTTCAGAAAAAGCAAAGTAGTGCTCTAAACCCAAAACAACCAATAGTAGGTTACATTTAACACCTATCCCGGTCTACTTATATAGGGTCTTTCTGACCTTTGGTACTTAATTTGCCTTAAGGGGGACTATTGGTTACTTTTACATTCTAAAGCCTTGCTCCTGAAGACCTTCAAGAAAATAGTTAAATGGGTTCTGATCACTCTGCTATTTCTCATTATAGCAGGAACAATTTTTATTAATACAGATTGGGGACAAAACATTATAGTCAACGGAGTCGCCAACAGGTTATCAAAAGAGCTAAAAAGTAAGATCAGTATTAAACATGTGAGTTTTTCCCTTTTTGATAAAATGAACCTGGAGGGAGTAATGATCGAAGATCAACAAAAAGACACTTTGCTTTCTGCGGGTAAGATGCAGGTACGTATTACAGACTGGTTTTTTTTTAAAGACAAGATCGTACTTCACTATATAGAATTGGCCGATGCAGTTATTCATTTGAATCGCACTGACTCAGTTTGGAACTATCAATATCTCGTAGATTATTTTTCTGGCGGCAGCTCATCAAGCGGTGATAAGAAAGGAGTTGAACTTGACTTTAAAAAGGTCAAACTTAATAATGTAACCTTTCTTAAAAAAGATGAATGGCGTGGTGAAGACATGCAATTTCGATTAGCGTCTATGGACCTGGATGCCGATGAAATTAATTTCAACTCAAAAAAGATCGAAATAAATTCTATTGATTTTTCTGACCCGCTTTTCTTAATTAAAAACTACAAGGGCAAAAAACCCCGTTCTATAAAGGTTATAAATGAAAATGAAGAAATTGCCGATGAACAAAAAATCGATTCATTATTAAAATGGAACCCTGAAAGCTGGTCTATTCATATTGGTCAATTAAATATCAATAACGGCAATTTCAAAAATATAAAAGTGATCAGCGGCTCTTATGATGATTATTTTGATGGAAGAAATATTGATTTTGCCTCGATCAATGCCAGCTTTAAGAATTTGATCTTTAATAATGACACATTGACAACTTCGTTGGAATTAAGTTCCAGGGAAAGAAGCGGCTTTGAAGTAAAGTCAATGGTAGCGGATGCAAAACTTACACCAAATGAAATGTCATTTGACAAATTAGAGATCAAAACAAATAATAGCGTTATCCGTGATTATTTCAGTATGAAGTATGAAGATTTCAATGATATGAATGACTTCATTACTAAAATAAAAATGCAGGCCCGTTTTGAAAATGCAGAGATTGACAGTGAGGACATCGCTTTTTTTGCACCCGCTGCAAAAACATGGGATAAAAAAATTAAAATAAGCGGTCTTGCACGAGGTACAGTTGATGACCTTTTTGGAAATGAAATGACAATACAAGCCGGTAACAATACTTACCTGAATGGTGATATAAGTTTGACCGGGCTTCCAGATATCAATAAAACATTTATTGATTTTAAAGCAAACAGTTTTCGTACAACTTACGGAGATGCTGCAACTTTCATACCCGCTATCAGGAAAATTACAATGCCTAATTTGAAAAGCATTTCCTACCTGGACTTCAATGGAAGCTTTACGGGCTTTATAAAAGACTTTGTTACTTATGGAACCATTCGCACTAACCTTGGCACTATTACAAGTGACCTGAATATGAAATTGCCTGACGGCAAGCAACCATTTTATTCAGGAAGTATTGCTTCGCAAGATTTTAAACTTGGCATATTTGTTAATGATCCGAAAATAGGAACCATTTCATTTGCAGGTCAAGTAAAAGGCAGAGGTTTTAACTGGAACACTATTTCAGCAGATATGGATGGCGATATCAAACATCTTGTTTATAACAACTACCGCTATGAAAACATAAAAGCAAAAGGATCACTTGGTAAAAAAATATTTAACGGTGACTTTTCAATAAAAGACTCCAATGCTGTTGCATCACTTCACGGTATTGTGGATCTTAGTGGCGACATCCCACGGTTTAATTTTTTGGCTGAGGTAGACACGTTGAACCTAAAACCATTGAACTTATTAAAAGATAATTTTTCGTTTACCGGCAAACTGGATTTTAATTTCACAGGTGATAATATTGACAACTTCCTTGGCAATGCAAGCATTCGTAATGCAACTGTTACAAAAGATGGCAGATCGATCCCGCTTGATTCATTTGTCATAAACTCAGAATACATTGATGGCGCTAAACACCTATCGGTCCAATCACCAGAAGTGGAGGGAAATATTAACGGTGATTTTTCACTGAAAGATCTTCCGGAAGCCTTTAAACTTTTTTTGAATAAATACTACCCTGCTTACATCAAAGAACCTTCAAGAAAAATTCGTGACCAGGCTTTTACTTTTAATATTAAAACAAATTATGTTTCTGACCTGTTGAATCTTTTTGACACAACCTTCCAGGGGTTTAATGACGCCGAGGTAACTGGGCGACTTGATACAAAACAAAATCAACTGGAACTGGCTACTACTGTTCCTGCTTTTGCCTATAAAAATTTTGAGTTCCAAAATGTGAATATTAATGGTAAAGGAACATTTCAAAATCTTGCTCTTACCACTACCATTGATCATTTGAAAGTTAGCGATAGCCTTAGTTTCCCATTTACTCAAATTGATCTGTTAGCAAGAAATGATTCCACCAATGTAAAATTCATCACTGAAAGTAATAATAGAAACATATCGGGAGGATCGATAAATGCACTGGTAAGAACTTTTGATGATGGGATCGCCATAAAGTTTGACACTTCAAATTTTGTATTGAACAGCAAGAAGTGGTCAATCGAAGAAAATGGTGAACTTGAATTGAGATCGAATACCGTTTCACATGGCGAAATTGTATTGAAGGAAAGTAACCAGGAGATCAGGATAAAAACAGTGCCTTCCGGTACCGGCGATTGGAATGATGTTAAAATTGACCTGAAGAATTTTAATCTCGGCGATGTATCTGCATTCCTTGTAAAAACAAATAAGATCGATGGGCTTATTTCCGGGGATATTACAATTGAAGATCCCCATAAAACTTTTAATATAACATCAGACGTTCAAACCGATCAATTAAGCATTGACAATGATAGTATTGGCCAGATAAAAGCTCATGTATTTTATAATAATAAAACTGGCAACCTTATAGCGAACGGAAAAACAGTAAACCCGGATCAAAAACTTGATTTCGATCTTAATCTTTTTCTAAAAGATCTTGCTACAAATGGAGAAGATGTGATCAATATAAATCCTGAAAGATATCCTGTGAAGATAGCTGAACGCTTTATTGGTAATTTATTTACTAACCTTGACGGATTTGCAACGGGCCCATTAAAGATCATTGGTCTTGGACCAAATGCAAAGTATATCGGTAAAATGAAACTCGAAGAGGCTGGGCTTAAAGTGATCTTTACTCAGTGCTATTATAAATTAAGTGATGCAGAAATTACATTTAAGGAAAACGAACTTGATCTTGGCCAGCTTACATTAATTGATACGGTAACTCACAATACCGCAACATTAACTAATGGAATACTGAAACACAATGGATGGCGTGACCTGGTATATAATATAAAAGCAGAAGTTGATGATGAACCCATGCTTTTACTAAATACGACCAGGAAAGATAACAGTAGTTTTTATGGTTATGCTTTAGGAACCGGCTCCTTTTCATTAACAGGCCCTCAATCAAATATGCGGATAAAGATCGTAGGCAAAGCATCAGAAACAGATAGCTCCTATATCACAATACCAAATACAACAGGAAAAGAAAGTGGGATCGCTGATTTTCTTATCGAAAGAAAATATGGTAGGGAATTAACTGACACTGCTATTAGCAGCAATGAAACAGATATTACTTATGATGTTGATATTACTGGTAATCCAAGAGTCAATGTAACAGTAGTAATAGACGAATTAACTAATGATGAAATTCATGGTCGTGGCGAAGGCAATCTTAGGATCATTTCAGGTACGTCAGAAAAAATGTCCATGCGTGGACGATTTGATATCAATGATGGCGTTTACAATTTCAGCTTTCAATCCTTCTTTAAAAAACCTTTCGAATTAAATAAATTTTCAAATAATTATATTGAATGGACCGGGGACCCCTTTCACCCGATCGTAAATATTGAGGCGGTCTATAAAACGGAAAGAAAAGTTGATTTCTCTCCTTTAATAGCGAATAATCTTTCCGATTCTACTTTTTCTACTTTTCGTGATTTTGTATACGTAGTAGCAAAAATGAGAGGCGATCTTTTTAAACCGGATATCACTTTTTCACTCGACTTCCCTACCGAGAGTCTTGCTAAAACTGATGCCTCTGTTTCATTTACTATTGATGAGATCTTAAAAAATGAAAATGAGCTTAACAAGCAGGTTGCGTTTCTTGTTGTGTTCAACAGTTTTGCACCCTCTAACACGAGTTCATCCTTAGGCCTGGCTTCCAGTTCTGGTGTCGATCTTTTTGTAAACAGTATTTCAGATTTTCTATCAGGCCAAATAAATAAAGTATTAAATAATATTTTATCAAACAAGTTAAAGATACCGGGGCTATATGTAAATTTTTCTGGCTCTCTTTATAATCCAAACCCTTTTAGTGAAGGAGGAGGAAATGCTTTAAATTACGATAGAACAAACCTTAATCTTTCCATAGGCAAAACACTATTTAACAACCGTGTTGTGCTGACTTTTGAAGGCAATTATGATGTACCTTTTCAATCAACTGCTTCACAAGTAAGCAGTGACCTGCTTACAAATTTCACAACTGAATTTCTTATAAATAAAAGTGGCTCTATCCGTGCATCGATTTTTTATAAAGAGAACGTTGACTTGTTAACCGGTTATTCTACCAGCGCCGGCAGATCAAGAAAATATGGGGCAGGTCTAACATACCGTAAAGACTTTAACAGGTTAGGGGATATTTTCAGACGTAAAAAGAAAATGGCACCAGTTCAGGCGCCGTTAGATACTCCAACAAAACAAGGCAATTAATACGAATTTATCTTTGGGGATCTATTTATTATCGTCATCCATGATCTCATGTCCGAGTTTATCTCTTTTTGTCAACAGATATTTTTCGTTATGCGGATTAGATGAAATTTCGATAGGGATATTTTCAACGATCTCAAGACCATAACCCATAAGGCCCACTCTTTTCTTAGGATTATTGCTGATCAACTTCAATTTACATATTCCAAGATGACGCAATATCTGGGCACCAATACCATAATCTCTTTGATCCATTTGAAAACCAAGATGAAGGTTTGCTTCTACTGTATCCAATCCTTGTTCCTGCAAACGATAGGCTTTTAATTTATTTACCAAACCAATACCGCGGCCTTCCTGGTTCATATACAGGATTGCGCCTTTCCCTTCTTTCTCCACCATCTTCATAGCAGCATGTAGCTGCTCACCACAATCACAGCGAAGTGATCCAAGAATATCACCAGTAAAACAGGATGAATGCACTCTTACCATTACCGGTTCATCTTTTTGCCACTCGCCTTTTATTAATGCAAGGTGTTCATTGCTGTTGTGTTTTTCTTTGAAAGCAACCAATTTGAAATCGCCATATTTTGTCGGCATATCAACTCTAACAACCTCGTCTATCAAGGAGTCTCTTTTTATCCGGAACTCTATAAGATCTTTTATGGAAATAATTTTGAATTCGAATTTTTTTGCTACTTCAATTAATTGTGGCAAACGGGCCATTGTGCCGTCATCATTCATTATTTCAACTAAAACACCTGCTGGCTCAAAACCTGCAAGACGTGAAAGATCAATAGCGGCTTCAGTATGCCCAACTCTTCTCAATACCCCACCCTTTTTTGCACGCAGTGGAAATATATGACCAGGTTTTCCAAGATCAAAAGGCTTTGTTTCGGAATTGATCAATGCATGAATTGTTTTTGAACGATCATGTGCTGAAATACCTGTGGAGCATCCGTGACCTAAAAGATCAACAGAAACAGTAAAGGCCGTTTCATGCAAAGCAGTATTATTATTCACCATTAATTCTAATCCCAGTTCATCACAGCGGTCTTCAACAAGAGCTGCACAAATAAGACCACGACCATGCTTGCTCATGAAGTTAATGACCTCAGGACTGGCGTGGCGGGCAGCAATAATAAAATCTCCTTCATTTTCCCTATCCTCATCATCAACAACGATAACAATTTTACCGGTCTTAATATCCTCAATGGCACTTTCGATGCTATCTAACATACTTAATCAGGTTTTGGCAAAATTACACACAAACTGGTGGAAGGAAAGTGGAAAATATTTTGGTATAAAAAGCAGCGTTTCAGAGCTGTGGCACGATTCATTAAAAGATTATATACCAACAATAATTTGTTAATATTTGGCTATTTTTAACCGGAAGGAATTCCCTTTCTTTGCAACAATAAACTAACACTTATGCTTAAGAGAATCTTGCTTTCCCTTGCAATGGCATTTATTGCAGCCACTTATTTACAGGCACAGGTCACCACCAGTAGTGTTACAGGTAACGTGATTGATGCTGCTTCAAAGGAACCACTTGTGGGAGCCAGTATCGTTGCTACCCATACACCATCAGGCACAAAATATACTGCCTTGTCATCCAAAAGCGGTGAATTCACTATTCATGATATGAGGGTCGGGGGTCCATACCTTGTTATTGTATCTTTTGTCGGATTTGAATCTGTGACTTTTGACGATGTGATGCTAAAACTTGCAGAGTCATTTTTGCTAGAAGTTACGTTGAATAAAAAAGAAGGGACGCTTGAAAACGTTATTATCAGCACAACAAAAAGAAACCCGATATTAAATTCAAGCAGAACTGGGGCCATGACTAACATTGGTGTACAGGCCATAAACAGCTTGCCTAGTATCAACAGGAGTGTAAATGATTTTACACGTCTTACTCCTCAGGCAAATGGCACTTCTATCGGTGGCGGTAATTACAGACAAAACAATTTTACTGTCGACGGTGCTGATTTTAATAACTCATTTGGAATTGGCATAAACCTTCCTGCAAACGGTTCTCCAATTTCTATAGATGCTCTTGAAGAGATATCAGTGAATGTGACTCCTTATGATGTACGTCAGTCAGGTTTTATTGGAAGTGCTATCAATGCGGTTACACGTTCGGGCACAAATCAATTCCAAGGGTCTCTTTATCATTATTTCAGGGACGCGAACAATCAGGGAAACCAGGTAAACAAAACTGTTTTTGTAAAACCCGCATTTGAATTTAGACAATTTGGCGGTCGTTTCGGCGGACCGATCATTAAGAATAAATTATTCTTCTTTGTGAACTACGAAACGGATAACCAACCAAAACAAATTCAATCAAGATTTGCCGCTACTTCTTCGGCTCCTTATGGCAGCGCCGCTAATATTGCCCGACCAACAACAACAGAACTTGATGAAATCAGCGGTTATCTAAAATCAAATTACGATTATGATACAGGTCCTTATGAAAACTATAATACAGAAATTGAAAGAACAAAATTTGTTGCCCGCATCGACTGGAATATTAATTCAAAACATAAATTTAATATGCGCTATAGCCAGGTAGAAGGCTTCGAGCCAACTGCCCCAAGTACTTCCACTACTGGTACTGGTAATTCATTCGCTACAGGCGCAGGTCGTACGGATATCAACGCACTTTGGTACAGCAATTCACAATACCTGCAAGGAGCAAACTTTTACTCATTTTCTGCTGAATTGAATTCAAAGTTTGGTAAACTTTCAAACACACTCCGCGCAACTTATACTTATCAGAATGACTCCCGTGAAACTCCCAGTTCACAATTTCCTTTTGTAGATATTTTAAAAGATGGTTCTCCTTTTACATCTTTCGGTTATGAATTGTTCAGTTATGGTAATTTAAGAAAAGTAAAGATGTATTCTTTTGTTGACAATCTTACCTGGAGATCAGGGATACACAACTGGACAGTGGGCGGACAGGTTGACTGGAGTGAAACGATCAACGGCTTTCAGCGTTTTGGCTTAGGTTATTTCCGTTTTAATTCATGGGATGATTTTAAAAACGGTGTAAAACCAACTGACTATGCACTTACTTATTCTTTGGAAAAAGATTTTGCACAAGCATTTCCAACTTTTCAGTTCATGCAATATTCAGCTTATGGACAGGATGAGATCGCCTTTAATAAAAAATTCAAACTTACACTTGGATTAAGACTTGATCTACCAACCTATCCAGAGATAAGTGAAGTAAAAACACATCCAATCGTTGCAGGTCTCACATTTGCAGACGGTCTGAAAATAAATACAGGGAACTTGCCTAAATCCACCCTGATGTGGTCTCCACGAGTTGGATTTAATTATGACCTTTATGGCAATCGTTCATTACAGATCCGTGGCGGTACCGGTATTTTCACAGGAAAGGTTCCATTTGTCTGGATAGTTAGCCAGGTTGGTGATGCAGGTATGTTACAGGTTACCCAATCATGGAATGGAACTGCAAATACACCTGGTCCTTTCAATCCTGATCCGGCTGCTTACAGGCCAGCAAATGTACCAGTTGCAGGCTCAGTTGTCCCAAGTGCAATTTCTGCATTTGACGAAAACTTCAAATTCCCCAGAACTTGGAAAACAAGTCTTGCAATTGATTCAAAACTTCCATGGAACATGATCTTTACTTTAGAAGGAATAATAAATAAAGATATAAATGCAACAGTTTTTAAAAATGTTAACCTGGTTGAACCGCAGCCTTTAAATACGGTAGGCTATCCTGATGTCAACAGATCAATGTATCCAGTCAATGCTCAGCAAAAATTCATTAATCCATTAACTACTGCTGGTCTGCCTAGCGCAGCAGGTACACAGGCGTTTAATGCTGTATATGTAACAAATGATGAACGTGGTGTATATGCTTCACTTACTGCCAAGGTTGACAAATTTTTCAGAAATGGCTTCGGATTTTCATTAGCTTATGTCAAAACGTTTGCAAATAGTTTGTTTGATGGCGGTGGTGATCAACCATTATCAGCATGGCAAAGCACGCCAACCTATAATTCACCTAACACGCCTACGCTTAGCTATTCAGGTTTTACAGTTCCCGATCGTTTAGTTGCATCTCTGACGTATAGAAAAGAATATTTCAAACATTTTGCGACTACCATTTCAATGATGTATGCCGGCTCGATCGATTACAGGTTCTCTTATGTGTATGGTGCTGATTTCAACCGCGATGGGTTCAATGGTAATGATCTTATTTATATTCCTGCAAATCCTTCTGAAATCACATTTGCCGCTTTCACATATCCAAATGGTGTTAACTACACAGCTGCAGAGCAAAGCGCAATGTTCTTTAAATATATTGATCAGGACAAATACCTGAGAGCTCATAAAGGGCAATATGCTGAACGTAACGGCGCACAGGCCCCTTGGAGAAACCAGGTTGATATTAAACTCATCCAGGATATCTTTATGAATGTTGGTAAAACAAAAAATACGATCCAACTCACCCTTGATATTTTCAACTTTGGTAACCTGATCGATCCAAACTGGGGCAAAGTAAAAACCGTCAATGCTTCATCTGTACTCGTTCCAATGAATCAGAACTCACTTGTACCTGGCGGTACTGTTATGCCAACTTTCCGCCTCGCTACAGATAGAAACAACCCGATTATTGAAACATTCAGGGATAACGTAAGCGTTGCATCTACTTATTATATGCAAATGGGAATAAGATATATTTTCAATAATTGATAATTAATTTCATTCTAATAAAAACCCCCCCCGATTAAATCGGGGAGGTTTTTTTTATTTTGATCACCAACACATTTAATATGGCTTTAAGTTCTGAACTTCTGACTTCGGGCTAATCCCCCACCCCCATTTCAAAAAATCCGGCATAGCCCGTCCCCAGGTTTTTACATCATGCTTTCCATCTTCATAGTTTATATATCGGATATCGTTACTGTTTTGGTACCCCTTTTTTTCTAATTCTTCAATTAAGCCAAGTGTATCATCAATTGAATCGATGATCCCATTATTATTTCTGTCCATCTTTTCATCAAGAGAACCAGTAGTAAAATAAAATTGTAAACCCGGCTTATACTCACCTTCTCTTATAAGTTTGTGTATGATGCGATCTGTGTCTTCTTTATAGCCTTGATCCAGGTCTTTTGATCTCCACCACAATGAGCCAGAAAATACAGCTGCTTTTGAAAAATACTCAGGATAGTGCCAAACAGTATCGATGGCAGAAAGACCACCTAGTGAAAAGCCAGCATAAGCTTTTTCTTTAAAATTATTACCGAAGTTTTCAATTATAAAAGGCAGCAATTCTTTCAGAACAAATTGCTGATGCAATCGGGCTTTTGCCCCCCTGCCTTTATAATCCAACTCACCTGCCGTTCCATACTCCATTTTTCTATCAGCACTGCAATGAATGCCAACACAAAGAATGGGTTCTATTTCTTTTTGTTCATATAGCTCAGCCAACATCTGGTCAAAATGGAATTTAGGAAGATCTTGTCCATCATTAATTATTAACAAGCTTACTGGCTCGTTAGCCGATCTTACAGGCGGAAGATAAATATCTATAAGGACATCTCTTTCAAGGTAGGTAGAATGACGAACTAAATTTTGTACGGGGACAGAAACCTGCTTCAAACGCTGCATTTGCGCAAAATTAGGGGATGCTCACTAAAGATAACCGTGCTTTGTTTTGAAACAATCTTGTTTCTTTTTTGTTTATCTTCTCTTTAAAAAATACATTTGATTACTTACCAGCCCCCGAAAATAATTCATCAATTCAAATTAATTTTTATGAAGAAGATCGGTGTATTACATGGAAAAGAAAGAAGTTTTCCAATGGCTTTTGCAGAAAGGATCAATAGTAAAAATGTTTCCGGGATCATGGCTGAATCTGTTCGTATTGAAAAGGCGATTCAGGGCGAGCCAACCGGTTACGCTGTGATCATCGATCGCATATCACAGGATGTTCCCTTTTACCGCACATGGCTAAAAAATGAAGCGTTAACAGGGACTGCTGTTATCAATAATCCATTTTGGTGGAGTGCCGATGATAAATACTTTAATAATTGCCTGATGACAAAAGTAGGGGTGCCAATTCCAAAAACTGCGATCATTCCTTCACGGGATCATCCTGATGATACTACAGAAGAATCATTCAGCAATCTTGCTTATCCAATGGCTTGGGAAACCATATTTAAGTATGTCGGCTTCCCTGCTTATATGAAACCATTTGCAGGTGGCGGGTGGAAACATGTATATAAATTAGATAGTAAAGAAGATTTTTTTGATAAGCATAGCGAAACCGGACAGTTGGTAATGTTGTTACAGGAAGAAATAGTTTTTACAGAATATTATCGTTGCTATTGCATCGGCAGAAAACATGTTCGCATTATGCCTTATGAACCACGCAATCCGCATCATCTTCGCTATGTAGCAAGTTTTACTCCATCGCCTGAGCGATTAAAACAAATGGAAGAAATTGTTCTACGTATTTGCAATTATCTTGGCTATGATTTTAACACCGTAGAATTAGCGATAAGAGATGGCGTTCCTTATGCAATAGATTTTTGCAACCCTGCACCAGATGCAGAACGTAGCAGCGTTGGTGAAGAGAACTTTGCATGGGTAGTAGAAACAGCTGCTAATTATGCAATAGAAAGAGCCCTTGAACAAAAAGATGGGCAGGATAATTTAACATGGGGGGAGTATGTAAAAAGAGGTGCAAATAAAACTTCATTGGTTTAAAGCCTGCACAAAAACTATGGCAACACTCAATTATAAAACATTTACTCTTGGTGTAGAAGAAGAATACATGGTGCTTGACCCTGAAACAAGGGAATTAAAAAGTCATGAGCAGAAGATAGTTCATGAGGGCCAAAAAGTGATCAAGGATAAAGTAAAGGCAGAGATGCACCAGGCTGTGGTGGAGGTTGGAACAGATATTTGCGCTGATGCAGATGAAGCATGGCAGGATGTAGCTGCTTTAAGAAAAACGATCTCAGAAATTGCCGGTGGTCTTGGTTTTGCTATGGGGGCTGCCGGAACACATCCGTTCAGCCATTGGGAAAGCCAATTAATAACTGATCATATTCGCTATAACGAATTAGTAAATGAGTTACAGGAAGCTGCCCGCAGTAATTTAATTTTCGGATTGCATGTGCATGTCGGAATGGAAAATCGTGAGATGGCAAATCATATTGCCAATAGCACAAGATATTTTTTACCACATATATATGCATTGAGTACGAACTCTCCTTTTTGGGAGGGAAGGCTCACAGGTTATAAATCTTTCCGAACAAAAGTATTTGATAAATTTCCCCGTACAGGTATTCCCGAAGCTTTTGACAGCATTGAAGCATATGAAAACTATGTAAAGCTATTGGTGAAAACAAACTGCATTGATAATGCAAAAAAAATTTGGTGGGATCTAAGAGTACACCCGTTTTTTAATACGGTTGAATTTCGTATTTGCGATATTCCGCTTACTGTTGATGAAACGATCACCATTGCCACGCTTTTCCAGGCGGTATGTGCAAGAATTTATCTTTTACGCAGCAAGAACCTGAATTTTATTCAATACTCCCGGGCATTGCTTAATGAAAATAAGTGGAGAGCCAGCCGCTATGGCATTGATGGTCGCTTGATCGATTTCGGAAAAGAAGAAGAAGTGAATACCCGTGCACTTTTATATGAGTTGCTTGATTTCATTGATCCTGTTATAGATCATCTTGGCAGCCGGCATCGCCTTGCACATATCCATAAAATTTTGGAAAATGGAACCGGCGCTGACCGGCAATTAAAAGTATTTGAAGAATCAAAAAACCTGGTAAGTGTTGTCGACTATATAAGACAACAATTTTTAGCAGGAATATAAAATCATTTTAAAACCCTCACAATTATGAGTTTTATTGTAAACCTTTCAACGTTTGTACTGGTATGTTTTTTTGTGATCGCCTGTAATCAATCTGGAGAAAATGAAGCTGGTTCAAATCAAAATGTAATAAGCACAAATACGGCAATACCACCACCTTCGGTAGTTCAAAACGATGCAGCACAAACTACTGCAACCTCTCCCACTATTCATGACATTTGGGTGCTTGATAGCATAAACAATAAAGTACCTGATTCGAATTTCTTTTCATATGGTACTCCTTATTTTGATTTTAACCTTGACAAAAAAACTATGTCTGGCCATACTGGATGCAATGGTATAAATGGCAAGTTAAAAGTGCAGGGTGAAAAATTAATTTTTGATAGTCTTGTTGTCACAACCCAGACTTGCAAAAGCAAGGACTTTGAAAAAAAAGTTGTTAATGGTTTTAAAAGCGGAAGAACGACGTATAAGCTATTAAATGGCAACCTACACCTGAATGTTGGCTCTGGCACAACTCTTATTCTCAGAAGGATCAGGCGTTAAACTGATTTCTTAAATCGCTAAAAGGAAGTAGCGAATTATATCGACTCTAGATACGAAAAAACTTTATGTCGAAAAGTGAATTGAGGATATGCAGCAAAGGTCACAGGTTTTATAAAAGCAGTGACTGCCCAACTTGTCCAATCTGTGAAAAACAAAGAAAGCCTGGTGTGGGTTTTCTGTCAAGTATTTCGGCACCCGCAAGACGAGCACTTGAACGCGAAGGCATCAATACGCATTTAAAACTTTCTAAATACAGTGAAGAGGAACTTTTAGAATTACATGGCATGGGCCCAGCCTCAATTTCTCCGCTTAAAAAAGCATTGAAGGAAAAAGGACTTTCATTTAGAAAAAAAATAAATTGATTGCTGACTATATGAAGACGATTGATATCTAAAATTATTTTTCAGCCTGTCACTGTCACATTTTTTGAAATGCATGAACCCAAAGAATTGCCCGCTTCTCTGCCCGGCACACATTTCGGGCTATTACTTAACCCAATCCCAGTTAATGAATACAGGAAGTTTTATTATGGCGTTGGAGAAAATCACTCCTGGCTGGATAGAATGGTTATGCCTGATGAGGAATTATTTGATAAAATAAACGCAAGCAACGTTGATATTTTTCTTTTTTATGTAAATAAAGAAATAGCAGGATATATTGAATTTGTAAAAGAAGAAAAATATGTGGAAATACTTTACTTTGGGTTAATGCCTGCTTCCATTGGTCGGGGCTATGGAACATATTTTTTACAATGGGTTATTGCGAAAGCATGGAGCTACAAGCCGGAATGGATACAGTTAAATACCTGTACCCTTGATCATCCAAATGCTTTAGGAACATATAAAAAAGCAGGCTTTACTGAAATAAGAAAAGAAACACATCAAAGAAGAATATTAATTTAGCCAGGAGTTTTCTAACTAACCTACTGCTTTGTTTCTTCCACTTTCGTTTTAATAGTAATTGAAGGATGCTTATTTGGCGCATTAACACCACTTAATGCAAGAAACCTTAGTGATACTTCCGGCTTTCTTTCAATTGTCTTTACTTCAATGGTTGTCTTTTCCCCGGCCTTTAAAGTAATAATATCATTATTGTTATGGAATGTATACCCGGTTTGATTTTGCAATGTGATGTCAACACTTGATAGGTTTTCTATCTCCACTCCCAGCACATTATATCTACCTATATACTTTGCTGATGTAACTTTTAATGAACTTTCGATCAGCGGTATGAGAAACTCGTCACGACCGATCAATAAATTTTTAAATACCGCAACTGTACGACGATTCATCAATGCATCTTTTATACTCGCTTCATTCCTTTCTTTTGCAAAAACCAAGGTTAATGGTCGATGTCCACCTTGTGGTATTTTAAAATCCCAATCGACCAACTTATGAATATCAGTTGTTCCCATGATAGTGAGATTATTATCCAACGCTATCTGTAGTGCTTCATCAGAATACATTGACCCATTCACCACTTCAATACCATCAAGTAATTTTTCACGGATCAAAAGCCTATGAACATCAGTAAGTGTAGCCATACCATCTTTTCGTTGCGAAGTCCATTGTGGGTGATTCCAAAAAATAAAAGCACCTTGTTTTTTTGCGTCACGAAAAACCTGGATAGAATCATCTACCAACAACTTATTAGGATCAGAAATAAAGATTGCATTGTTATGCCCTGGCGGCATTCTCCTGGTGATCTCAGAGCCTTTCACAATTATCAGGTCATGATTTGCTGCTTCCTTAATTGCAATATCATAAGAACGATTTCTGTCAGGATGAGGGATATCGGCTTTATGCGGCTGGTACTCCAGGTGTTCTGTTAGTGAAATGACATCTAGTCCATCCATTAACGCTTCCTGTACTCTTATGTCAGGCCATACACTTCCATCAGAAAAAACTGTGTGCTGATGAAGATCACATTTCAATGTTTTATATCCAGCTATATCAGGAAATCTCAGCTTGCGCCCCATTGTATGACTATGATCCTGTGAAAAACAAGCAAGAGACGTAATAAAAAAAATGAAAGTCAAACTATTTCGCATGGCAGGTAGTTTTGGGCAAATTAAAGAATATCCCAGATTGATAAATTAATTTATTGTTGCTTCAAACACGAGTGAAGAACTGGTCGCAGTCATCCTGACATCCTTATGCAACTAATTTGTTATTTTTTTCTTCTACTACGCGTTGCTTTTAAACCGGCAGCAAATTTGATAAGTAAACAAAACAATTTGTAAGAAAAATGAACAAGAAACAACCTTCACTTATCTTCTGCATCCTGATGGACATTGTTGGTTACGCTACCTATGCAATTCCATTCTTAGGGGAGTTTGCTGATATTTTATGGGCGCCACTTTCTTCTGTCATCTTCATGTCAACATTTGGTGGATGGAAAGGCGCTTTGGGTGGTTTTGGTAATTTCATAGAAGAATTGTTGCCCGGCACTGACTTCATTCCAAGTTTTACCATCATGTGGTTTATCCAGAATATGCAAAAGAAGAAGAGCATTACGGCCGTTAAAACTTTGAGCTAATTATTTAAAATATTTAAATGCGTCGCTATCTACATCGTGGATAAAGTCTATCACTCCATCCATAAAAACTTTCTGATCGTCATACATGGCAAGGTGGCTTCCATTGGGACAATATAAATAGCGACCTTTTTGCACAAGTTTGCTTTGCTCTTCCATTGCTTTTGGATCCATTGTGTCATGCTTTGCGCCAATCATCAGTGTCGGGATTCTAATTTCTTTTAACCTGTCCTTTACATCCCAGTTTGCAAGATTACCGCCGATACCAAACTCCGAAGGACCCTGCATCATTACATAAATTGTTTGATTAGTATTTGCGAAGGAACGGGTAACAGGTTCTGGCCAGGGAACTACCCGGCATAGATGTTCATTATAAAAATTGGGGGTCAGCAACTCCATATATCTTGGATTATTAAAATCTCCTTTTGCTTCAATTGCTCTTATTTCTGCAAGCACCTTCGGATCCATTTGTTTTGCTAAAACTTCCTGCGCATATTTCCCATACTCAGGACAACTTGCCATCATATTCGCGACTATAAGGCTCTTCATATTATTTTGATACTTCAAGGCATATTGCATTCCGAGAATACCACCCCATGAATTGCCAAGAATGTAAAAATTAGTTGAATCTGCGCCGATCGCTTGTCGAACCTGTTCTACTTCCTCTACAAAGCGATCAAGTACCCATAAACTCGTATCGGCTGGTTTATCTGAATTACCACAACCGAGTTGATCGTATTCATAAAACTCGATCCCTTCTTTAGGAAAAAAACTTTCAAACACTTCCATGTATTGATGTGTAGATGCAGGGCCGCCATGAAGTAATAAAACCTTTATACGTGGATTATTGCCAAATCTTTTTGTCCATACTTTAAATTCACCGGCCGGAGTTTTTACCGGGATCATTTTTATCCCTCCCATTTGCACTCCTGTATCACCATAATTGAAATACTCATATAAATGTATATCTGCACCGCTTGGGCTGGTAGCACTTGCTGTATCACTGGTTGGTTGGTCACAGGAAAAAATAATAGCAGACAGGGCGATAAAAAAGAAAAGCTTTCTCATGTATTAGTTTTGAATCGAAAAGGTAATGATTTTATTTCTGTAATTTACCTGACAAACAAATACTGTTATGAGATTTTTATCACTACTGCTTCTATTGCCAGTGGCAACAATTGCTCAAACAAAAAGCGATTCGCTTACGTTAATTCAAAAAACCGCCAGTCTTTATGATCTTGAATTCAGTAATGCCGAAGCGGATTCTTTGCTTGACAATCTGAATAACTATACGCAGCTAATAAAAGGAATGCACAAGAATTTGCCGACAAATGATATCCCCTATCCCTTCACTTTTAATCCCCTTCCTTATGGTGTTTTAAAGCAAAGAATGAATCAAACAGTTTCGCTTCCTATTCGGGCAGATGTTAGAATGCCAAAAAATAAAAATGATCTTGCTTTTTATTCAATACCTGAATTAGCAGGATTGATAAGATCAAAACAGATCACTTCAGTTGAGCTCACTAAGTTTTTTATTGACAGATTAAAAAAATGGGGTGACACATTGGAATGTGTAATCTCACTTACTGAGGATACTGCAATGGCGCAGGCAAGACAGGCCGATGAAGAAATTAAAAAAGGGAAATACCGTGGCTTGCTACATGGTATTCCTTATGGCTTAAAAGATCTGTTTGCAGTAAAAGGATACAAAACTACATGGGGCAGCACTCCCTATAAAGATCAATATGTTGATGAAGATGCTTATGTATATAAAAGATTAAGAGCTGCGGGTGCTGTGCTTTGTGCCAAGCTCTCTCTTGGTGCACTTGCATTCAATAACAAATGGTTTGGCGGGGAAACAAAAAATCCATGGAACTTAAAACAAGGATCAAGTGGTTCATCAGCTGGTTCTGCTGCATCTGTTGTTGCAGGATTACTTCCATTCACCATAGGAACCGAAACATTGGGCTCAATTGTTTCCCCATCTACAAGATGTGGCGCTACTGGTTTGCGACCAACGTTTGGTTCTATCAGCCGCTCTGGCGCCATGGTTCTTTGCTGGAGTTTGGATAAAGCCGGACCTATTTGTCGAAGCGCCGAAGATTGTGCTGTTGTTTTTAATTATATACATGGGACAGATGGAAAAGATTATGGCTCGGTTGATAAAAATTTTAACTATGACGGTATAGTTGATTTTAAAAAATTAAGAGTCGCATATGCAGAAAATTATTTTAAAAGATTAGCGGCTGATGCCCCTGAACGAAAAGTATTGGAAGTTTACAAATCTCTAGGAGCAAATATAAAAGCCGTTGACTTTCCTGATTCATCAGTTTATCCTGTAAATTTTATAAGCATTATTTTAAATGCAGAAAGTGCTGCAGCTTTTGACGAATTAACCAGAACCAATCGTGATGATCTGATCGAAAGACAGGACAAAGGGTTTTGGCCAAATAGTTTTCGTGCTGCAAGATTGATCCCGGCTGTTGAATATATAAATGCGAATCGCTATCGCTACAATCTCTGCAAAGCGGTAAATGATTTTATGAAAGATTATGATGTGGTGATCGTTCCAAGTTTTGCAGGGAGACAACTATCCATTACAAATCTAACTGGTCATCCTGTTGTAGTGATGCCGATGGGTTTTAATCAAAATGGTTCGCCGTTGAGTATAACTCTTATCGGCAATTTATATGATGAAGCAACAATACTTGCTGCAGCAAAAGCTTTCCAGGATAAAACCGATCATAATAAGAAGCATCCTGAGAAATTTAAGGAGTAAGTTTTTTATGAAGCCTCAAGAATTTAAAAACATTTGGACAAATATCAGTAAGCCGTTATCTCCATTAACACTAGCACGGCTTCATCGTTTCAACTTATCCAAACCAACTATTGATTTTTTAACCATTGCAGGGCTACCTATCCATGCTCAGCCCGATTTATCTTTTGCGAAGGACATAGATGATACTTTTTATGGAATTAATAAATTGACAGATCAATATCATTTTCTTAATGATGATCCAGAGTATGAAAAATATATTGTGATAGGTTCTTGTCGTGATGGAGATGCAATTGCAATTGATACAGATACTCAAGATCAAATAGTGCAACTTGATCATGAAGATGGTTTTAGACCTGCCAATTTCAATAGTACAATTGAGACCTTGGCTGATTTTTTAATTTTATTTCGAGACTTTGAGAGTGAAGTTTTAAAAGATAAAAAATCAGAAGAAAGTTTTCAATTTTTTAATTTCACTAATGCTCAGTTTGATGATTTGAAGAATAAAATGTTAATCAGTGATAGCAAAGCTGTAACTGAAAAAGGCTTTTGGAAAGATGAGCTTGAAATATTGCTTTCAATTAGACAAGAGTGTTTTGGAAAGAAGTAACGAAAGCTGAATAGAATTGATTCCGCACATGAGTGCGACGCAACAAAAGCCAAATAGGAATACTTAAGCACGGTCAATAAAATTATTAGGAGATGAGTAAAAACTATAACAAAAAAATTACGAACATAAACGCTTCTTGCACAGGAAAAAGAACGTCTTATATCCACATTTGTTAGTAAGTGGTAAACTGAACGACAGATGTCAATGTTATAAATTTATTATGTTTGTGGCCATGGTTAATGACTCGAAGAAGATAAAAGTAGCGATCCTGGACCTTTATGAAGGCAAAGCCAACCAGGGCATGCGTTGTATCCGTGAAATACTGAATAATTACAGCGAGACTCATGATCTTGAATTGGTTTGGGATGAGTTTGATGTGCGTGTTAAGAATGAAGTGCCCGACATGAGTTATGATATATTTATTTCGAGCGGCGGACCTGGGTCTCCACTGGAAAGCCGGTATACCGAATGGGATGAATCATATTTCCGCTGGCTTAGTGAAGTGGAACGCTGGAATAATAACCCCGCTAATGAGCAGAAGAAATATGTGATGTTTATTTGTCATTCATTTCAATTAGCCTGTCGTCATTATAATGTTGGTATCGTTTGCAAACGTCGTTCCACTGCGTTTGGAGTTTTTCCTGTTCACATGCTGAGTGATGGTCTCGAAGAACCTGTTTTTTCTGGTTTGAAAGATCCATTTTATAGTGTTGACAGTCGGGATTACCAGGTCATACAACCTAATCATAATGTGATCGAAGAAATGGGCGCCAAAATTCTTTGCATAGAAAAGAATCGTCCACATGTGCCGTATGAAAGGGCCATTATGGGAATTCGTTTTAATGATTATATGATCGGAACACAGTTTCATCCTGAAGCTGATGCAGTGGGCATGAGCATGCACCTGCAAACCGAAGACAAGAAAAAAACAGTGATCGAAGAACATGGTGAAGAAAAATGGGCTATCATGCTAAAACATTTGAATGACCCGGATAAAATAATGTGGACATACTCTCATGTACTTCCAAATTTTCTTAATCAATCTATTGAGCAATTAATTCCAGAATTAGTTTGAGGTTTTTTCCCGATTGCTATCGGGATTGAAGTTTGATGTTGTTTATCAACAGCTGTAATTCTGTTCACCTTCTGTTGCGTCGCACTCTTGTACGTTCAGTAATTCTATTCAGCTTTTATTTCACGCAAAGACAGCTTGGCAGCTTATGTATTATTCTTTGTGCCTTTGCGTGAAATTTTTCTCCCATATTATCTTTAACTTCCATCATCAAAATATTTTATGATTCCATCAATAAGAAAGGATTTTAATAAAAATTTCACGAAGGAAAAATATGAGACATTTCTTAAAGATCTACATGCAGTACATGAAGGAGCTATTGAATTCAGAGTGGCGGAAACGCCGGTGTTTGTTCCAAAAGATTTTACAAAAAAAATGCTCGATGCCTGCGAAAGCATCGTTGACATAATCGCTGATCCAAAATTCAAAGAGCTTACGAAAAACGCCATTCCAAAACATTTACAGGTGCCGGGAGAAAATCATCATTCACATTTTATCTGTTTTGATTTTGGCATTTGCATAAATGAAGCAGGAGAATATGAACCACAGCTAATAGAAATGCAGGGCTTCCCTACCCTTTTTGCTTATGAAGTTTTGCTGGATGATATTTTTAAAAAGCATTTTCATGTTCCTGATAACTACAGCAGTTTTCTCGGGAATTATGAAAAAGGATCGTATTTGAAATTACTGAAAGAAATAATTGTAGGAAATGAAAAGCCGGAGAATGTGATATTGCTCGAGGTCTTTCCTCATAAACAAAAAACAAGAATTGATTTTTATTGCACTCAGGACTATCTGGGCATCAAGCCGGTTTGCCTTACAGAATTGATACAGGAAGGAAGAAAGTTGTATTACATGAATGAGGGAAAGAAGACAGAAATAAAAAGAATTTTTAACCGGGTGATCTTTGATGATCTTCAGCAACAATCAGCCGAAGTGCTGGCAAAAGGAAATATCTTATTTGAAGATCTCGATGTTGAATGGGTGCCACATCCTAATTGGTTTTACAGAATAAGCAAGTACACTCTCCCTTTTATACACCATCCTTATGTACCGACCACTTATTTCTTAAATGAAATAAAACAAATGCCTGTTGACCTGGAAAACTATGTTTTAAAGCCATTGTTTTCATTTGCAGGACAAGGCGTAGTAATTGATGTAACTCCCGCCGACATCGAAAAAGTAAAAGACCCGGAGAACTGGATACTGCAACGTAAAGTAAAATATGCCGATGTGATTGAAACTCCTGATATGCCTGCCAAAGCAGAGATAAGAATTTTTTATTTCTGGAAAGATGGAGAAGCTAGACCTGTTGCCACGAATAATCTTGCACGGCTAAGTAAAGGAAAGATGATCGGCGTGAGATACAATAAGGATAAGGAATGGGTGGGTGGAAGTTTTTGCCTATTTGAGAACCAGGATTAACATGATTAAAAAGATTAGGAGGAAACCAAGATGAACCTGATAAAAAATATCAACCCAAAACAATTGGCTCCCGGTATTACCGGTCATTATGCTCATGGAGATAAGTCAACATTTGGTTTTATTGAATTAAAAAAAGGAAGTACTGTTCCTCTGCATCATCATATTCATGAACAGATAACATATATCATCGAAGGACAATTGGATATGGTAATTGGAGGAGCAGCTTTTTCACTTACTGATGGAATGTATCATGTTATTCCTTCTAATGTACCACATTCTGCTGTTGCAATAACCGATTGTAAAGTAATAGATGTTTTTGGGCCGGTGAGAGAAGATTATAAAACGACTTCAGCTCCAAATTGGGAATAATTTATTCCTTACTTTTAATAACCACATGAGATCTCCTTTATTACTTGGCATCATGCTGCTTGTAAAAAATTTTGCAACTGCACAAGCGGATAATGAGATACAGGTTTATGCCTCCCCTACTATTCAGCATAAATGGACAATATTTGAATTGCATAATAATTATACTTTCAAGGGAAGTAAATATCTTACTAATCCAAAAGATGCCCAGTGGTATAACACTACACTGGAAATAACTCATGGCTTTGGAAAAAATTTTGAGATCGGTTTTTATACGTTTGCAGGCTTTGATCCCCATGGTAGCTATTCTTATCTCGGTAATCAAATAAGACCAAGAGTAACAGTACCCGATAGGTGGAAATGGTCTTTTGGCGCCAGCCTATCTGCCGAGTTTGGCTTCTTCAGACCAAATGATACAGCAGATTTTTTTTGGCAGGGAGAGATACGGCCCATCATTGATAAGACTTATGGGAACTTTTATCTTGCTTTTAATCCCAATATTGATTTTGTTGTTAGTGGTGATGATAAAGGCGTTGGATTCTCACCGCAATTCAAAGCTGTTTATACAATAAAACAAAAAGTTGGACTTGGCATTGAATATTACGGTGGCCTTGGAGAGTTCAGCGATATACTACCATTAAAAATGCAGGAGCATTTGCTTGGGCCAATAATTGATCTATACATTCATCCTATGTGGGAGATCCAGACTGGTTTTCTTTTTGGCCTTACGGAAAACTCAAATCAACAAATATTCAAACTGCTTCTTGGAAGAAGGATCGGCAAGTAAATTTTAGAAATAAGTAGATATCCCGACTTGAAAGCCTGCAAGTTTTGATGGAGGATTACCTAAAATGTCTTGTTGCCAATTATAGCGATAATTAAACCGTATCACTGTTTGTGCACCGGGTCGCCAGCTGATAGCAGGCACAATTGAAAAAACATCGTCCGCTATATTCTCTCCGGTTGATTTAAAATTTCCTTTATTCCAGTCAACATATTCCAGCCTCAACGCTACATTCAATACTGCATCCTGGAAACCAAACATCGGTCTTTTAAATACTGGCTGTACAAGATCGATATATCCTCCTTGTTGCTTTTCACCAAATTGTTCTGTATACGTATCGGGTACATTCACATTTACCCATGCCCACTCTGCATTGATAGTGGTTTTTAGTTTAGGAATGATCGTATTAAAATCCAATGCAAATACATTGACACTTCTTTTTACATCCAGCGTTAATCCATCATCCTCATATTTATTATACACCCCTCTCATATAAGAAACTCCTAGTTCGCCGAACTTATTATTTCTTATTGCAATTTTCCCTGTAAATAATGGACTGCCGTTAAAACTCTCTTCAAAACGGTCAGGATCTTCTTTTGTAGCAGGCAAAAAGGTTTTATTCTCTGCATTATTAATGATGAGATCATTAAATCCATTGGTCAAATAAACCTCATAAGCGAAGGCCCAATCCTTATTATATCTTTTTCCATATAAACCAAAGCCAGCATTGCTAAAAGTAGCAGGCAGCATTTGTGTAGCAGCAATGGGGCGATCAACAAATTCCCATTTAGGCCCATCATGATTTTGATTAAAAGCGCCAATTGGATTTAATACAATTCCACCGCGAAGATTTAGAAGGAGATTAAATTCAAAATCAACTGATGCAAACTCAACACTGATCTCTTTGGCACCATCTTCAAATTCTATCTCACTCAAAAATTTTATCCGGTTGCTGATAGATGAAGAAACAAATAAACTCAATCTTCGAAATTGGAATTGATGTCCTTCCGTAATACCGTTTTCCTGTAAGTACTGATAATTGGCTTCAACATATCCTCCAATTGCAACAGGCAATTTGCCTAGCTGTAAAAAAGGCCTGTTATAAAGCGCATCCATATTTAATTTATTGACAGAAGTATCTTTCGGGATACGTTTTAGCAAGGAAGGGTCGATCTGCGTAAAAGCAGTTTCTGCAATACAGCATACAAAAAATAACAGTAGATATCTTTTATTCATATTGCTCTCATGTCAATAAAAAGTTGATTATTGGAAACATTAACCGGAAAATTTCTTAACGACCTGTCAGCAGGCCCTGTTTTTACCGAACCTTTATTATCAAACTCACTACCATGCGCAGTGCATTGAAGCCTGTCACCAGAAGCCTGCAATTCGGTCCCTTGATGTGTGCATCTCATCCATAAGGCAGAATATTCGTTGTCACTAAATCGATAAACACAAACAGGATATTGCAAAGCATCATTTCGTACAATTATAAATGAACGGTATATCGTTTTTCCATTTTGCTTTGTTACAAATTCATTTGCATCCACCAACAATCCATCTTTTCCTAATGTGCCGCTGATGTATCGTGTGGCAGCACATGATGAGATCGCAGTTCCAATTACAGTTGCAGATAAACAGGCTGTACAGCTATTCTTTATAAATTCTCTTCTGTCCATTTTAGTTAAAGCGATTCAAGGAATTTGAGAAGCTTTGCTTTGTCAGTAGCTGTAAGCTGTTGAAAATTATTTTTACTCTGCTCTGCTTCGCCCCCATGCATTAATATGGCTTGTTCAATGCTTGCTGCTCTGCCATCATGCATTAAAAAATATTGTCCACCTTGCGAATTCTTAGATAAGCCCAATCCCCACAATGCCGGAGTTCGCCATTCTGCGGGTAATGCTGTTCCTTCTGTATATCCATCATTAAGACCCTGACCCATATCATGCAAAAGAAGATCAGTGTAAGGGGAAAAAGTTTTATTTGATAATGGCGCTATTGGAGAAAAGCTCGTTTGGAATTCTGGCACATGACATTTACCACAGGAGATATTTAAAAACACTTGTCGTCCTGCAACCACATCAGCATCATTCTTATTTCTTTGAATAGGTGCCTTTAAAGTTTGAAGATAAAATACTACATCAAGAGCCGTTTGATTTGTGATCTCAGGATCAACTTCAAGACCAGTGGATGTACTATAATGTTCATAAGTTGAATTCACTCCCATATCCTGATTGTATGCACTCACTGTTTGCTGCAACAGATCATAAACCGCAGCTTTCTTTCCAAATCGTCCGATATATTTCCCGTTTCTTTCAATGGTCGCGGGACGATAAATACTATATTGAGGAACATTGATCCAATTTGGTCTGCCCGAAATACCATCACCATTTGCATCACTCGGGTCTGATAAAGCCAATAAAGTTGCATCACTAACTGCTTCAAAGAAGCCTAAACCTGTATTAGCAGGTGGAGTGAATTTTGAAAAAGGTGTGCCTGCTGGAATTTCCTCAGGTGTGAAACCTGGGATAGCCCGGTTCTGTAATTGCGGTCCCCCCCGCTGAAGAAACTGATTTCCGAAGGTATCAATCTGCCCAAAGCGGGTTAATGTTGTAAAAGGATGACCCTTACCATCGCCTGCATGACAACTGCCGCATGAAGTGGCAACGAATAAAGGGCCCAGCCCTGTTTGAGACACAAATACATCATCATTAAAAGCGATATCTCCACGCAGAAAGATGGCGTTCTGCTCATATGTCAACCCTTCGACGGGGCCATCGAGAATTGAATCATCTGAAGGGGCTTTGGGTAATAATTTTTGACAACCAATTCCTGCCAGAATTAATAAACAGACTATAGCTATTGTCTTTAACCTATTGTTCATGTCGTCGACAAAGATAAGGGTAATCCAAAATAAATTTATTTGGTGTGCCAAATTTTTATTTTCTGGTTATCCTGTTTATTTTTGTCAAATGGCTCACTTTATCCATCATTCCGAAGAAAATTACCTGAAAACACTTTTTAAGCTTGAAAACCGCCAGGACAAAAAAGTGAATAATACTGCATTGGCGAAGGCTCTTAATCTGAACCCGGCCACTGTATTAGAAATGGTTCGCAAACTGACTGAGCGAAAATTGCTACAATTAAAACCTGACAAATCAATACAATTAACTGAAATAGGAAAAAAAAGAGCATTACTTACTATTCGCAAGCATCGCTTATGGGAAGTTTTTCTTGTGGAGAAAATGAATTATAAATGGAACGAGGTGCATGAATTAGCTGAGCAATTGGAGCATATTGAATCAGATGACCTGGTTGACAGGCTGGATAAATTTCTTGGTAACCCTTCTTTTGATCCGCATGGCGACCCGATACCGGATAGGAATGGAAAAGTAAAACCTAATTTGTCAGTCCCCCTTTCAGATTGCATGACCGGGAAAAATTATACTGTTATAAATTTAATTGATACCAGCGACGCATTCCTGCAGTTTTTAGGAAAACTAAATATTCTACCCGGTATAAAAATTAAGCTGCTGGAAAAACTTGAATATGATAACTCCTTTTCAGTTGAGGTGCAAAAGAAAACTGTACAGTTCAGTGAGAAGGTGGCGAAAAATATTTTAGTTCAGGCTGTTTAATGCTGATGACGAATTCCTTTTTTTACGAAAATATAATTGACTGGAAAAGCGGCAACAAACCCTGCAATCAATCCAAATAACATCCCTTTCCAAAATACCCAATCTGAAAGATGGGCATCCATAACACCGGGAGTATAGACTTGCACAACTACTTCAAAAGTTTCCATCACAGCAATACTTAACCCTTCTGCAATTAAAACCTGCTTAAATGCTTTATTAAAAGGAAACCCTGCACGCATCAACGGGATCATCCCAAACGCAAAACCTAAGACAAATCCAAGAATGATTGCAAGTACCATTGTTGATGTATTACCCATGTGCAACCATGTTCCTATTATCATTCCCAGCACTTCACCTAATCCGCAACCGATAAGGCAATGCAACGTAGCGCTAATAGCAAGAGAAAAATGATTTTCTTTTTTTATTTTTCCGGAATCAGGACGATGATGGTGATCCATAAAATAAATGTTATATAACAACGGTCTTAAATGAAAATAGAATTGTAAACAAAGAATTGAAGGCTATTTGATCACTTCGTCTTCTTCAAAGCATTCAGGAAAATATATTCATAACTGATCATCCAGCTATTTTTCATATTTCGATAAATATCACTTTTCAATTGAAAGCGATAACCAAGATTTAATTTGCTGGTACTTTTAAAGATCAATTGTAATGATGGGGCAAGGTCGAGGTAATATTTTTCGTATTCCCAATCAAGATTTTGTCCGCCTAACAACTCGGCGTAGATATTGAGGTTTGTCTGGTTGTAATCTGTATACTCCCGCGGTAAAACAAGATAACCGGCAGATAAAGAATAATTCAAACTTTGAAAAGCATACTCCTGTGGCTTCTCATTTCTTTTTTCATCAAAAACTTCAACCAGGCTTGCGGTACCAGACACAGCCAGTTTATTCCAAAGTTGCGTAGCTATCAAGCCGGCTTGTATGCCGCTATGATCCCCCATTAAGTTTAATTCGTTATGCTGGAGATGATTCCTGCTGTATGCTGCCGTGGCAAATGCAGCCATGCGAAAATGTTTATGCACATCATCATTTGAAAGAAAACGATACTTGGCATATACTCTTGCCGACTCGTAATAAAAAAAATTTTCATACATGTTGGAAAAAGTAAATGCGGCATGCACCATCCATTTTTTACTTAATCCAAACATGACTTCCGGAGTATATCGCTGATCTATTCCATTTCCATGAACCCCTTTACCTAACATGGCACTCATCTTAAGACTCATGGATTTTGCCGGCATGTTAGATGCCGGTTCTGTATATGGAAAAAGTTCCTGCCCGGTAGTATTTAATGTTGCTAATATCAGGAACGCAGGTAAAAATTTTCTCATTTTAAATTTTATAACCCAAGCAGTTCTTTAATTTTCTTTTCAAGATCATCTTTTTCAAGATTGATACCCACTACATCTCCATTTTGATTTATCAGAAATGAAGAAGGCAATGCATCCACCTGCCATTTCGTTGCCGCAAATGAATCCCATCCACCCCTATCAAAACCCTGCATCCATGTGATCTTATCTTTTGCTGCTGCCTTTTTCCAATCATTCTTATCATCGTCAAGGGAAACACTTAATATTTCAAAACCTTTGCCTTTATACTTGCTGTAAAACTTTACCAACTGTTTATTGGCATATCGACATGGACCGCACCAGCTTGCCCAGAAATCAAGCAGAAAAACTTTCCCTTTCAATGAAGAAAGTTTAATCGAATCACCTTTCATATCGACGACTGTAAAATCAAGCCGATAATCTGCGATGTTTGGAATTGGTCCTTGTGCCTTTACTGCTGATGTAGAAAAAGCAAGAACAAAACTTAGTATTAGAATGCGAACGTTCTTCATTTAGTTTTTATTAAAGAAAGTTTCTCCCCACTAAAAGCAGGGAGAAGCTTTTGATTAAATGATAACATGATAGACTCTCTCCTCAGACTGCATACCATCTTTAACACAACAATTGCCCGCCTTACCTGTTTTGATACACTCCATTTTTGTAGCAGTGCTGTACTTTTTATACTCCTTTGCCGAAAGAAAATCCTTATCAACAATGGTAAAAGTCTGCTCACCGTTCAGTACTTTATCGCTATTGCTTATAAAATGAAAGTTCTTACCATCAAGCTCCAGGTGCTTATCCTTTTGAACACTCACATCTGAAAAATTTCCTGTCACTTTAAGAGATGCAACAGAAAACCCGGCATCTTCCACTGCTTTCTTCAACGCATCAAAATCAGCATTATTGTTTTCTTTAAAGACGATAGTGTATTCCTGGCTTTTGATATTCACTTTTACTTCCTTTACAAACGAAACATTCTCCAATGCCACTTTCACTGCCTTTGAACACATAGCACAAGTGAGTCCACTTGCCTGGAGTGTAGCCTTTGAAAACTGTGCGTGCAGCGCAACAGTAAAAAAAACCATCACAACAACTGCAATTATCTTTTTCATATTAGACTGTTTGAATGATTAATGTTTATGCTCTTCCTCATTTTTGCAGCAGTCTTTACCGTCATGACCTTCTTTGGTGCATTTGCCATCCTTACAGCAATCTATTTTTGCGGTTCCATCTTTTTTGCAGCAATCTTTACCATCATGACCTTCTTTGGTGCATTTGCCGTCTTTACAGCAATCCATTTTCTCACTGTCAGTTGTTGCTATTCTATCGTATTTGCAGCAAGCATGAAGCTTATCGTATGCTTCGGTAGTAGCTTTTACACCTACATTATCATACCCAGCGTCAGCAATACTTTTTTGAATTTTGGCAGGATTGGATGATGTAGAATTGTATTTGACAGTAATGATCTTTGTGTCTTTATTCCAATCAGCGTAAGTGGCGCCAGCTGCCTTTGCCGCTTTTTCAATTTTGGTTTCACACATACCACAATTTCCTGAAACCTGGAATGTTTCTGTTTTTGTCTTTTGAGAAAAAGATGTTGTTGCAATTGCGCAACAAAAAAGAAAAGTTGAAAATATTTTTAGCGATTTCATGATCTTAATTTTAGAAGTATAATTCGATTAATTTTTTATTCGAAGAACAAACTATTCATTTTAATGCTGAATAGCGATATGAACGTACAAGAGTGCGACGCAACCAATGTTACATAATAGCACTTATGCCGGGTTCATAAAAATTAATCTCAAATCCTGAAAACGCAATTTTGTAAGTAGGTGTCCTGTTTACTTAATGGAGGGGAATGTGTATGTAAATAAAGTTGATGAGTTGATCTAGTCAGAGATAATTCATTCCAAAGCGGTAAGTCTGCAACAACATCAACATGTGAAGCGAATTTAAAATTGATGGCAGATGCTTGCTGATCATCCTGGATCTTAAAGATCTTCACTTCATCTTTGCAACACTCATTGCTTTCTGATTTATGCATACCGCATACACCACAATAATCAGATTTGTTAGCTCCGAATTGTGCTGAATCAAAGTCGTCCATGCAGTAGTGAAAATTAATTACCACACCGCTGCTGAAAGCAACATATAATATCAGCAATATGGATGCAATGGACTTTTTCATTTTAGAAGTACACAAAGATAACACGAGTTTCTATGAAAATCCTATGACTTTTAAAAGAAATCTTTGAGTGGTAAGGTTTTGTTAATCAATTAAGAAAGCTCCAATAAATACTCAACCGGATGTTCAAACCCGGGTAAGGCTGATCAGGAGCAGCAAAATTATTATGCCGGAAACCCAAACCATTTTCAACAGTTAAAGTATTCAGGTTCTCCGCCCGTATGAAGGCCCGAAAATTGCGAATCCGGAAATGTATGTATGCTGCGATATCAGGGCGGTTGTTTATCCGAACACTGTCCTGGTAAAAGAATTTCCCGATGGCTGGTGAGTATCCATCTGCATTGTAAGGTGAATGATACTTTATTTCAAAACCCGTTGCAATATTTAGCTTCTTAAATCCTAGTGTTCCTTCATAACCAAAGCGATTGCGGGTAAAGAACGTTGGCAGGTTGAGATCAACATCTCCTGTTTTTTGTTGAAAATACACATCAGTATGCCATAACCATCGCTTACCAATTCTAAATATTTTTCCGAGTGAGATCTGTAAAACATTAAACAGGGCATTTTGCTGCTGTACTTTGTAATAATCTTTGTAATAGGTATAGTTGCCTACAAGAAAATAATTACCGGAAATTTCAAGGGCCGGCTTTGCTAAATAAAATGATCCGTTGATCAGCGTAATATTTTCTTTGTTGAGATCTTTTGGTGTATCAAAGTAAAAACTGCTGCGACGATCAAAAGAAAACGAAGGGGTCCGATTCACGTTTCTAAAACTAAGATCAATATAATCCCCTTTCCTGGACACGATCCTTTTCAGATTTACAAAAGCTTCATAATCGCCAGAATTAAGTCCGGCAAAATAAAGTTTACCTGCGACTGTAACATCCCATTTTTTGTCCCGGGTCATATTCCTGTATTCTCCCTGCGCAATGAGGTTGTAAAACGATCCACTAAACGAATCTGTAACTGCTTTCAGATTTTGGACAACCATTCCGAGCTTAAGAAACTGTAATTGATTTTTTGCATCAGGAAAGGTGTAGATCGAAAACTCATTGTTTATTTCTTTCCACCTGTCGAAGAGGATTAACGTGCTATCAACTAAAGTGTAGTTGTATGCAGAGTCGTAATACGATGGAGAAGGATAATAACCTATATCTAAATTGGAAGTATCAATAAACTTTAGCTTATAAGTACTATACCTGAAAACATGCTCAAACCTAAGCCTGGGATAAAACAATGGAATGACGACTGAGTCCCCAACAATTGAATCTTTTTTACCAAGATCATATTGTTGCTTAACCATCAGGTTAAGATCAGCGTATCGATTTCCTGTGTATAAAGTTGAGCTGAAAAAATTTGTCCCAAATTCTGCATCACCACCTATTTTGGTTGGAATATTGAAACGATCATTATAGATAGGATCATTCAAATAATCCTGATCGTTTCTTAAACCACCATTTTCATCTGATTGCAGTGTATTAGCAAGTAATACAAAGTAATTATTGTACCGTTTGTTTATTGACTGATACCAGGAAGTAACCAGGTAGTTATTATCATTAGTTTTTTGATTTTTAAAAAACCCAGGAGCGTTAATAAGACGATACTGAAGTAATATATTGAAGTTCGGCTTTACATTTTGTGTGTGTGTGATCTCGGCTATCTGTTCGGCTCTGCCACCAAGCATGTAAGCTAGTTCAGTATATGGTCTGGTCGTATTAAAAAAACGTATTGCTTCCAGGTCCCAGTGATACGCATCAAAAGCATGCATACCGTGATCCCACCCGCTGCGCATATTGGGATCAAAAAGAATTGAATGGGTTGCTGTTCCTACATTTCCTAAAAAAGCATGTTCTGCAGGGATCGGAAATCGTTTGTTGAAATCCATTATTGAAGAATCAAGCTTGTTGCGTTGAAGAGAAAAAGGTAATTGATAATAAATAGTAATTGAGTCCTCATTTTTGTCGCGATGCTGAAGACTGTCAGACCCTGCTCCGGAAAACGAACCTGAAAACCTGCCTTGCACTGCGCCAGGCAAATTATTAATTCCTCTTCCCATCGGGTTTGGTCGTTGAGAAAAAATTGTTCCTGAGAAAAACAGTAAAAAAATGAAGTATGTAGATCTTAATGCCAGGGTTAATAATTAAAATGTGAAATTACAGCCGCAAAAATAAAACCGGGAATATCAAAAGTTAAAGTACTCCAACCAATTCCTTAAAAATAGCTGCCAGCTTCGGCTCTGCCGCTTTTGCAAAATGCAATACTTCTTCATGTGTGATCTTAGTATGATCGTCCCTAATACCCAGATCTGTGATAACACTCATTGCAAAAACGGGGATGCCCATATGATTGGCGACGATGCATTCCTGCACGGTACTCATTCCAACTGCGTCGCCACCTATTATATGTATCATTCTATACTCAGCAGGAGTTTCATAAGTGGGCCCGGTAACACAAAAATACACGCCTTCTCTTACTTCAATTTGCAAATTGGCTGCCACCGTTTTTGCTTTTTCAATCAGTTCTTTTTTATATGGCTCACTCATATCTGGAAAACGTGGGCCAAGTTCATCAATGTTTTTTCCGATCAATGGGTTTCGCATATCAATGCCTATATGATCTTTAATGAGCATAATATCGCCAACATTAAATGATGGATTGACACCACCTGCCGCATTTGAAAGCAATAATGTTTTAATACCTAATAATCCAAGTACGCGGATCGGGAAAACAACTTCCTCGGATGAGTAACCTTCATAATAATGAAAGCGGCCGCCCATGCATACAATTTTTTTACCCGAAAGATTTCCGAAGATCAATTTTCCTTTATGACCTTCTACTGTTGAAACGGGAAAATTTGGTATATCGCTGTAATCAATTTCTTTTTCGATCTCGATCTCTTCAGTAAAATTTCCAAGACCACTGCCTAATACAATTCCCACTTCGGGCTGATGCTTATACTTTTTCTTTAAATATTCAACGGCCTCATTTAGTTGCTTCAATGCTTTTTTGCTCATAGAAAATGATTGGCTCACCTACGACCTTTGTTCGTTCAAGTTTATAATTTAAAAGCTTCGGTGAGTAAAACGGCAAATATAGATTTTTTGCTGCTGCACTAACACCTGTTGATTGATAATTAATCGTAGCCGCATTGGTCAACACAGTAGAAAAAGTTTAATTTTAATGGCTAAAAACTGCATTTGAAATTGAACCCAACGAAAACCATAATGCTCGTTTCCTTTATACTGGTTTCTTGTGGTGTAAATGGACAAATATGTACTGGCAGTTATGGTGACCCTTCTGTTATTATTGATTTCGGCTCTGGTCTTGGGCCCGGACTCCCAATTACTAATGTTCCCTCAAATTATCAATATACCAGCCAGGGCTGTCCCGGAGAAGGTTTTTATACTATTAGCAACGCCTCTCCATTTTGTTTTAATAATACCTGGCATGTAGTGCCGTTTGATCACACCCAAACTGATCAAAACGGACAATTTCTGATTATAAATGCATCGGCCGGACCATCAACTATTTTTCTCGATACCATTAGCGGCTTATGTCCGAATATTTTATTCAAAACAGAGGCGTGGATACTTAATATTTTAAAACCGAGTGGTTGTAATGGTAATGGTGTAGCTCCGGAACTCACCTTCTCAATAACAGATCTGCAAGGCAATTTATTGGGGCAAAAAACAACAACAGGTCTTTCGGAATACAACACATTTACATGGGTACGCGAAAACTTTACATTTCCGGCACCTGCAAGTGGAACAGTAATTCTGAAAATAACAAGCGAAGCTGCTGCAGGCTGTGGCAATGAATTTGCTCTTGATGATATTAGTTTCACACCTTGTGGACCGACCATTATCTCCACATTTGTAAATTATGGGCTCACGATTGAAGCCATTTGCGAAACAAATCAATCTAATATATTGATGAGATCATCTTCTAATGGGTTTTATACAAATCCTGCTTATCAATGGCAGATGAGTCCTAACAGTGGCAATAGTTGGAACGATATCGCTGGTGCTACAAATCAAACCTATTTAAGAACACCTACAAGTTCAGGCGACTATTTGTACAGGTGTATTATCAGTGATGCAAACTTTGCAGTAATTAGTTCATGCCGTTTTCCATCAAATCCTTTAACAGTAAAAGTTGTGAGTCCTCCATTTGCACAAGCCACCAACTATGTTATCGGTTGCTATGGTTCTACAGTTAATCTTTTTGCCTCGGGTGGCTCAACTTATGAATGGTGGGGACCAAACGGCTTCCATGCAAATATCCAGGGACCTCCTGTACCAAATGTAACTTTTAGCGATGCAGGAACTTATATTGTAAAAGCTACTACAGCTATTGGTTGTTCTGATACTGATACTACATCACTTATAATTTATGAAGCACCGATCGCCACACTTACGCCAACAATAGTCAGCTTTTGTGACGGGGACAGTATTCAATTGAATGCAGGCGGATCCCTCCGTTATAAATGGTCACCTTCAACAGGTTTATCAAATGATACAGTACCAAATCCCATTGCAAAACCTCAAAAATGATATACGTATACAGTAAGAGTGTATAATCAGTATACTTGTTTTGATACTAAAAGCGTCTCCTTTACAGTTTGGAAAAAACCAAAAGCTTTTGCAGGGCCTGATCAATATTTCAGAAAAGGAAAACCAGTGCAATTAAATGGCAATGCAACTGGTACTAATATTTCCTATTCATGGTCGCCCCCAATTTATTTGGATAATCCTAATTATTTAGCCCCGAGAGCAAAGCCACCCGGAACGATGACCTATACCCTCACCGTTGTTTCAAACAATGGCTGCGGTATAAGTACTGATAGTGTAAAATTAGAAGCGATCGATAAATTATTTATTCCAACTGGTTTTACTCCGAATAGCGATGGTTTAAATGACAGATGGGAAATTATAACTTTCGAAGATTATCCTGATGCTATCGCAGATGTTTACAACCGTTATGGACAATTAGTGTATCGTGGCTATGGGAAAGATTATAAACCATGGGATGGAACTTTTAAAGGAAAGCCATGCCTGCCGGGTGTGTATGTTTATATGCTGGACCTACATAATGGTAAACCGGTCTTAAAAGGAACACTCAACTTGATAAAATAAGTGATTTAATAATTATACCTGTAAAAATCACACCATTCTTCATCACATAAAAGTTTTTTGAGCATGGGATCATTTAAAACATCAACATAATCGATCCATTTTTTTTCAACTTTTATTTTTCGGTAAACCAACCGAATCCCCTGGCTATAATCAACCCACCAATAAATATGACCCATATATAATGGTTGAATAGGGATGCCATCAAGTTTGTGCCATCCATAAATTGCAACCCGATCAGGTTTTGGATCTCTCGAAATTTTTCCGCTGATAACAACATCTTTTTGAATGCCTGCGATCAAACCTTTTCTTCCTTTACGTTGTCCTTCTATTATTAAATGATGATGCCACATGGTTGGAGTACTATCACGAAAAGCAAACATGGGAACAGGCTCTAATTTTATTTTAGCCGCTTTGTAAATATCATCCACCATTTTCCTTGTTGGCAAAAAACAATTAAGACTGTCAGCAATTTTTTGCGCCGCCTGAGGAGTAATATTTATTCTTGCCCAATCATCATCTATACCAATGCTTAAATAATCCGGAGAAACAAAATATTCAGCATTGATAGTTTTACCAGTTACAGGATCAGTGATAGAAATTTTTATTCTTTCAAATTCTTTTAGAAATGAAGGGATATTACCTGCAAGAATTTCTTTTACCGCAAATGAATCTCTCTCCTTCCATTTCATACCAAATGCCTGGCGATAAAAAACATTGCCGGTAAGCGATGAAGTTCGTTGTGGGGTCTCTATCTTTTTTGTTGTTTGGCAGGAGACAATAAAAAAAATAAATATGGCAATAACCCATCTCATGAATGAAAGATAATAAAAAGCTCAATAGTGAACAGGAACCCGAATGGAGCGTCGCAAGTAAAGTCAAATAGTAGCAATGGTGCTTGGACAAAAACATCAAACTTCAAATATCAAACCTCAAACCAACATCTTATCTTCGCCAAAATTTTTTCCATATGAACCTTCACGAATTCCAGGCTAAAGAACTTTTGAAAAAATATAATGTACCCGTGCAAGAAGGAATTGCATGTGGTACCGTGCATGAAGCTGAAGAAGCTTACCGCCAAATAAAAACTCAATTCGGAAGCCCATTTGCAGTTGTAAAAGCACAAATACATGCAGGTGGTCGCGGTAAGGGGAAAATAAAAGAGACAGGCATCAATGGAGTAAAAGTTGGAAAAGGTCTTGATGAAGTAGTAGACTATGCTCAAAAAATTTTAGGGGGCACATTGGTGACTTTACAAACTGGTCCAGCTGGCAAAGTGGTTCATAAAATCTTGGTGGCACAGGACATGTATTATGATGGCCCAACTGAAAGAAAAGAATTTTATTTATCTGTGTTGCTTGACCGAAGCAAGGGGCAAAATGTTATTATGTACAGCACTGAAGGTGGAATGAATATTGAAGAAGTGGCGCATAATACTCCTGAAAAAATTTTTAAAGAATGGGTTCATCCGGCCGGGGGACTGCAACCTTTCCAGGCAAGAAAGATCGCTTTCAATTTAGGATTGAGTGGCGAATCTTTTAAGAATTGCGTAAAGTTTGTAACTAATATATATAATGCATACGTTGGGCTGGATTGTTCAATGCTAGAAATAAATCCATTGTTCAAAGCAGCTGATGATAAAATTGTTGCGGTTGATTGTAAAATGAACCTCGACGAAAATGCATTGATGCGTCATCCTGATCTTTCTGCCTTGCGTGATGTGAATGAAGAAGATCCTACTGAAGTAGAAGCGGGAAAATACAATTTGAATTTTGTAAAGCTTGACGGTAATGTTGGTTGCATGGTAAATGGAGCCGGTCTTGCTATGGCAACAATGGATATGATAAAACTTAGCGGCGGTGAGCCAGCAAATTTTTTGGATGTGGGTGGCACTGCAAATGCGCAAACTGTTGAAGCTGGTTTTAAAATTATTTTAAAAGACCCTGCAGTAAAAGCAATATTGATAAATATATTTGGTGGCATTGTTCGTTGCGATCGTGTAGCACAAGGTGTGATCGATGCTTATAACAAAATGGGGAATATCAAAGTACCCATCATTGTTCGTTTGCAGGGCACAAATGCCGAAGAAGCAAAAAAACTGATTGATGAAAGTGGTTTAAAAGTCCAATCCGCTATTTTGTTAAGCGAAGCTGCTGAGCTGGTGAAGAAAGCGGTGGCGTAAGATGATAGTTGATAAATAATAATAAAAATTTATCCTGCATAGCTGCGGGATTTTTTCTTGACATGATATTTATCTTTGCATAATGGCTGAAGACTTATTAATAACAAAAGGCACTAAAGAAGAGCAATACGAATCATTGCTTCCCCAAATAAAGGCGTTGTTGGAAGGCGAGCCTGATCTTATCGCAAACCTTGCGAATATTACTGGTGCACTGAAAGAACAATTCAACTGGTTATGGGTTGGTTTCTATTTAGTAAAGAACGATGAATTAGTATTAGGACCTTTCCAGGGACCGGTTGCCTGTACAAGAATAAAAAAAGGGAAAGGTGTTTGTGGTGCAAGTTGGGCCAAGGCACAAACTCTGATCGTTCCAGATGTAGAAAAATTTCCGGGGCATATTGCATGCAGCAGCTTATCAAGATCTGAAATAGTTGTACCAATTATTCGCATTAATAAAGTGATAGGAGTGCTCGATGTTGATAGTATTGAGCTAGATCAATATGATAATATTGATCAGAATTATCTCGAACAAATCACTGAATTGATCAATTTTTAATTCCCTTTAATGCACAGGAATGTTTTAACCCGTTACTAACATTCCTGCAAAAATTAATGACATTTAGCTGGCACTATTTCCTTACTTTCGCACGTTCTCAGATTCACCTTTTGGCCTGATTAAAGCGAACCCATTAAATGAAGCAACTAAGCGAGTTACTTGATCCAACTTATCAACAACCCGAGTCTTATTCTCGTTACGAAAGATTTTGGTTGAAATATATTAATGATAAAAGGGACTTTCCTTTTATCCATTTACTTACCTGGATACATATTTCCGTTATTCCACTTGGCTTATTGTTATTTTTTCCTGTATTGCAAGGAATATGGTGGTGGGCTGTTTATGCTGTATGGTTCTTTATCGGGCACATCAAACTTCGCGGGCCTTTCGGGCTAATGCTTCATAATATTACGCATCGCCGTCTTTTTAAGAAAAAGCATGACTGGCTAAATAAATATGTGATCTGGTTTGTATGCCCCTTCTTTGGTCACACACCAGAAACTTATTTCGTTCACCATGTTGGTATGCATCATGAAGAAAATAATATGGATGATGATACCAGCAGCACATTGCCTTACCAAAGAGACTCAGTTCGTGACTTCTTCAAATATTATCTGAATTTTATTTTTCTTGGTTTCAAAGAGACCTTCATGTATCTAGTTAATAAAAAGAAGAAAAAATATTACATGCGGCTTACGTACGGCGAAGGAGCTTTTTTTGCTCTTTGCGTTGTAATGTGTTTTATTAACCTGCAAGCTTCTTTGTGGGTATTGATAATTCCTTTTCTTCTTTCAAGGTTGGTGATGATGCTTGGAAACTGGACACAACATGCTTTTGTGGATCCTAATGACCCCGAAAACATGTATCGCAATTGCTATACCTGCATCAATACTTCTTACAATAAAAAATGCTGGAATGATGGTTACCATTTAATGCATCATTTAAGACCGGGAGCTCACTACACAGAAATGCCAAATTTGTTTGTAAAGGAAAAAGATATGCTTGCAAAAGAAAAATCGCTTGTTTTTGAAGGCATACATTACCTGCACCTGTTTTATTTCCTGATGACCAAGCGTTATGATAAAATTGCCGACAATCTCGTTAATATCAATAACAGTTTTACATCAAGAGAAGAAGCTATCAATATTTTGAAACAGCGTACAGCAAAATTCTACAATCGCCGGGCTGCCTGATATTTTTTATTTTCGTTTCATGGTTACAATCAGAGATCTTCAGAAAGAAGATAATCCCGCACTTGCAAAAGTTGTAAGAGACACCCTGGCGGAATTTGGCGCCAATCATCCCAATACTGTTTATTACGACCCGACAACTGATACTTTGTTTGAAGTATTTCAAACTCCCCGGTCAAAATATTTTCTTGCAGAGTTAAATAATAAAATTGTAGGAGGTGGTGGTATTTATCCTACCGATGGGTTACCAGGTGATACTTGTGAACTTGTAAAAATGTATTTGCTGCCAGAGGCCCGTGGCCATGGACTAGGAAGAACATTAATTGAAAAATGTATTGAGGCAGCATCTGAAAATAATTTTAAAAAGATCTACCTCGAAACCATGCCGGAGCTGAAACAAGCTTTAAGTGTATATGAAAAATTCGGATTTGAATATTTAAAAGGCCCTATGGGAAATAGCGGCCATACAGGCTGCAGTTTGTGGATGCTAAAGAAACTTTAGTTTTTGGTTTCTACTTTTTTAATTATTGATCTGCTCTACCTCATACACAGGGCTGAATAAATAAACTTTTCCTGTTCTTACTTCTTCACATTTGAATCTTTTCCTTTGCTTCTCCCCTCTTTTAAAAATTTTTCCATCATCAATTTTGAATAAGGCATTCAACGGAATTTCCTCAACCAATTTAAATCCATTTTTATTTTCATCATATTTACGAAGAACCCGTATAAGATCATCCTCAGCACAGCTGCTTGCCGCCGGGTTTTTAAGTGAAGCCAGCAATTCTTTTTCAATGTCAGGAGGAAAAACTTTGTTCTCAACAAACTGTTTCAGCAAAAACCCATAAATAGTCTTCCATTCATTGCCATGTGCCATTACGCTATTGCCATGCTTTTCAAATGTCAATAAATGCGCTATCTCATGTAAAAGTGTAATAAGGAAAGAAAATTTGTTCAAACTTCCATTTACACTAATGCGATGATTGCTAAAGTGCGTACGATGCCTGTAATCTCCTAAAATGCTTTTGCGATGTTGTGTAACTGTAAGATGAATTTTATAAAACCGCAGGTATTCTTCTACTGCATGATAGGTTCCGGTAGGTAAAAAAGAATTTAGATGTGATAATGGAGCTTCCTGTTTAGGCATTGGTTTTTTGTTTGTTCACCTTCATCAGCCCTGACACCTCAATAAAAGTATAAACTATGTATAATCCCATGCAGAAAAAAAGTCCAAGCTTGTTCACTTCTTTTTTATTCACCATAATATAAACAAAAGCTACTCCGGCCAATAAAAAAAGTTTTAACATGATGCTTCCATATACCCACCGAAAAAAAGCATGGTTATTCTTGGTCGTAAGGCCCTTCACCGCCATCCAGTAAGAAAGAAAACTGGTACCAAAAACGATGAGATTTCCAAAAACAAGCACAGTATAGTCAAAGCCCCATCCTTCCAATCTTTTCATCATGGCAAGAAATCCGGAATTGAGAACGAGAAAAAGAATAATGGCTGGAAGAAAATTTTTTGTCGATTGTTTATTCATCTAATTAGGGTTTGAAAAAATAAAAAACCGTCTAGCCTGAGGCGAGACGGTGCGAAGTTAAAGGACTGAATCAAATAAAATCATTTTGCAAGGGCAGCAACTTCATTTGATGCCATATCCACTACATTGGCACCCATATGACATTGGCCATTGAATGTAGCACTTGGTTCCACCTGTAGTTTACCGGCATAAATATTTCCATTTACAACGCATTCGCCACGCAGTTGAAGCAACTCTTTTACTTTTATTGTGCCTGATGTTTTTCCAACTATATCTGCGTTGTTACCAAAAATATCACCCTCTACTACACCGCTGCTTCCAATTACGATCTTAGAACTGCTGTTAATGTTGCCAATGATCGTTCCATCAATTCTCAGATCGCTGTTGCTGCTGATGTCTCCTTTAATAGTTGTTCCGGCACTGATCAGTGTGGTACCTGTACCCCCACCGTTACCATTCGGTTTTTCTGTAATCATATCTGTTGTAGTTGGTTTTTTAGTATTAAACATAGGTTTAGATATTTAGTTTCCAATGATCTCTTCCTTTGGCACACTGATCTGTGTTGTATCAAGTTTAGTAGTCACATCCCCTTTCAACACTCTTTGTAAACCCTCCCTGTATTGTTCCTGGAATTTCAGTTCCCGTTCTAATGAATCTGTCCTGTATTTCATCTGCCGGAGCTCCCGGTCTGCCCTGTAATCAGCCCCAGAACCCGGAATATAATATCTCAAAGGCGTAAAAACGATCAGAGCGACTGTAAGACCTACCAATACCACAAAAATTGTGCAAAGGACAACATAAACGCTCATCCTTGATAACTTAAACGTAACAACCTCTTCGTAAGTATCATCGTTCATAACTACCAGGCGGTAGCGGTTTCGAAGTCGTTTTAGCGTTGATTCGGGGGATATTTTCAAATCAGTGAATTTAAAAGCCAATAAAATTAAGAAAAGCTTGCCGAAAGGCGGGATTTCGGGATAAAAAACTTGACTAATTTTGAAATAAATAATTTGATTTTCAGTTATTAAGACTTTAGATTGCGCGGCAATGTACCTGAACAGAAAGATTTATTCTAGCTACCTATTACTGATTCTGTGTTTTACCTTTTTTCAGGCTCATTCACAGCAAGGGTTCTCTTTTGACATAAAAAAGCCGGAACAGTTTGACGACCGCGTATTGGCCTCAGAAAAATCAGAAACTAAGAAGTTCCCTCTCACAAAGCGGCTTACTCAAAATACTTTTACTCATTACAATTATTTTTTTAACGCCAACAACAAACTAAACGAGGTTTTAGAAATAGCCAAAGCCGCTCATATTGACGAGTACACTGAGCTTCTGTCTTTTTATAATTACAGTCTTGATGAAACTGCTGCAAATTCAGAGCAACTGGATTCTGTTATCTATAAGTCTACGACGGGGATCGTTTTACATGACCTTCGAAATGACTGGATCGATAACTTATACTTGCTGACTGGCGCAGCCTATTACCTGCGCAAACAATTTGATTCTGCCTATCTCACTTTTCAGTTCATTAACTACGCATGGGCAAAAAAAGAAAAAGATGGTTATTACCAAACTATCGGAAGCAAGTTTGATGGCAACGATGCATTTACTATTTCTACAAAAGAAAAAAATAGCTTGCCAAGAAAAGTATTCTCTGAACCGCCCAGCAGGAATGATGCTTTTATCTGGCAAATAAGAACATTGATCGCAATGGAAGAATATGGAGAAGCTGCCAGCCTCATCATCACACTTAAGAATGATCCTGCGTTTCCCAAACGTTTACAAAGTGACCTGGAAGAAGTGCAGGCATTGTGGTTTTATAATGGAAATGTATATGACAGTGCTGCTGTCCATTTGGAAAAAGCATTGGATAATGCAACCAATAAAAAAGAAAGGTCAAGGTGGGAATTTTTAATTGCCCAATTATATCAGCTTAGCGGCAAACCAGAATTAGCAAGAAAGTTCTATGATAAAGTGATCGGTCATACAATTGATCCTGTAATGGAGATCTATGCCAGGCTTAATTCCATTCGCATTGATACAACTGGTGGTGAAAATTATATTGACAAAAATGTAGCAGAACTGTTGAAAATGGCAAAACGTGATAGATACATCGATTATCGCGATGTGATATACTATACTATTGCCCAAATAGAAATGGAAAGAAACAACCTGGACCAGGCAATAACCTATCTTAAAAAAAGCACGGAGAACAATACAGGTGATCTTTCATTAAAAAATAAAGCCTTTTTGCAAATGGCAGAGATGGCTTTTACACTAAAAAAATATAGGCAGGCCCGCAACTTATATGACAGCGTTGATCTAAATGACCCAGGTTTGAAAAATTTAAGAGAGATAAATGAAAGAAAACATACACTTGTCAATCTAGTGACTCAACTGAACATAGTTGAAAGACAGGATAGTTTGCAAAAGATCGCAGCAATGCCTGAGGAACAAAGAAAAGATTTTGTAAGAAGCCGTGTTCGCCAACTCAGGAAAGAACAGGGGCTGAAAGAAGATGCAGCAGCATCCGCAACAATTTTGGTTCCGATTGGTTCGCAAAAAAACGAAGAAGAAGATCTGTTTACCAGCGGTACAAAAGGCGAATGGTACTTTTATAATGCAACATTAAAGTCGAAAGGAGCAAGTGAGTTCAAAGCGAGATGGGGAAACAGGGGAAATGTCGATAATTGGAGACGTGCTTCGGGCATGAGTTTTCAGCCTATTGTCACCAAAACTGTTCCGAACCGAACAGATACTCTGGGCAAAGAAGAAGAAGAAGTACAAACTACTTCTGGCGAAATAACTTTTGATGGATTATATGCTAAACTCCCTCTTACAGAGAAGCAAATGAAATCGTCAAATGATTCATTAAGTGAAGCTCTTTATAAACTTGGTAAATCTTTTGCAAATGACCTGGAAGATTGCTCTTCTTCAATTCCTGCTAATGAAAGAATAGTCAATCGTTTTCCTGCATTTAAAAAGATGGAAGAAGTGTTATTTACACTTTACTATTGTTATAACAAATCTGGTGAAACTGTAAAAGCTCAACAGGTTAAAAAACAGATGGAACAAAAATTTACTGGTAGTCGTTTGACTACAATTGTTTCAACCGGCAAAGATCCGGGAAGCAAATTGAATGAGGAAGCGACCAAAGCCTTTCAAAATGTTTATGATCTGTTTATTGAAGGAAATTTTACAAAAGCTATAGCTGATAAAAAAATTGCTGACAGCATTTATGGTTCTAACTATTGGACGCCACAATTGATGTATATCGAAGCGATCTATTATATCAAACAAAAGCAAGATGCGAAAGCAACAGAAATATTGAATGCAATTATTGCACAGGATCCGGGTTCATCAATGGCTGTAAAGGCTGGAACGATGATCGATGTATTAAGTCGCAGGCAAAAGATAGAAGACGAATTGAACGGAATGAATGTAAAGAGAGTTGAAGAAAAACGCATACCTGTTGATACAACTACAAAAATAAAAACAGATACTGTTGCATACACCCCATTACCACAAAAAGAAAAACCAAAAGAAGTAGTAAAAGTTGCTGAACAAAAACCGGTTGTAAAAACGGCCGATACCGTGGTAAACAAACCAATTATTTCCGCATATGCATTTAAACCCGATGATAAATATTATGCAGCAGTAATACTTACTAAAGTGGACATGGTTTGGGTAAATGAAACAAAGAATGCTTTTAATATGTATAACCGGGGTAAATATTATAACAAACAATTTGAATATACCGTCACTCCTATCAATACTGAATACAAGGTTTTATTAATTGGAAACTTTGATAACGCACAAGCCGCAGCCGAGTATGTTCAGACCGTAAAACCAGTGAGTAATTCACAAATTGTACCATGGCTGGCTGCGGATAAATACAGTTTTACAATTATATCTGCCGCCAATCTTGAAATACTGAAAACACAGCAGGATATTGGTCTTTACAAGCAATTCATCGAAAAAAATCTACCTGGCAAATTTTAAGGATTCCTTTTTACCAAAGCCTTTCTATTTTATTAGCTTTGAAATACATTGTGGTATTTTATTTGAGGTCTTTTCATCGTCACACTGAAACCATACATCATGAAACGGAGTGTAAAAATTTTTTGGCAACTCTTCTTCGGCGGGCTTATTGCTTTTATTTTATTGGTATTACTAGCAAGCTGGGGAGCATTCGGTCCAATGCCATCATTAAAGAAATTGGAAAACCCAAGTATTTTACAGGCCACCGAAGTATTTGCCGATGATGGAACCCTGATGGGAAAATATTACCTGGAAAAAGGTAACAGGAGTAATGTAGCATATAAAGACATTTCAAAATATGTTATAGATGCACTTGTATCAACTGAAGATGAAAGATTTTACAATCACTCCGGTATCGATTTTAAATCTACCCTGCGTGCAGTTATGTTATTGGGTCGTGAAGGTGGCGGTAGTACACTTACTCAACAATTAGCAAAAGCCCTCCTTGATCATGAAAGGAAAAGTAAAGCAATTCGTGTTATACAAAAATTGAAAGAATGGATCATTGCTGTTAAGCTAGAAAGAAATTTTACCAAAGAAGAGATCATTGCACTTTACCTGAATGCAGTTCCGTTTGGAAATAATGTATATGGTGTTCGTAACGCAAGTCTTACTTTTTTTCAAAAAGAACCCGATAGATTGAAGGTGGAAGAAGGTGCCGTATTAGTCGGTATGTTAAAAGGTAATAGTCTTTATAACCCGCAGCGAAATTATAAAGCAGCTTTTGACAGGAGAAATGTAGTGTTGAAACAAATGGTAAAAAATAACAGGCTCACCGAGATAGAGTATAATAAATTAAAAACGCAGCCCATTGAAACCAATTTTAAAAAAATGGATGAGAACACTGGGTATGCCCCTTATTTCCGCGAAGTATTGCGTGAGGATCTGAAAGCAATTTTGAAAGGAATAAAAAAGCCAGATGGTGATACATATGACATCTATGATGATGGCTTGAAAATTTATACAACCATCAATCCCCGAATGCAGGTGTATGCAGAAGAAGCAATTGCTCAATGGATGCCAACCATGCAAAAATATTTAAATGCAACCGGTAGCATTAAAAACGGATCAGTTTGGGGTGACTTTGAAAATGTGATACAGTCGGCAATGAAAAACAGCGATCGATGGGCCAATATGAAAGACGATGGATTTACTGATGATGAGATCAAACGTGCCTTCAAGAAAAAAGTGCCGATGAAAGTGTTTGCATGGAATGCCAAGCGTGAAAAAGATACCATAATGAGTCCTTATGACTCTATTAAATATCATAAACAAGTAATGCAGGCATCTTTTATGGCAATGGATCCTGTAACAGGAGAAATTAAAGCATGGGTCGGTGGCGTAGATTTCAAAACATATAAATACGACCATGTTAATATAAAAACGAAAAGACAGGTTGGCTCATCTATAAAACCATTTTTATACGCTCAGGCGATGGAAGAACGTGGCTTTTCTCCAGAAACACCAGTAGAAGATGTGCAACAAGATTTTGGGAACAAGCGTCTTGTACCAGCTACAACAAGATCTTGTACAGGCCGAACTATGACGATGGCATCGGCATTAGCTTTTTCGAAAAACTGTGCAAGTGCCTATATAATGAAACAAGTAACACCTAAATCCTTTGAAGAATTTGTTGCTCGTATAGGCATCCCAACTGATATTGGTCCCCACCCTGCAAATGCACTTGGCGCCTGCGATCTTTCTTTATATGAAATGCTTTGGGGCTATACAGTTTTTGCTGGTCGTGGATTTTCTACAAGGCCCTGGTATATCAGCCGTATTGAAGACAGGAACGGTAATGTGATAGTAAGATTTGATTATAGTGTGAATCGTAAGGAGGCAATAAATGATGTCACAGCTTATAAAATGGTTCGCATGATGCAGGGCACAGTTGATATTGGCACAGCTGCCGGATTGAGAAGTCGCTTGGGTGCAGCAGAAATGGGTGGTAAAACAGGAACTACAAATGATAACAGTGATGCATGGTTCATGGGCTACACTCCCCAGTTATTAGCAGGTGTATGGGTTGGTTGTGATGATCGCTTTATTCGTTTGAGTAAAAATGATACTCGTGGGTATGGTGGTACAGCCGCCAGACCGATCTGGGAAGCTTTTTATAGAAAAGTATATGCTGATAAAAAATTAGGTATTGACAGAGATGCAAGGTTCTCAAAACCGGAAGACCTTGAACTGGAAATGAACAGCGCTGATCCTTTGAACCTTATTGATGTTATACCTCCTGCGGCTGAAGGTGAAGACCAGGGAGTTGGTAATGAATCAGATTTTGAAATAATAAAAACAAGAGAATATATTGGTCCGGAAAGCAAGCCCGTGATCGATGATAGTAAAGAAAAGAATCCAAAAAAAGATACAGCCAATAATCAAGCTGTAAAAATTGGTGACCCACTGCCGGAAGAAAAAAAGAAGAAAGGTATTTTCAATAAAATTTTTGGAAAGAAAGATAAGAAAGAGGAGTAATAAGAATTTTCTTAAAAATTATTTCCAATCCTTTATCCAGTCTTTGATACCTAGATAAACCTGGTTAGCCACCTTATACCTGAACTTTGGATCAAGTATCATTTTCTCATCTTCTTTGTTGCTAAGAAAAGCAATTTCGACCAGGCAATTTGGATAATCCGTCGGTTGTATTGGTTGAAAATTAAAACTGCCTACATTTCCAAACTCTTCAAGATTTTTTATCTCCAGCAACCTTTTTAAGATGCTTTGTGAAAATGACCGGTATCCAATATGTTTATAATAAGTCGAAACGCCTCTTATATAGTCACGTCCGGAAGAGTTCAAATGAAATGAAATAAAAATATCCGGGTTGTTTTGCTGCGCCCATAATACACGATCTTTATTATCAATAGTAGTATCGGTTTCTCTTACCATCACTACATTTATCTTTTGCTTTTTTAAGATCTTCTGAAGTTCTTTAGCAAAGAGAAGAGTATAATTTTTTTCAAGAATTCCTGATGTTGCGCCGCTTGCGCCAAGATTAGTTCCGCCATGCCCCGCATCAATAGCGATCGTCATATTTCGAATACTCGCAGGCAATCGTCTTATTTTTAACAGCAGCGAGTTTCCATTATATCCGATACTGTACCCATAGTGCTGTTGTTTCACTAACTCAATTGTGATCTGTAAAACATCGTTTTCTGTTTGTTCATACCAAACATTCTTTACTGCTTTTGCTGATGACAATTGTGTTATCCAGTTAGTATTGCTTTGTACATTATATAATTCAATTTTTATTCTTGAAGGATTTATTTCCATCCAGCTTTTATATGGAACTCTTCCGCTGAGCGAAAAACTTACCGAATCAAATTCATCTCCTCCTTTCACCCTCCAGCTTTCGCATAAAGCAGTTGATAGCGTAGTATCAGGAAATGGCTGCGCATAATATTGTTCAATGAACGCATAATGCATGGTTGAAAGTTGGACCTTATATAAATTCTTTACTGTATCAATAACTTTCATCACAACAGATGTGTCGATATAGCCCATTTTGGCGCTACCCAACCTGTCCTCACCACTGCTGTAAGCCAATTGCGGTAATTTACCCTTCGTAATTATATAAGAAGGAATGGAGTCTTGTGCAAAGAACGATGGTCCTTGTAAAAAGAAAAGCAAAAGGCCGGCACAAATAATTCTTTTTAAAATCATCATTGAAGATAACAGAATTTATTTTTTTAAAATTGCTTTCTACAAGGTCGGCTCATATTTAACTACTGTCTTCTTTTCATATCTTTCTCCTCAAAATTAACCACCATGGTCTTATTGGGTCTTTCTATTGCACCGGGGCTTGCAATTTGCCTTTATATTTTCCTAAAAGACATTTATAATAAAGAACCCAAAAGATTGTTGTTGTTCAGTTTCTTTTTAGGGATCCTTTCCATTATTCCGCCCTATTTTATTGAAACATACTCAATACCTTTTTTCAATACAAGCATTTCCTCACTAGCAACATTTGCATTTTGTATAGTGGCGCTAAGCGAAGAGTTAAGTAAGTTTCTCGTAGTTCGTTATTTCTGTTACCCGCAAAAAAGATTTGACGAACCACTTGATGGCATTGTTTACAGCGTAATGGTAAGTATGGGCTTCGCCACTATTGAAAATATAAATTATGTTTTCACACATGGATATAGCACTGCATTCGTCAGGATGTTTTTAAGTGTGCCAGCTCATGCCACTTTTGGTGTAGTAATGGGTTATTTTATTGGTAAAGCAAAATTCGACAGTGCCAATAGATTTAAATACCTGTTTACCGGCTTGCTGATCGCCGTTCTTTTTCATGGCACATTTGATTTCTTTATTTTTTTACAAGCAAATGAGGCCATCAATGCCTATGTTTCTGATGGACTATTATTCGCCGGCGCAGTCGTTTCTTTTATGATAGCCATCCTTCTTAGCAGGAAACATTTAAAGCTTCACCGGCAGTTATCAAAACAACTATTTAAACCAGATCCCAATCAAAATGTTTGAAATAAAAAAAGCAGGAATAAATGATATACCATTGATTCGTGAGCTTACGTTTCGTGTTTGGCCACAAACTTACGCATCCATCCTTTCGCAGGAACAAATTGATTATATGCTGGAAATGATGTACAGCGAATCTTCATTAAAAAAACAAATGACCGAAGATGGCTGCCAGTTTATAATTGTTTACGAAAATGGAAACCCTGTAGGCTTTGCTTCATATAGTGAAGAAGAAACACAAAGATGGAAACTGAATAAAATTTATGTATTACAAAATCAGCAAGGGAAAGGAACCGGTAAATATGTGATCAATTATATCATTGAAGAAATAAAAAAGCAAAATGCAAACTCTCTCTTTTTACAAGTGAACCGATATAACAATGCAAAAACCTTTTATGAAAAACTTGGATTTAACGAGATAAATTTTATTAACCTTGATATCGGCAACGGGTATTTTATGAATGATTATGTGATGGAGAAAAAGTTGTGAGTTATGAGTCCGGAAAGTTGCTTAATATGAAATGTCCTATTCACCTTGACCACTCACCATTCACTAATTGCATTTCAAATACTTTCTTGGATTTACAGGCTCTTCCTGCTGAAACATGAGTAACTCAAGCATATCTCCCGGTTTGTAAGTACCAATTATATCTCCTGTTTTTACTTTAGAGCCTTGTCTCACTTTTGGGGACAAAACACCTGCATACCAGAAATAATAATTTCTGAATTGAAGTACCACATCATACTTGGTGTCTTCCGTTCTTGCCACAATAACTACCGAAGCTTCATGAACTGCCTGAACTGCAGTATCGGTTTTACTTGAAAGCATTACTCCATACTCGGACGATTTTTGGTAATCCTTGTCACTGGCCCTTATCACTTTGGACACACCGGTTTTAAGAGGACATGATAATTTCAGGCTATCAGTTTGAGCAAATACAAATGAAACTGTAAAGATAAAGACTAAAAGAAAGGTGGTTCGTTTTAAATCCATGCTTATTAGTTTTTTTGAAAGCTAAGTTTTTTCATCATTTCATCGCTTAATGGTTCTGAATAAACACCATAGGCATTTACTAATACTCCTTTCAATCCTGACTGTGATTCTATTGCATATACTATCGCTTCATCACCCGGGTCACTGTTGCCTTCGAAACGATGAAATTCTGTTATTTCAAATTCCTTAGGATTGAAATTCTGTCCCTGGCATTCAAGACGACTTCCCTTAAGATTAAAATCCAAAGTGTATCCCCTCACTTTTAATTCGTTCACTGCTTGTGACACTGTATCATAGGCTGCCATATTATTAAATTTTTTAGGTTTATGTTTTATTCTTTTTTCTCTTCCGCAGCTTTGCATTCAAGAAATTCACGGGAATCCATCGGTTCTTCATCTTTAAACATTCTGAATTCCATTTCTTGTCCAATAGTATAAAGGCCTAATAGCTGTCCTGCTTTTATTTGTTGGTTTACATTTACCAAAGCTTTAGAAATTCCATAGTACCAGAAATACCATTCTTTGTAATAGATCACCATTTCAAAACGGCCATCTTCTGTCGGATTAATGCTCAATACTTTTGCATCAATACAACTGCGGATCGCTGTATCTGTCTTGCTAATCATTATCACCTTTTTGTCGGGTGGATCCCAGCTAAATGCCTCCTTTGGTTCGCGTCCCATTCCATTTTCAAAAGGGCATACAAGCTTTTTATCGAACTTTTGTTCGCCCTTGCCTTTATTTTTCTGTCCAAAAACTGAACCGATAATGAATATCAGCCCAGCAAGCAGTAAAATTTTCTTTTTCATGATTAATTTCCGGATTACTAGGGTTACAGACGGCAAGTTAATTGGATTCGTTGGCCGTTTTTTTAATTATTCACAAGTTCCCAATTAAAAGGTAACAAATTACAGATTTACAGCCATAATTGTAATTTTTTGATCTGCAAAAAAGCTCTTGGAAGGCCTCGTGAAATTACTAATAGGTAGATCTCTATTTGATACAAAGAGAAGGAACTTAGCGTAACTTTCAAACGACTGTAATAGGGAGAAATCTAAATTATCATATGTGTCTCCTTCACGGCGCCCATCACAAAAACGCTTTGTACATTCCCGATATTTTCCATTTCAGACAGACGATTCACATGAAAATTATAATATGCATCCATGTCTTCGACAACAATCTTTAACATAAAATCAAACTGTCCGGAAATACTATAGCATTCCAAAACTTCGCTCATCTCCCTGATAGTTTTCACAAATCGTGATCCAGCCGTTTTATTGTGCTGCATCAGTGAAACATACACGATCACCATCAAACGCTTATTAAGTTTTGCTGGATCAACAAGTGTTGCATATTGCTTGATAACTCCTGTTTCTTCCATCCACTTGATCCGCTCATAAACAGGTGTAGTACTCAAATTCACTTTGTCAGAAATCTCTTTTACAGTGATTCTTGCGTTACGTTGCAATAGTTTCAGGATCGCAACATCTTTCTCATCAAGTGCAACATGAGTAGTAGATTCCTCTTTTTTAATTGCTTTAGCCATACTAAAAAAGCTGTTTATTCTACAAGAAACGAATTTTCAGGCATTTTATTCCAAATTTTTATAAGAAGTCAGCCGATTTACCTATTTCTCTACCTTTGTTTCCAGTTAATTCTTTGTGCAGTTGTTCTTCTCTTATTAGTTATTGGGAAACATAAAGACACGAAGAAAAACTTAAAATTTTTTAACTCATAACTCTTAATTAAAAACCATGTCAACAACAATTTCAAACATCGACTTTAAGCTGCCCAATAAAGTGAAAGACATTTCACTTGCCGAATGGGGAAGAAAAGAAATTCGCCTGGCTGAAGCCGAAATGCCCGGCCTGATGGCAATCCGTAAAGAATACGGAGCAAAACAACCTCTTAAAGGTGCACGTATTGCCGGCTGTCTTCACATGACCATTCAAACCGCAGTGCTGATCGAAACATTGATTGAATTAGGCGCTGAAGTAAAATGGAGCTCATGCAATATCTTCTCAACCCAGGATCATGCTGCTGCTGCTATTGCCGCTGCAGGTATCGGTGTATTTGCATGGAAAGGCCAAACACTTGAAGAAGCTGATTGGTGTATTGAACAAACTCTTTTCTTCGGCGGCGCTGATCGTCCTTTGAATATGATCCTTGACGATGGTGGCGATCTTACCAACATAGTTTTGGATAAATATCCTGAATTGATACAGCATCTGAAAGGCATCAGCGAGGAAACAACTACTGGTGTTCATCGTCTTTATGAAAGAGTGCAGAAAGGTACATTACCTGTTCCTGCTATAAACGTGAATGATTCTGTTACAAAAAGCAAGTTTGATAACAAATACGGTTGTAAAGAAAGTTTGGTGGATGCGATTCGCCGTGCAACTGACGTGATGATGGCAGGTAAAGTAGCTGTTGTTGGTGGTTATGGTGATGTGGGTAAAGGTTCTGCTGCTTCATTGAAAGGTGCAGGTTGCCGTGTTATAGTTACTGAAATAGATCCAATCTGCGCTTTACAGGCAGCTATGGATGGCTTTGAAGTAAAGAAAATGGCTGATGCAGTAAAAGAAGCTGATATAATTGTGACTGCTTCAGGTTGCCGCGATCTTATCACTGAAAAGCATTTCCGCAGCATGAAGGATAAAGCGATCGTTTGCAACATTGGTCACTTCGATATCGAGATCGATGTAGCATGGCTGAATAATAATTTTGGCCATACAAAAGATACTGTTAAACCGCAGGTTGATGTTTATACTGTTGACGGGAAAGACATCATTTTGCTTGCTGAAGGTCGTTTGGTAAACCTTGGTTGTGCTACAGGTCACCCAAGTTTTGTAATGAGTAATTCATTTACAAACCAAACTTTGGCGCAAATAGAACTTTGGACTAATCATAAGAGCTACGAGAACAAAGTATATGTTCTTCCAAAACATTTGGATGAAAAAGTAGCGAGGCTTCATCTTTCAAAGATTGGAGTTGAACTCGATGAACTCAGCACTGAGCAAGCGGATTATCTTGGTATTCCAAAGGTTGGACCATTCAAACCAGAACATTATAGGTATTAAGATGATAATTGAAAGTTGATCGATAATATTGAAGCCTCGAATTGTTCGGGGCTTTTTTATTGTCAAATTAAGGTCATGATAAAATATCATCTGAATGCCTAAAACGTGTTGTGCAAAACTTATCGTCTATAGTTTTAATTTGGAATAGTTGTTGAGTAATTGCGAGGGTTACTATTTCCTATTTTTAAAAGGGAGGTTCATATGACAAACGTTGCACTATGGGTACAGCTTGAAGCCAAAAAAGGCAAAGAAGCAGAAGTAGAAAGATTTTTAAGAGATGGTCTGACCATCGTGAGCAACGAAACGGAAACCATTACCTGGTATGCGTTGAAACTTGGCCCCACTTCATATGCGATCTTTGACACGTTTTCTGATAATAAAGGAAGAGAATCTCATCTGGTGGGCCAGGTTGCCAAAGCGCTTAAGGAAAAGGCGTCTGATCTCTTCTCTAAACCGCCAACAATTGAAAGAATTGATGTTCTGGCTGCCAAACTGCCTGAATTAGAACAATACTAACTCATCATAAACTTTTTGACCAAAGCGATCCCGGAGCCTTTAATTCATCGTCGATCCGATGTGAGGGCCCCGGGGTTTCATTTTTATACGGAATATTGTTTCACGTCCAATAATACCTTTAAAAAATTTCCTTAACACAAATGAACATTCGCATTTCTGAACATTATATTTTTTTACTGAATCAGTTTCTGTAATTTCAAAGTATAGCATAAAATTTGCTCATAATTGTTCTAACAAATAGAGATATGCCAATACATTTCGTGAAAAACATCCAGTTCTCCAAGCTAATTAAAGCTGAAGGACGCCTGAGAGAGTTCAATTTTAGAAAAACCGGGACAGGTATCGACGAAAAATGCTCGGTAGATACTGTGGACGACCGTGGCAACCGGATCATTTTTACAATGCTTAAGGAAGGTGGTTCCTGGAAACTTGGCTCAACACTACTTCCAAAATGGATCATCCAATACGAGGTTCAATTAAGCGACGCCATTGAAGATGAAATAAGCCATCCGTCGTAGCACTTGAAACCGGTAAATATTATTTTTGCCGGCGATGGTTCAGTTTACAACTATTATAAAGCAATTTGATCAGCAAGGTGAAAAAACCGGCTGGACCTATATTGATATCACTTCAGATATAGCGGAGAAATTAGTACCAGGAAACAAAAAAGGATTCCGGGTAAAAGGAAAGCTTGACAATTTTCCAATTAAAGGGATTGCATTGATCCCAATGGGCGGCGGTAACTTTATTCTCACACTAAATGCCGATCTAAGAAGAGGAATTCATAAAAGAAAAGGTGCAATGCTGAATGTAAAATTGCAGGTAGATCCCGAAGGATATAAACTTAATGAAGATTTTATCGCTTGCCTGAACGATGATCCTGTAGCAAAAAAGTTTTTTGATACACTTACCGGCTCTCACCGGAATTATTTCAGCAAATGGATCGACTCTGCCAAAACAGAACCTACAAAGATCAAACGGATCACAATGGCAGTGAATGCCCTTTCAAAAAAATGGGGATATCCTGAAATGCTGAGGAACAATAAAAAAGATTTTTAATCATCTATTCATTCCGCCTGAATCTTGTTCTGATCTTTTCAAGCTGATCTTCATTTAGATCAGTTGTCTTTTTTAATACTTCAATAAAATAATCCACTTCTTCTTTTGATGCAGGACAGCCGGTGTTTACAAGTTTCTCTGTACCATTTACAGTGGCAGGCATCCTGGAATCGAATAAAAATTTTTCATCCTTATCAAAAATTAACCAGAAAGGAATTCCCTCGTCCTTGCTACCATACTTTTCAAGTATCTCCAAAGCTCCGGGATTTTCAAGATTTTCCTTCCCTTTAGATTCAAATACTACGACATGACGAATAACAAAATTATCATCAAAGAATTTTTTCACTGAAACATCATTTATTGATGTATCCATTTTATGACACCAGCCACACCATGATGCATGAAACATCACCAGGACTTTTTTGTTTTGCTTTTTTGCAGAAGCAAAAGCTTCTTTCATTATTTCCTCCGAAGATAAAGGAGCTTTCTGGGAGATTAAGGAACTCACTGTGGTAAATAATAGTACGGGGATCAAAAAGATATTTTTCATGGCATCACTTTATCAAAAGCAATTTACTCCATACATCAATAACAGGAAGTTAAATTAATATCCTCTTTTGTACGAATTTGTAGATTTGCGCATGACCAAGCTATCAGTTAATATCAACAAGTTTGCAACGCTTAGAAATTCCCGGGGAGGAAATAATCCCGATGTAATAAAAGCAGCGATCGATGCGCAGCGATTCGGTGCCGATGGAGTTACTGTTCATCCCCGCCCCGACGAACGCCATATTCGTTATAACGATGTAAGAGAAATTAAAAAGATCATAACAACAGAGTTTAATATCGAAGGCAACTGTACAGAGCAAAAATTTGTTGATCTTGTTTTAGAAACAAAACCCGACCAGGTCACTTTGGTACCGGATACACTTGGACAATTGACCTCTGATCACGGATGGGATACTATTAAAAACAAAGACTATTTAAAAAACATAATTACAGTTTTTAAAAAAGCAGGGATTCGTGTATCAATATTTGTAGATCCTGATATTAAAATGGTTGAAGGCGCTGCGGAAACAGGCACTGATCGAATCGAACTTTATACTGAAGGCTACGCAAAGCAATTTGAAGCTGGCGATAAACACTCGGCAGTTACGCCTTACGTTAATGCATCTAAACTCGCAAAAGAACTTGGATTGGGATTAAATGGCGGTCACGACCTCGATCTTACCAATTTGAAATTTTTAAAAGAAAATATCCCCTGGCTGGATGAGGTAAGTATTGGTCATGCATTGGTTTGTGACGCTATTTATTTAGGCTTTGAAAATGCCATTCAACTATATAAAAGGCAATTGTCGGTGTAGGAAACTGAGGAGCAAGTAGTAAGAACAAAATCAAAATATGAATTACTTGTTTAAAAATCAGCCTTTAAAAAGCCTTCTAAACCTTACCTTTGCGGCGATTAATTAAACAACTATAACCACCAAAATATGGCAGATATTTTTGAGCGTTTATTGAAAAATTATGGCCCAATTGGTCAACATCGTAAACAGGCACATGGCTATTTCGCTTTCCCAAAACTTGAAGGT